>ERZ779840.909-NODE-909-length-31312-cov-4.983396_pt1 | contig 31312 bp, 26 predicted proteins | sample MGYA00511561_ERZ779840 | MGnify/ENA primary metagenome ERZ779840 (study PRJEB29588, sample SAMEA2162036) | human gut metagenome | biome: human gut; feature: human-associated habitat; material: faeces | place: Denmark | collected 2008/2010 ...
TGTCGTCAGAGCCGGATTAAACATAAGGGGCTGCGGCCCCTTATCAACCCTGGGGCTTTTTGACAGACTGAGGCCCCGATTTTTTTCGGGGCTTTTGTAATGGGCAAAATAAAAATTAAAGGTTGAAACTTATCGTGCCGGTAGAGTAATATGAGAATATGGAAAATATGAGCATTAAACAAGAAACACTCGAATTCAGGGAAGTGACCGTGGATATGCGGCGGGAGGTGGAGAGGTACACCAAAAGCGCCGGGCTCTTCAGCTCTGAATTCACCTTCACAAGCTACATGGTGTGGGGTGCAAGAGGAAAAATAACAATAGCCTTTGAGGACGGTGTGATGTACAGCCGCTGCAGCTTTCCCGGCGCGCCAATGTATATGATGGCGCCGGTATGCCTTGACCCGGCGGATTATGGCAGGGCCATAGTCAGGGCGGAGCAGTATATGGTGAATAATGGAGTAAAGCCCCTGTTCGTTGGCATAGCAGAGCAGTATGCGGAACAGTTCCGAATGGCGGGCTTCGAGCTTGAGGAGGACAGGGACAACTTCGATTACGTCTATGATATGGAGGATCTCAGAGACCTGCCCGGCAAGAAATACCACGCGAAGCGCAATTTCATAAACCGCTTAGAGCAGAGCGAAAGCTTTGAGTTTGTGACGCTGGGGCCGGAGAATATTGGAGAGTGCATAGACCTGTATGAGCAGTGGGCCTCCAATAAGGACGAGAACGACTCTCTATCCATAGAATGGGAACTGGATGCCATACGCACCGCCCTTTCCAACATGATGGAGCTGGACCTTCTCTGCGGCGGAATAAGGATAAACGGCGAAATAAAGGCCTTTTCCGTGGCGGATAAGCCATGGAAGGATATGGCGGTGACTTACTTTGAAAAGGCTGAGGCGGAAGTGCCGGGCCTGTATCCGTTGATAAACCAGCAGATGGCGGCCAATATTCTGAACGACGTGAAGTACATAAACCGGGAGGAGGACATGGGCCTGGAGGGGCTGCGCAAGGCGAAGCTTTCCTACCACCCGTCGAAATTCATCAAAAAATACAGGGCGGCAAAGCGGCAGAATGAAATATAAAACCCCTGGGCAATTGTGACAATTTGCCCAACGGGGAATAAATACCTTGACGCAGGAAACCATTTTATATAAAATGGTTGGAGAGCAAAAATTGGCGGCCTTGCCGCAATAAAGATAAGGAAGGTAAATAATGGATACTCAGGTAGTAAGTGGCATTCAAGGCTTTATGAGCAACGGCGGTATGCTGATCATTCTCATGATTGCGCTTTTCGCAGTCATGATAATCCCCCAGCGCAAGAGGGAAAAGAAGATAAAGGACATGCTGGCTAATCTCAAGCCCGGCGACCGTGTACGTACGATCGGCGGCATCTACGGCACAATCACTGCCATAAAGGACGACGTTGTGACTATCTCCGTTGGTCCCGACAAGGTACGTCTAGTATTCATTCGCGGCGCCATAGCCTCCGTAGAGGATTCTCCCGTAGAGAACACCATAGAGGATCAGGCAAACTAAAACAAGCTAAAAAGCTACAATATGTCCGGTTTTTTACCGGGCATATTTTTTTGTGCCTTCGCATATATATCTGTATACTTGATAGGGGGTATATGTGCATGCGAACGGCAAGGGCGACGCAAAAGCAGGCCAATATGGCGCTGGAGGTGGGAAAGAGCGCTTTGCTCGGCGTCATAATAAGCTTTGTGCTGGTGGTACTGTATGCCGTCGCACTCAAAGAGGAACTTTTGCAGGTATCCACAATGGGCCTTTTTACCACGGTCATAAAGGTGATATGCGCGGCGGCGGCAGGGCTTATAGCGGTCCGCCGGTGCAAAAAGCGGCTGTGGCTGTATGGGGCGCTGGCGGGTACGCTTTACGCTGTACTGGCGTTCATAGTGTTTTCCGCCGTTGCGGGCACGCTGTACGTGAGCATAGCGCTGCTCTCTGATATAGCTATTGGGGCAGTAAGCGGTCTGCTCAGCGTGATGGTGCTGCAAATGCTGAAATAGCCGCACCGAATCTCAAGGCATACCGATTTCCTGCGCCTTGCCAAATGCGCTGCGCGGGGTGTAAAATTACGGTATGCTGATTTATGAATTATCACAAATAAATAACGATATACCCAAGGCCGAGGGGATATCTCCGCGGCTTGCTTCGCTTTTGTACGCCCGCGGGGCGCGTGACAGGGAGGCGATGGAGCTTTTCCTGCACCCGGGGGAGGGGCAGTTCTTGGACCCTCTTCTCATGAAGGATATGGATAAGGCGCTGGAGCGTATAAAGCGGGCTGTAGCTGGCGAAAAGATATGCGTGTACGGCGACTACGACGCGGACGGCGTATGCGCCACCTCCATACTTTACGACTGCCTCAAGAGTATGGGTGCAGATGTGATATACGATATACCATCGCGGCACGACGAGGGCTACGGCCTTAACATTCCGGCCGTGGAGCGGCTGCACAAAATGGGCGTACAGCTCATAGTTACCGTGGATAACGGCGTAAAGGCATACGGCGAGATAGACAGGTGCCGGGAGCTGGGAATGGACGTGGTGGTGACGGATCATCACCGCTGTGACGGCAGAATACCGGACTGCTGCGCCGTGGTGTGCCATACCCGGGAGGACGATAAATACCCTAACGGCGACATATGCGGCGCGGGCATAGCGTGGAAGCTTGCGGAGGGCCTTATAGGCCGGGAAGCCGCAAAACGCTACCTCCCTCAGGCAGGCATAGCCACAATGACTGACGTAGTGCCGCTGCTGGGTGAAAACCGGGCCATAGTTGCCGTGGCGCTGGATATGATAAATAAGGGCGATTGCTCCCCGGGCATAAAGGCGCTGGGCCGCGTAGTGAACGACAAGAGCGATGCATTCGTATCCCGGGACCTCTCCTTCGGCTTCGGGCCGAGGCTCAACGCCGCGGGCAGAATGGAGGACGCCGGTATATGCGTGGAACTGCTCTGCACCCATGATACCCAAAAGGCTCAGCAGGCAGCCGAGCTTCTGGACGAGCTGAACCGCCGCCGTCAGACGGAGGAGGGGGACATAATAGCTTCCGCAGCGGAGATGGTGGAACAGCTGGATCTTACAAAAGGCCGCTCCATAGTGCTCAAATCCCCGGACTGGAACCCAGGCGTAATAGGTATTGCCGCAGCAAGGATAGCCGAAAGGTATTACCGACCAACGCTGCTCTTTTCCGAAAAAGACGGAGTGCTGACGGGTTCCGCCAGGTCTGTGCCGGGAGTTGACCTGTATCAGGCCCTCAACGCCAACAACAGATTTTTCACCCGCTTTGGCGGCCACGCGTATGCAGCTGGCGTTACCATGCAGGAGAAAGATTTTGAAGAATTCCGTCAGGCACTGGACGGGACCTTCAGGAGCACCGTGGATCAGGAGCTGTTTATACCCAGGAGAAGCTATGAGGCGGAAATAGAGCTTTCCGAGCTTACGCTTCCCATGGTGGAGGAGCTGGAGCTGCTGGCCCCGTTTGGGGAAGGCAATCCGGAGCCGTTATTCAGGACGGACGGCATGCTGCTGCGGGGACTCAGGCGCATAGGCAGCAGCGGCAATCATATAAAGGCTACCGCCGTAAAAGACGACAGGTACGTAGATCTTGTGGCCTTTTCAAAGGGGCATCAGTTTGTGGAGCTGGCGGACATGAGCCGCTGCGACGCCATATACACGCCGATAATAAACAAGTGGAACGGCATGCGCTCGGTACAGCTCCGCGTTTGTGATATGCGCCCAGCACCCATAGAGGATCCCGAAGCCTTTATGAAGGACAGAGGAGATAAATTTATTGATGCATTCTCCGAGAATATATTGTATAATACAGGTTGTGGCATTGATACGGGCGAAAAAAAGGCCCGCGGCCTTGAAAAGCTGCTGACAGACTCCATAGCGGGGACAATGGTGCTTTGCTTTACCGAGGGGGGTGCCGTCGACCTTATGAAGGAGCTGGCGGATAAAGGGCTTTTCAGAAGGCTGGATATGGTTTTCGGCCGCAACCGAACACTCCCCTGTGGCTATCATACGGCTGTTTTCGGCCCGGTGATAGACTCGCTGGATATGTCCCGCTTCAGCAGCGTTTTGATGTATGACAGCATTGACGCTGGCTTTGCCGAAAGGCTTAGAGCCCTTGCGCCGCATGCTGAGATAATACCGGGCAGGGCATACCCTATAGGCTGCTTTGCATCTCTTGCGCTGGAGAGACGGGATATAGCGGCATATTACAGGGCGCTGCGCTCATCGGAAAGACGGTTTTTCAACCGTGAGGAGCTTATAGATTACCTCGCCGCCGTAACAAAGACGCTTGTCCGAATGGCGAGGCTGGGCGAACGGGTTATGGAGGAGCTGGATTTCATCAATGCAAACGAAGGCATACGGCTCGTAAAGGATCCGCCCCAGCGGGATCTTATGGAAAGCCCAACATATGCCGCTGCCCAAAGACTAAGGTCTCGGGAACAATAACAAACAAAACATCTGCCATACGCAATGACTGGAGGAAAAATAAACATGGATCTTAAGACTGCTGTGCGCTCTATCCCTGATTTTCCCAAGCCCGGCATACTTTTCCGGGATGTTACTACTCTGTTCCAGGACCCGGAGGCATTCAGGCAGCTCATAGATGAACTGGCAAAGAGCCTTGAGGGCAAACAGGTAGATCTGGTAGTAGGCCCGGAGGCAAGGGGCTTCGTAGTAGGCTCTGCACTGGCTTACGCCCTGAACGCCGGATTGGTGCTGGCAAGAAAGCCCGGCAAGCTTCCCTGCGAGTCGCTGCGCTATGAGTACGCACTCGAGTACGGCACCGATTCCCTTGAGATACATGTGGGCGCCATCAAGCCCGGGCAAAAGGTAGTAGTGGTGGACGATCTGCTGGCCACCGGCGGCACCTGCCTTGCCACCGCCAAGCTCGTCGAGGAAATGGGCGGAGAGGTGGTAGGCGCGCGCTTTGCTATCGAGCTTGCCTCCGAGTGCGGAGGCAGAGATAACCTGAAGGGTTACGATGTGTATTCCGCAATAGTATACTAATTTAACAGCACTTTATGAAATCAACGGTGCAGGCCGTTGATTTCTGTTATTATTTCAATCGTCAGGGAAGTGAGGCCGAAAGGAGGGGCAATATGGAAAAGCTCAGGGAAATCTGTTCAAAGACATTCACACCGGAGGAAATGCAGACGCTGGACCGGGCTATTGAGTTTACCAAGCAGGTTCACGCCCATCAGACCCGCCATTCCGGAGAGCCCTATTATACCCATCCGGAAAGCGTGGCCATAATGCTGGCCAATATGGGTATGGACAGCCATACCATACTGGCCGGTCTCATGCATGACGTTATAGAGGACGGCAAGGATATAACCTACGAAAAGCTCGCGTCCATGTTTGGACAGGATATCGCCGGCATGGTGGACGGCGTAACAAAGCTTACCAAAACCGGGAAGAACGAGATGATAAGCCGCGAGGACATACAGGCAGAGAGCTTCCGCAAGATGTTCCTCGCCATCGCAAACGATATCCGGGTGGTCATAATCAAGCTCAATGACAGACTGCACAACATGCGTACCCTCCAGTATTGCAGCGAGGAAAAGCAGATACGCAAGGCCCGCGAGACGCTGGATATCTATGCTCCTCTTGCGCATCGCTTCGGCATGGGTGCCATGAAGTGCGAGCTGGAGGATCTCTGCATGAAGTATCTCTGGCCGGAGGAGTACAAAAAGCTGGAGCAGGCCATGATACCCTATCAGGAGGAGCGCATGCGCACCCTCAACAAGGCCATGGAGGAGATAGAAAAGGCGCTGAAGGAGGCGGGAATAGAGGCTACGCTTTCCGGCCGCCCCAAGCACTTTTACAGCATATACAAAAAGACCGTCCGCCAGCAGAAAACCATAGACGAGATATACGACCTCATAGCCATACGGGTGATAGTCAACACGGTAAACGACTGCTACGCCACGCTCGGCATAATCCATTCCCTCTGGAAGCCCATGCCGGGACGCTTTAAGGATTATATAGCGATGCCCAAGACCAACATGTACCGCTCGCTGCACACGACGCTGTTCTCAAACGACGGCATGGGTATGCCATTTGAGGTGCAGATAAGGACGCCGGAAATGCACAAGGCGGCTGAATACGGCATAGCGGCGCACTGGATGTATAAGGAAGGCAGAAGCAACCCTGACGATCTGGACAGCAAGCTTGCGTGGCTGAGAGAAGCCCTTTCCCTGGAGGCGGATTCCAACACCACAAGGGAATTTATAGAGAACATACGCAAGGATTTCTTTGGCGATTACGTCTATGTGCTTACCCCTCAGGGCAAGATAATAGACCTCGTTACGGGCTCTACGCCGATAGACTTCGCATACAGGATACACTCCAACGTTGGCAATCATGTTCAGCACGCGAAGGTAAACGGCGCGCTGGTTCGCCTTGACTATAAGCTGAAAAACAACGACGTGGTGGAGATAATAACCTCGCCGAACGCCGCGCCCAGCTACGACTGGCTGAAGATCGCCAAGACACAGCAGGCCAAGGCAAAAATACGCACGTGGTTTAAGAAGGCCAACCGGGAGGAGAACATACAGCGGGGCAAGGATATGCTCTCCGAGGCGCTGAAGCGCCAGGGCGCGCAGCTAAGCGACTTTACCGGCAAGAAGGAATACTTCGAGGACATATTAAAAAAGTTCAACATGTCCGATCTGGACGACGTATATGCCTCAATAGGCTACGGCGGCATAACTACCGGGCAGGTGACAAACAAGCTTCTTGAGCAGGCAAAAAAGGAGGCTAAGGCGGCGGCTGCCGCAGAGCGCCTGGAGCGGCTTGAGGAGGAGCAGCAGAGCAGGCCTGAGAACCGCGGCAACGGCAAGGGCGTGATAGTGGAGGGCGACACCGGAATGGTGGTGCGCTTTGCCCGCTGCTGTACGCCGCTGCCCGGAGACGATATAATAGGCTATGTCACACGCGGCAGGGGCGTGTCCATTCACAGAAAGGACTGCCCCAATATAGGGGATCTGCTTATGGATCCCGAAAGGGTAGTAAGGGCGGAATGGGCAAACAACGCCAAGAGCAGCTATACCGCTACCATACAGGTAGTAGCTGATGAACGCACCGGCCTTCTCATGGACGTATCCCAGGTCCTTGCAGGCATGAACATAAGCATAACCGCCATGACCGCAAAGGTTGACAAGGCCAACCAGAGTATAATACAGATACAGCTTTCCTTCGACGTATCCAGCACGGAGCAGCTCAACAACATAATCAAGAGCATGCGTAAGGTGCGCTCCGTCAAGGAGGTATACCGGGTAAACCAGTAATATTTTTAAGGAGAAAACATATGCGGGCAGTAGTGCAGAGGGTCTCCGAAGCATCGGTAAGCATAGGGGGCAATGTAAAGGGCGGCATTGGCAGGGGCTTTATGGTGCTGCTCGGGGTCGAAGATATCGACGAGCAGGCCGATCTCGACTATATATGCGAAAAGCTCACCGGCCTAAGGGTGTTTGAGGACGGCGAGGGCAAGATGAACCTGAGCATAACGGACATAGGCGGAGAGATACTGCTCATATCCCAGTTCACCCTTTTCGGCGATGCCCGCAAGGGCAGGCGCCCCAGCTTCATAAAGGCGGCGAGGCCGGAAAAGGCCATACCCATGTATGAGGCGGCAATAGCCAAGCTGAGGGAAACCGTGCCTGTACAGTGCGGCGAGTTCGGAGCAGATATGCAGGTGAGCCTCATAAACGACGGCCCGGTGACTATACTTCTGGACAGCAGAAGGACATTTTAAGCGAGGAAAACAGCATGAACAGAGATATAACAGTCAGCAGCATAGAAACCGGCCCGTACTGTGTGAACACTTACTTTGTGCGGCTTAATAACAGCGACGAGTGCGTTGTAATCGATCCGGCGGACGCGGGAAAGGTAAATACATACCTTGAGAAAAACGGCCTTGGGTGTAACGCCATACTGCTCACCCACTGCCATTTTGACCATATGCTGGGCGTGCCGGAGCTGCAAAAGCAGGGCATGAAGGTGTACATAGGCGAGCTGGACGAAGCGGGCCTTCGGGATAAGGACATAAACCTCACCTTCAGGAAGATCGAGCCTTTTTATGCCGACGTAAAGCTCAAGGACGGCGATACGGTAAGGGAAGCGGGCCTGGAGTTCAATGTGCTGTTTACCCCCGGTCACACCGTGGGCGGCGTCAGCTATGTGCTGGAGGAAAAGAAATGCGTGTTCGTGGGGGATACCATTTTCCGCCGGAGCATAGGCAGGACGGATTTCAGCTACGGAAGCTATGAGGATATAATAAGCTCCATAAAGAATAAGCTTTTTGCTCTGGAAGGCAACTATATCGCCTATCCGGGTCACGGCCCCGCCACCACGCTGGATGAGGAGCGGGCCGCAAACCCGTATGTAAGATAGATCAGGAGAGAAAATGATAAGGGTATATACTGACCACCCGGAGCTTTTGAACGATCTGGGCGAGGTAATAAGGCTTTATCTGCCCATGGAGGAGGTGGTCCCCGCCGAGAACGGCGAGGCCGCCCCCTTTATTTCGGCTGTGATGGAGGAAAGCGGCGATACGTGGCGCGCTGTCTGCACTGCCGATATGGATGGGGCGAGGGCAGAGTACGCTTATCTTCACCCCGCTGTAGGCGGCGGCGAGCTGAACAGGAAGCGTTATCGCAAGCGCTGCATGAAGATATCCGTGTTCCGCGCGCTGGGCAAGGTATATAAGGACGCGAGGCTCCCGTGGGGCAGCCTTACCGGTATACGCCCCACGCGGCTGCTCCGCGAGCTTATAGCCGAAAAAGGCGAAAAGGAGGCCCTTCGCTTTATGGCGGAGGAGTTCGACGTGACCCCGGAAAAGCTCGCCCTGGCAAAGGAGATAGTGGATATACAGCGGCCGTTCATGGACGTTGCCGACAGGGACGTGGACGTGTATATAGGCATACCCTTCTGCCGGACGCGGTGCCTTTATTGCTCCTTCGCCTCGGGCGTCCGCACCGACAAGACGGACATGGCGGCCTACATAGCCGCGCTGAAGGAGGATATACGCCTCGGCGCGGAAATAGCCCGAGACTGCGGATTTAAGATAAGAAGCATGTATATGGGCGGCGGCACTCCTACGGTGCTTACAGAGAGCGAGCTTGAGGATGTGCTGAGCTGCGCATTGAAGCAGTACGGCGGCTATGGCCGGGAATTCACCGTGGAGGCGGGCAGGCCGGATACGATAACCAGAGAAAAGCTTGAGATAATAAAATCCATGGGAGCGGGAAGGATATCCATAAATCCACAGACCATGTGCCAGAAGACGCTGGAGCTGGTGGGAAGGAGCCACACCCCAAAGGATATAGCGGACTGTTTGGATATGGCACGCGCAGTGGGCTTTAACAGCATAAATATGGACGTTATAGCGGGCCTGCCCGGGGAGGATATGGCTGATATGGAGCATACTTTATCCGAGATCAGGAAGCTCGAGCCGGATAACCTCACCGTGCATACGCTGGCCATAAAGCGCTCGTCGCGATTGAAACAGAGCCTTGGCAGCTATGAGCTGCCGGACGGTGATACCGTCGAAAAGATGGTGCAGCTTGGCATGGAGTACGCCCGGAGCATGGGCATGGCGCCATATTATATGTACCGCCAGAAGTACATGAGCGGCAACCTGGAGAACGTGGGCTATGCAAAGCCTGATAAGGTGTGCATGTACAACATCGACATGATGGAGGAGACGACCTCCATAATGGCGCATGGCGCGGGGGCCATGACCAAGCGCATATTCGATGGGGAATGCCGCGTGGAGCGCATACCCAATCCAAAGGACGTGAGCACCTATATCGCAAAGGTGCATACAGTTGCCGCTGAAAAGCGGGAGCTGTATTCAAAGTAGCATACTTTCTTGACATTTTAGGCGTGCGATTATATAATTAGCAGGAATATTGGCATTGACCGGAAGAGCGGCGAAATTAAGCCTTCTTTAGAGAGCGTGGGCCCTGGCTGAAAGCCCCGCGGAGACTATCGCCGGAGACGCCCGTGAGCCGGCGGGTAAAAAGCCCGCCCGTATGGCCTGCGTTAATGGCCTTGAGCCGGGGCTTTTATTAGCCCAATTAGGGTGGTACCGCGGGTCTCCCGTCCCTTTGCCGGGCGGGAGACCTTTTTATTATTAAAATAGAATGCGAGGAGAAATCATGGCAATTCAGGCGCCGAAGGGCACTAAGGACGTTACGCCGAGAGAAAGCTATAAGTGGCAGTATATTGAGAAGATCGCAAGGGAAACCTGCGACAACTTCGGGTTCAGCGAGATACGCACCCCCGTCATTGAGCATACCGAGCTGTTCCTTCGGGGAGTGGGCGATACCACGGATATAGTGCAGAAGGAAATGTACACCTTTGATGACAAGGGCGGCAGGTCCATAACCCTCAAGCCCGAGGGTACTGCCGGCGCGGCCCGCATGTTCATAGAAAACAACCTCTTCAACGACCCCCAGCCTACCAAGATGTATTATCTCTACTGTCCTGTGTTTCGCTATGATAAGCCTCAGGCGGGAAGATTGCGCGAGCATCATCAGTTTGGCGTGGAGGTCTACGGCGCGCCCAGGGCGAGCATAGATGCCGAATGCATCGAGCTTGCCATGACCGTTCTCGATAAAATAGGTGTGAAGGGCCTTTCCGTAAACATAAACAGCATAGGCTGCCCTAATTGCAGGCCGAAATACAACGAGCTGCTAAAGGAATACCTGAGGAGCAATTACGACGGCCTCTGCGAAACCTGCAAGAGCCGCTTCGAGAAGAACCCTCTTCGCATATTGGACTGCAAGGAAGAAAAGTGCAAGAGGATATGCGAGGGCGCACCTACTATTCTGGACTGTCTCTGCGACGAGTGCAGGGCGCACTTTGAAGAGCTGAAGGGCTGCCTTGACAGCGTAGGCATACAGTACAAGGTGGATCCCTTCATAGTGCGCGGGCTGGACTATTATACAAAGACCGTGTTCGAGATAATCGCAAACAGTGAGGGATATTCAGGAACGGTATGCGGAGGAGGCCGCTATGACGGGCTTCTGGAGCAGCTTGGCGGACCTAAGCTTCCCGGCATAGGCTTCGGCATGGGCATGGAAAGGCTGCTGCTCATAGCAGAGCTTTCGGGAGCGCAAATACCACAGCCACGCAACGTTGAGGTATATGTGGCGGCGATGGGCGAGGAGGCCCGCAAGGTGGGCTTCACACTTACCGCAAAGCTCCGCGGCAGCGGCATAAAGACCGAATTCGACCATGTAGGCAAGAGCTTCAAGGCACAGTTCAAGTACGCCAACAAGATAGACGCCAGATTCGTGGCTATCTTAGGCGACGAGGAGCTTGAACGGGGCGAGGTAAAGCTCAAGGATATGGAAACAGGGGACGAGGGCTATGTTCCAATAGCCGCCCTTGGGAATAGAGTACAGCAAATTTTAAGATAAGAGAGGAAAAGTACAATGGCAGAACTGCTTCAGGGTTGGAAACGCACACACTACTGCGCAGAGCCTACTGTGGACGAGGTAGGCAAGGAAATGGTGCTCATGGGCTGGGCCGGAACATGGCGGAACCTGGGCTCCCTCATATTCATAGGCCTCCGCGACCGCACCGGCACCATGCAGGTGACCTTTAACGAGAGCGAGCTTCCTAAGGAAGTGTTTGAAAAGGCTGAAACCATCCGCAGCGAGTATGTCATCGCCGTAAAGGGCGTACTGGCAAGGCGCGATGAGAAGATGGTAAACAGAAACATGAAGACCGGCGAGCTGGAGCTTATTGCCAAGGAGTTGAAGATATTGGGCGTATCCGAGACTCCTCCCTTCTACATCGACGATAACGTGAATGCCGCCGAGCAGCTCCGCCTTAAGTATCGCTATCTGGATCTGCGCCGCCCCTGTATGCAGGCCAACCTTCTCATGCGCAGTAAGATAACCAGGATAGCCCACGAGTACTTCGCAGAGCAGGGCTTCATAGAGATAGAGACTCCTACCCTCTGCAAAAGCACCCCTGAGGGCGCCCGCGACTATCTGGTACCCAGCCGCGTACAGCCCGGCAAGTTCTATGCTCTGCCCCAGAGCCCCCAGATATTCAAGCAGCTGCTCATGCTTTCCGGCTTTGACCGCTATATGCAGATAGCCCGCTGTTACCGCGACGAGGACCTGCGCGCAGACCGTCAGCCCGAGTTCACGCAGATCGACCTTGAGATGTCCTTCGTGGAGCAGGACGACGTAATGAACGTTCAGGAGGGCTTCATCAAGCGCCTGATGAAGGAAACTCTGGATGTAGACATTCAGCTTCCGCTGCCTCGCATAACCTGGCAGGAAGCCATGGACCGTTACGGCTCGGACAAGCCCGATACCCGTTTTGGCCTTGAATTCGTAAACGTAAGCGATATAGTGAAGGACTGCGGCTTCGGCGCATTTGCGGACGCAGTCAAGGGCGGCGGCTCCGTGCGCTGCATCAATGTCGAGGGCGGCGTGGAGCATTTTACCCGCAAGCAGATAGATGCGTTCGGCGATCTTGTAAAGACCTACCGGGCAAAGGGCCTCGCGTGGCTGAGCATGAAGCCCGAGGGAATTCAGTGCTCCTTCGCAAAGTTCCTCACCGAGGACCAGATAAAGGCCATACTGGAGCGCGCTAACGCCAAGACCGGCGACATACTGTTCTTCGTTGCCGACGCAAAGGATACGGTAGTATATCAGGCTCTGGGCGCTCTGCGCCTTGAGCTGGGCCGCAGGCTAGGCCTCATGGACGATACCAAGTTCAACTTCCTGTGGGTAATAGAATTCCCCCAGTTCGAATGGAGCGAGGAAGACGGAAGGTACTACGCCATGCATCACCCCTTCACCTCACCTATGGATGAAGATCTGGACCTGCTGGATACCGATCAGGGCAAGGTTCGCGCCAAAGCATACGATATCGTGCTCAACGGCAACGAGATTGGCGGCGGCTCCATACGTATCCACTCCCCCGAGGTACAGGAGAAGATGTTTGAGAAGCTGGGCTTTACCAAGGAAGAGGCCTGGGAGCGCTTCGGCTTCCTGATGGGCGCGTTCAAGTACGGCACTCCTCCTCACGGCGGCCTTGCATACGGTCTGGACAGGCTGGCTATGCTCATCACCAGGGCTTCCAGCATACGCGACGTCATAGCCTTCCCGAAGGTACAGACCGCGTCCTGCCTCATGTCCGGCTGCCCCGACGTAGTAGAGCAGGCACAGCTTGAGGAGCTGCATATAGAGACTGTTGCTGATAAGGAGTAAGCCATGGCGGGAGAAGAACTTCGCCAGACAGGCAAGGTGGTCGAGCTTAAGGGCAAGCTTGCTGTGGTACGCTTCCAGCGCAGCGACGCCTGCGGCCACTGCAACGCCTGCTTTCATTTCGGCTCAAATGAGGCGGATATAGAGATAGACAATTCCTGCGACGCCGGGGTAGGCGATATAGTGGCTATAGAGCTGCACAGCGGCAGCATGTTCAAGGCCAGCGCCATAGCTTACGGCATACCGCTCATAGGGCTTATGCTGGGCGTATTTATAGGAAGCAGGATAAGCAATATGTTCGCGGTAATCGGCGGCGTACTGCTCTGCTGCGGCACCTACTTTATACTCAAGGGCCTTGACCCCGCGTTTTCCAAAATGCGTGAGTTCAAACCCCGCATGATCGAGATAGTGGGTCACGAAGACGAGCAGCAGTAATTTAAAAAAACGATATTAAATAAAGCGCGGTGATTGCAATATTGCCGCGCTTTATTTATAATCAATTAGCATGCACAAATTGGAACCTTCAGGGGGTGAAGCTATGATACAGCTTGACATTATAAGAGAGGCCGCGCCCGACGTTGCAGAAGCGATGCTGAATGAACTTTTGCGGCAGAGGAGAAATATAGAGCTTATAGCCTCGGAAAATTTTGTGTCGCCTGCGGTGATGGCGGCTATGGGCAGCCATCTTACGAATAAATATGCCGAAGGGTATCCAGATAAGCGTTACTACGGCGGCTGCGAATATGTGGACGTGGTGGAGAATATCGCGCGGGACCGCGCCTGCCAGCTTTTCGGCGCGGAGCACGCCAACGTACAGCCCAACGGCGGCTCCAGCGCCAACTTCGCGGTATACTTCGCGCTGCTTCAGCCCGGCGATAAGGTGCTGGGCATGGATCTTTCCCACGGCGGCCACCTTACTCACGGAAGCCCGGTCAATATGTCCGGTCAATACTATACCTTCTATTCCTACGGCCTCGATCCCGAGACAGAGTGCATAGATTACGACGAGGTGCGAAAAAAGGCGCTCGATATAAGACCGAAGCTGATCATTGCGGGCGCGTCGGCGTACCCGCGTGAGATAGACTATAAGAAATTCCGCGAAATAGCCGATGAGGCGGGCGCCCTCCTCATGGTGGACATGGCTCACATTGCAGGCCTTGCGGCGGCGGGACTGCATATGAATCCCGTGCCGTATGCAGACGTTGTGACGACGACTACCCATAAGACGCTGCGCGGGCCAAGGGGCGGCATGATACTGTGCAAAAAAGAATTTGCCAACGCCATAGACAAGGCCATATTCCCCGGTACCCAGGGCGGTCCGCTGATGCACGTTATCGCGGCGAAAGCGGTATGCTTTGAGGAAGCGCAAAAGCCCGAGTTCAGGGCATATCAGCAGCGGGTGATAAACAACGCAAAGGCGCTGGAGAGAAGCCTGAAGGCGGAGGGCGTAAGGCTGGTATCAGGCGGTACGGACAACCATCTGCTTCTGCTGGATCTGGGATCGGACGGGCTTACGGGCAAGGAAGTCGAGCAGCTTCTGGACAGGGCCAACATAACCGTAAACAAGAACAGCGTACCCAATGAGACACGCAAGCCTGCTGTCACCAGCGGCATAAGGGTGGGGACGCCCGCGGCGACCACAAGGGGACTTGATGAGGACGATTTTGTCATTGTGGGCAGGTTGATAGCTGACATAATAAAAAACGGAGAGGAAGCAGTGGAACGCGTCGCCGCAAAGGTGAGGGAAATAACGGATAAATACCCGCTGTATCCCGGCGAATAACATTTGTACCATGAACAGGCTCTGGACGAAGGATTACACCATAATAACCATAGGCAGCGTCGTATCCATGCTGGGCAACAGCATGGCCGGCTTTGCCATGAGCCTTTTCGTGCTGGACTATACCCAGTCCCCGCTGTATTACGCCATATATATGTTCCTGTATACGCTGCCACAGATAGCGGCGCCGGTGCTTGCCGGGCCGTTGATGGACAGGTTTTCCCGGCGCAGGACCATATATATGCTTGATTTCGCCTCAACTGCCATATATGCCCTGCTGGCGGGGCTGATGTACTTCGGGCTTTTCAGCTTCTGGGCATTTGCATCCATAACGTTCATAATCGGAACAATACACAGCGCCTACACCGTGGCCTTCGAAAGCTTTTACCCTATGCTGGTATCCGAGGGCAACTATATAAAGGCTTATTCGGTGCTGAGCACGCTCGAAACGCTGGTGCTGGTGATGATACCCGTATCCACCTTTTTATATAAGACGGTGGGAATGGTATGGCTGATGCTGATAAATTCCGCCTGCTTTTGCACTGCAGCCATATTCGAGACGCAGATAAGCGACGTGGAGGGCAAGAATGGGCAGAGTGGCTCAAAGTACACCTTCGGCGGCTATATGGAGGATATGAAGGAGGGTATGCGCTACCTCTGGACGGAAAAGGGCCTTTTGTATATAACCCTGTATTTCATATTCTGCTTTATGGCCACGGGCGCATCTAACGTTATAACGCTGCCTTACTTTAAAGCGGGGTACGCTGACGGCGAGTATATCTATATGTCGGTATGGGGCTTTATGGTGCTGGGACGGGTGCTGGGCGGAATGATGCATTACAGGCTGCATCTGCCGGAAGAGCATAAGTTCACAATAGCGGTGTTCGTATACGTTGTCATATCGGCCTTGGAGGGAACATATCTTTATCTGCCCCTCGCGCTAATGCGGCTCTTCTGCTTCCTGCAGGGGGTGCTGGGGGTGACCTCCTACAATATCCGCATATCCTCTACCCAGTCGTATGTGCCGGATGACCGCAAGGGGAGGTTCAACGGCACCTTCCTGATGCTCACCACATTGGGCTCCCTGCTGGGGCAGCTATTGGCCGGTATGCTCACAGAAATAATGCCGATGCGCGGGGTGCTGAGCCTGTTCATGGGTATAAGCGGCGCATCGGCAGTTATCATAATGGGAAAGGGAAGGAACGCGGTAAAGCCAATATACAATAAAAGACAGTAAGCTTGAGCTAAGACCGGCTGTTTTCCTCCTTTGAAGCATCGGTGTTCTCGAGAGGGTGCTCGGCGTCGACTATAAGCTGGCGCTCACACTCGGGACAATGACGTGGTACGCCTCCGCGGACCTTCATTAGCCGCGCTCCGCAGAAGGGGCAGCGGTAGAATATCAGCGCCTGACCGTAGCCGCCGACTATGCACACTATTGCGATTATATATGCGGCGATAAGGTTCCTGTTCATGACGTAAAGCGCTATAAGTATGCCCAGCAGGGGCACTATTTTGAAAATGTTATAGCTGAGCATCAGCCTGCGCTTGAGCTTATCCATATCCATCAGGCAAGCCCTACCTTTCTGTATACCTTGCGGAGGGTCTTTCGTGCCTGAGCGGAAGCCTTTTCCGCGCCATCCGCCATTATTTTCTCAAGGTATGCTTTATCCGAAAGTATCTTCTTATATTCGTTTTGAACGGGTTCGAGTCCGGCTATTACGGCTTCGGCAACTTCGGTCTTGAGGCTGCCGTAGCCGAGCCCGTCGAAATGCTTCACCGCTTCGTCCATGGTAAGCCCCGTGAAGGAAGTGTATATGGAGAGCAGGTTGGATACGCCGGGCTTATTCTCGGGGTCGAACGCGATGAAGGTATCGCTATCGGTGACCGCGCGCTTGAACTTTTTCATTATGACGGAAGGATCGTCCATTATGGCCACGAAGCCGTTGGGGTTAGGATCGGACTTGCTCATCTTCATGGAAGGATCCTGAAGGCTCATAACGCGGGCGCCGAATTTGGGTATGAAGCCCTCGGGTATCTTGAAGGTCTCCCCATAGGCGTTGTTGAAGCGGATGGCGATATCCCGCGCGATCTCGATGTGCTGCTTCTGATCCGCGCCGACAGGCACAAGGTCGCTCTGATAAAGCAGTATGTCGCCTGCCATCAGCACCGGGTAGGTGAAAAGGCCGGCGTTTATATTGTCCGCGTGCTTTGCGGATTTATCCTTGAACTGCGTCATTCTGGAAAGCTCGCCCATATAGGTGTTGCAGCACAGCACCCAGTTAAGCTCGGCGTGCTCGTGAACGTGGGACTGCACAAACAATACGGATTTTTCGGGATCTATGCCGCAGGCCAGCAGCAGAGCCACGGTTTCGCCGGCGCGCCTTCTCAGGTCGGTGGGGTCCTGACGAACGGTCAGAGCGTGAAGATTGGCGACGCAGTAATAGCAGAGCCTGTCATCGGTCTGCAAGAGCTTCCAATTTTTGAGCGCACCAACATAATTGCCCAATGTGGGGGAGCCAGAGGGCTGTATGCCGCTGAGTACTGTCTTCTTTTCCTGTTCTGCCATTTTATTTATATAACCTCCATGATTTCACCTGTTCACATTAAAATATTATACTTTATTTGACTCGGGATAGCAACATTCCCTTGTTTGACCTTTTGCGCGATGCTACAATATAAAATACAAATAATCAAACTGGAGGCAAGCATGAGCCACCGCGCCCTTTACAGGCAATACCGGCCCGCCACATTCTCCGAGATGATAGGGCAGGAGCATATAACCACAATACTGAAAAACCAGGTGAAGTCAGGCACAACCGCCCATGCCTACCTTTTCGCGGGCACCAGGGGAACCGGCAAGACCAGCGCCGCGCGCATACTCGCAAGGGCGGTGAACTGCGAAGCGCCCGTAGATGGCGAGCCCTGCGGCCGCTGCCGCTCCTGCAAAATAAGCGCCGGGGAGTGCGCGGATATAATCGAGTTGGACGCCGCCAGCAACACCGGCGTGGACGATATGCGCGACATAATCGAAAAGGCGCGGTTCATGCCTCTTGAGCTGAAGCACAAGGTATACATAATCGACGAGGCGCACGCGCTTTCCACCAACGCCTTTAACGCCTTGCTGAAAACGCTGGAGGAGCCGCCTCCCCACGTAACGTTCATACTGGCCACCACCGAACCCCACAAGATACCTGCGACGATAATATCCCGCTGCCAGAGAATGGATTTTCACCGGCTCGGCGTATCCGACATGGTCAAGCGCACCGAGGAGGTGCTTCAGCGCGAAAACGCCCATATAGAGCGCGACGGCCTGCTGGCCATAGCCCGAGCTGCCGAGGGCGGCATGCGTGACTGCCTCTCTCTGGCGGACCAGTGCCTGTCATTTTGCGGCAATAAAGTCAGCACACAGGACGTTTACAGCGTGCTGGGCAGCATGGAGGATGGCTTTCTGTTTGACATGGCGGAGGCCGTACTTTCCAGCGACCCGGCAAGGGCGCTGGAGCTGCTGGATCAGGTAGTTCGGGATGGCCGTGATTTGAAGGTGTTTTTACATGACCTGACGCAGCACATGCGTTCGCTGCTTTTGACGAAGCTTTGCGGCCATTGCAGCGATATACTGGACTGCACCGAGGACTCTATGAAGCGGTACGAGGAGCAGGCAAAGGAAGCAGGCGAAACGCGGCTTTTAAGATGCAGCGAGCTGCTGTTGCAGGCCGAGGGCAGGCTTCGGACAGTTACAATGCCGAGGGCGCTTATAGAAAGCACGCTTGTGCGCATATCCCGGCCCGAGGAAAAGCGCACCATGGACGACCTTATGGAGCGCATCGAGGTTCTCGAGCGGCAGGTACGGGAAGGGGCGCCCCGGCGCACAGCAATTGCCGAGCCGATACCTATCGGGGAAAAGCCTGACGCCGATGAGTATCCCTGCGACTACGGCTTTGAGGAGCCGCCGGAACCCGAAGATGTGCCGCCCTTTGATATTGACGAGCCAATAAGGACTGCGCCTGCGTCAAAGCCGGAGAAGCCAAGCCCCGCACATCCGGCAAAACCGGCAGAGACGGCGGGCAGCATGTCCCCGCAGAAGCTGTGGAAGGCTATACTCGATAAGCTTGGAGAGACGGAGCGCACCATGGCGGTTTCCGGAATGTACGGCAAGGGAAGCGCCATAAACGGCAATGTGCTGGAGGTGGCTTTTGAGAGCGAAATAATATATCGCATGATGAGCGCGCCGGGAGCGCTGGAGAAGGTCAACGGAGCGGCAGATAAGGTGGCGCCCGGGTATACGGTGCGTATGACGCAGAAATCTGGCGGGGACGATATAGAGAGCACCGGCAGGGCGTTGTTTGGCAGCAACTTCAGGATAGAGAACTGATAAGCAACAAAAAATCAGCCATTTGCGATGCGAATATTAAAAAAACGTGTCGCAAATGTGGAAAATAGCTTTTAAATTACCTATTATGCGGCGCTGCGTTGAACAGGGCCGCAAATTATGTTATACTGTTATACAAGTAAAATCCCGGAGGTATGTTGATGGCAAAGGGCGGTTTCCCCGGAATGGGCGGGGCGAATATGCAGCAGCTGATGAAGCAGGCGCAGAAGATGCAGCAGGATATGCAGCGCATGCAGCAGGAACTCCAGACCCGCGAGTTTACGGCTACCGTAGGCGGCGGCGCGGTCAGGGCTACGGCATACGGCAGCAAGGTGATAAAGTCTATCGAGATAGACCCTGCCTGCGTGGATCCGGATGATGTTGAGATGCTTCAGGACCTGGTGCTGTCCGCCGTCAACGAGGCCATGCGCATGGCGGAGGAAGCCACGAATTCCGAGGTCAGCAAGCTTACTGGCGGAATGGGATTGGGCTTCTAAAAACATATGGCAGACCCAATAAGCAATCTGGTCTCCCAGCTTTGCAGATTGCCCGGCGTAGGTACCAAGAGCGCACAGCGCCTCGCCTACTTTATACTGGACATGCCCGAGAGCGAAGCACGCGAGATAGCAAAGGCCATAAACGACGCAAGGGACAAGATACACCACTGTCCCATTTGCGGCAACTACACCGATACGGATCCCTGTGCCATATGCCGCGACGCCAGCCGCAAGACCGGTGTAATATGCGTGGTCAGGGACGCAAGGGATGTGGTAGCCATGGAAAAGATGCGGGAATTCCGCGGCACATACCATGTGCTGGGCGGGACGATATCCCCAATGGATGGCATTGGCCCGGACGATATACGCATAAAGGAACTTTTGCAGCGTATAGATGAAGGCGGGGTAAGCGAAGTGATACTGGCTACCAATCCGGACGTAGAGGGGGAAGCCACTGCGGTGTATATATCCAAGCTGCTCAAGCAGCGTGGGGTGAAAGCCACGAGGATAGCCCACGGTATACCCATCGGCGGAAATCTTGAATACGTGGACGAAATGACATTGCTGAAGGCAATGGAAGGCAGAAGGGAAATGTAAAGAATTTTTTAAAAAATTTGCAACCTTTTGGACGCCTGAAGCGTCTTATACTATAGAGCGAAGAAAACACCCATATCACCCGAAAGGAGAGGTAAAGATGAAGCGCATAACCGCACTGTCCACCATTGCTGTTGCCGTGATAGCACTTATTATAGGCCGCACATTCTCGGCAAGCGTAATGAGCAACGACCGCGTCATGGCGGACGTGCGTCAGAGTTATCGCAGCGCCTCACTGGTGGTGTCGGGTGAATGCATACAAAAGATAAATTCCGGCGACAATGCCCAGAGCCGTATTCTCATAGATGAGGTAATAGCCGGAAGCGCCCGGGAAGGCTCCAAGATACTTGTAAAGGGCAGTTATACCGTAGGCGAAAAGTATCTGCTCTATCTTACGGAGGGCAACGATGTGCAGTATGCCGAGGACGAGGCAGACTATTGCTCCACCTCCGCGGATAACTTTGTGATCCGGGACGGAAATGTGGAATACGGCGGCTCGCGGATAAAGATCAGCGAGTTCAAAAAAGAAATGGACGCAATCTCAAGGGTAATCACTGCGCCTTCAAAGAACTACTACTACAATGATATCAGATCGCTTGTAAACGCCTCGGAGAATATATTCATAGGCCGTGTAAACAGCGCGTCTCATATGCGCAGCACCAAATTCCGCACCCAGGACGGCGGAAGCACAGTCGAAAAGAAGGCGCCATCCGCAAATCTTACCATCAGTGTATACGGAAACATAAAAGGCGATATAGGCTACGGTCAGGAAATAAATCTGGTATATGTTCCTTCAGCCAGCGAAAACATGACGGATGCCGGCACCCTCCAGCCCAAGCCGGTGAGCGCCGACAAAGCGGTAAAGCTTTCCGAGGGCGATACCTACCTGTTCTTCCTTGCGGAGGATCCTGACCCCAAGCAGGATCACTGCTTCCCGGTAAATTCCATACAGGGATGGATAAAGGTGGAAAATGATAAGCTGACCGTGTCCGATGAGAACGGCGTTGCGAGGGGATACACAGACCTCTCTCAGCTGGTAGCCGATATAAACAAAGTAAAATAAAAATCAGACGATAGCAAGGCAGTCCCCGCCATAAGGCGGGGACTGCTTTATGTATAAATGCGGCTTGCGTGTTAAGCTTAGCCCTGCTTTGAGTTTTCCTCGCAAAGCTCATCCAGCGCCTGCTGGGCCTGCTCCCACTGGGAATAGAGGGCATCGATCTCGGCCTGCTTGCCGTCCGCCTCTTTTGCAAGCTCTGCGGATTTTACATAGTCCGATGCTACCGCCGGTGATGCGAGCTTTTGATTTATGTCTTCAAGCTCCTGCTCAGCGGCCGCTATGCGCTCCTCTGCTCGGCGGACAGCGCCCGCCGCCCGGTTCAGTATACTCTGGCGCTCCTTTTGAGCCTTGTAGCTGTTGGGCTTTTCCGCCTTGGGGGAGGCAGCTTCAACTGAGGGCTGAGGCCTTCGCGCAATTGCTTCAAGGTAATCGTCATAGCCGCCTATGTATTCAGTAAGTCCGTCTTCCTCCATGTAGAGTATGCGGTCCGCCATGCGGTTGACCAGGTATCTGTCGTGGGTGATTATGAGCATGGTACCCTCGTAATCCTCCAAAGCGGCCTCAAGAGCCTCCCGGGAGGATATGTCAAGATGGTTGGTAGGCTCATCGAGCAGCAGCAGGTTGGCCCCTGAAAGCATAAGCTTGAGAAGCTGTATGCGTGCCTTCTCGCCGCCGGAAAGGGCGCCTATCTCGTTGAATACCTCGTCGCCGCGAATGAGGAACGCCGCCAGGGCGGAACGGACTTGGGTAAGGTCCATTCTTGGGTAGGCGTTGTGTATTTCCTCAAGTGCGGTGCTGTTGGGATCAAGAGAGGTCATGGTCTGCTCGTAGTAGCCGGGCTGCACCTTGGCGCCCAGACGCACAGTGCCGGAATCCTGCCTTTCAAGGCCCATTATTATCTTCATGAGGGTGGTCTTGCCGCAGCCGTTGGGCCCCAGCAGGAATACACGTTCTCCCTTGCGGATATGCATGGAGGCGTTTTTGAACACCGGCTTATCATAGGACTTGCTCAGATCTTCGCACATCAGCACATCGTTGCCGCCTACTTCCCTCGCGGTGAACTTGAAATGTATGGAGGAGGTGTCCTTTTCGGGAGCTACCAGCTCTGCCTTCAGCCGTTCTATCTGCTTGAGCTTCGCCTCGGCGGTAATGAAATTGTGAGCCTGGCCCCAGCGGCGCTGCTGCTCTACAACGCCTTCGAGGCGGTGTATCTCTTTCTTCTGATTGGCATAGTGCCTGCGCAGTATTTCGTTGCGGGTGCTCATCAGTTCCACGTGGCGGGAATAGTTGCCGTTGGTGGCGGTGAGCCTGCCGTTTTTTATTTCAAGGGTGCGGTTGGTTACCCTATCCAGAAAGTACCTGTCGTGGGATATGACTATAAACGCCCCTGAGTAGCTCTTGAGAAAATCCTCAAGCCAGGTGACGCTTTGTATGTCAAGGTGATTGGTAGGCTCGTCAAGCAGCAGCAGTTCCGCGCCGGAGAGCAGCAGCTTTGCCAGCTGGGCCTTGTTGCGCTCTCCGCCGCTCATGTCGCTGAGAGGCTTGGCGAATTCGCTTTCGGTAAAGCCGAGACCCAGGAGAGTGCTGCGTACCCTGCTCCTGAAGGTCAGGCCGCCCTCCCGCTCGTACCGTTCGTTGAGGGATTGCTGATGGGAAATAAGAGAGGATACGTCGCTGCCGCCATTGGATATTTCCTCGGAAATACGCTCAAGCTCCTGCTCTATACGTATGAGGTGGTCAAATGCCGCTACTGTGGATTGGTACAGTGTATCCGAGGTGTTCTCCACGTTTTGACGCATGAATCCCATGCGGGCGCCCTTATGTTTCATCACGGAGCCGGTGTCAGGTGCTTCCTCGCCTGTGAGTATGCGAAAAAGGGTAGTTTTGCCGCACCCGTTTACCCCTACCAGGCCCACCTTGTCCCGGGGGGCTATCTCAAAGCTTACCCCGTCGAAGAGAAGACGGGCGGAATAGCTCTTGCTTATGCCGCTTGCGGCTAATAGTGCCATGGTAAAATACAGTTCCTTTGCCGAAATATTGGATCGAATTATATTTTACACTAATATTACTGCTATTGCCATACGGTTTTTACACCTAAAGGGACAGCGAAGCATATTGTTCATTGGACAAAATATGTCATTATGCGCTATAATTATCAAGTATGGAAGCTACTAATGATTTGCGGAAAAACCAAAGGAAAAACAGACAGGATAGGCGCCCCATGATGAAGCGACTCAGAATACCGCTCCTTACTGCGGGAGGCGTTGTGCTGTGCGCTTTTGTGCTGATACCCATGGCCTTTGATACCCTCGACATAGGACCGGAGATAGTGGAAGTATCCAAGTCCATGCTTCATATGCCAAGCCCCACCCCGACGGCGGAGGTGGCGGAGAACTTTGCCATTACGGCAGCTGCGCCTAAGGATGCAGCGGAGGCTCCCTCAAAGTACCGGCTGCTGAAGCTCGGCGATACAGACCCTGTGGTGGCGGACATACATGAGAGGCTGGCGGAGCTGCAGTATATGGACGGCGATGAACCTTCAGAGTACTTCGGCGAGCCTATTGAGGCGGCGCTGAAGCGTTTTCAGCGCATACACCACATGAAAGAGACGGGCGAGGCGGACGAGCTGACCCAGGAGATGCTCTTCTCGGATAAGGCTGCCATGTATAAGCTTCAGCAGGGCGATGAGGGAGAGGACGTGGAGTCCCTTCAGGAGCGCTTGCAGGATTTGGGCTACGAGGTGGAAAAGACCAACGGCTACTTTGGCGTGGCCACGGTAAAGGCGCTCTCCTCCTTCCAGAAAAAGAACAAGCTTGACGCCACCGGCGTTATGGATACCGACACGGCGGATATACTTTACTCAAACAATGCAAGGCCCAAGGTGGATCCAACCCCTTCGCCTACGCCTAAGCCCAAGTCCACTCCTACGGCCAAGCCGGCGAAAACGCCTAAGATCAGCGCTACGCCCAGGGCCGGGAATGAAAGCATAGGCACTACCAAGACGGCCGACCCCGGCACTCAGCCCGAAAGCACCCCAAAGACAGGCGGAGGCGGCAGCGTTTCCGCCGCCACAGGCAGCGTGGACGGATTTATTGCCACGGCTATGGCTCAGCAGGGAAAACCCTATATCACGGCGGATGAGGGCCCGGATAGCTTCGATTGCAGCGGCCTCGTATACTACTGCCTCGTCAACAACGGCGTAAAGGTGGGCCGTATGAGCGCCAAGAGCTATGCCGTAATAGACAGCTGGGAAACCGTCTATTCTACGAGCGATCTGCGCCCCGGCGACCTGCTGTTCTTCTGGAACAGCGGCAGAACGCGCATTTATCATACCGGAATATGGCTGGGAGGCGGAAAATACATACATGCCTCTTCCTCTGCGGGGCAGGTAGTGGTCAGCGGCTGGAGCGACTGGGCTAAAAACAGCTTCAGCCACGGCAAGAGGGTATACTAAATTAAAAATATCAAGGAGGAGAATGGCTATGAACAGAGAAGAGGCATACGAGCTTTTGCACAAGTACATGAAGGGCGAGAACTACATTCAGCATTCCATGGCAGTTGAAGCCATAATGCGAGGCCTGGCCAAGCGCCTTGCGCCTGAGGACGTAGAGTATTGGGGCATCGCCGGCCTTTTGCACGACCTTGATGAGGAGCAGTGCGACTGGCGCAACCACCCGGAGGTACACGGCCCCACCAGCGTGAATATACTGCATGAGAACGGCGTGAACGACCCTGTGCTTGAGGGGGCGATAATGGCTCACAACCCTCTTTGCGGAAAAAAGGCGGGTACCACAATAGAATACGCTCTGCTGGCGGCAGACCCAATGAGCGGCTTCTGCAAGTCTGTGGCGCAGATATACCCGGATAAAAAGATTGCCAGCGTAAAGCACAAGAGCGTTGTAAAACGCTTCAAGGAGGTGCGCTTTGCCGCGGGAGCGAACCGGGAATACATGAACGCCATAGTTAATACGGGCCTTACACTGGACGACCTAATAGATGTTGCGCTGGAGGAGATGACCGCCATAGCGGATAAGCTCGGTCTGTAAACAAAAAGCCCCAGATAGCTAAAAATAAAGGCAGCGAATATAAATCGCTGCTTCAGAGTGTCAAAAAAGTGGCTAAACGCCACTTTTTTGAGTTTTCTCATTCGGTGCTTGCGCCTATGGCGCGGCCAGCACCTCATGCAGGGAAAGCCTTGCTACGCAAGCGCCTTTTGCGGATTTGCCGCACATGTCGCCAAATCCGAATAAAGCCATAAGGGGCTGCGGCCCCTTATCAACCCCTGGGTTTTTCGACAGTCTCAAGCCCCCTACCAAATGGTCGGGGGCTTCTTATTATTGTGAAGGCGCATATTTACCGCTGCGGCGGGAAGCGGCGGCAGGGCGGGTAAAGGCTGAGCTTCGTAAAAAAAACGCCGCAAGCTGAGTAAAACTCGCGGCGATGTTGGCGCGCCCGGCGCGATTCGAACGCGCTGCCTTATGCTCCGGAGGCATACGCTCTATCCAAGTGAGCTACGGGCGCCTGTCTTATTATGATAGCATTTTTGGCGGGATAATTCAACCCCGAAAGCTAAATACCCAATATGCACAGCGCTTCGCGTATATTTTTTACGCGGGTATAGTTCAGGCCGTCCACCCTGGGAAGGGTGTCGCTATTGGGGACGACTATGTGGGAGAAGCCAAGCCGGGCGCACTCCTGTATGCGCTTGTCCAACCGGTTTACGGGGCGGACTTCGCCTGTAAGCGAAAGCTCCCCAAGAATGGCGGTACGGGGCGGAAGGGCGATGTCTGCGCCTGCACCTGCTATACACATGGCTACCGCAAGGTCGCCCGCACGCTCGTCAAGACGTATGCCGCCTACTACGTTAGTGTAAACGTCCTTGTCGTAGAACCTCAGGCCAGCCTTCTTTTCCAGCACTGCCAGCAGCAGCACGAGGCGGTTGTTGTCCAGACCCGCAGCCATGCGGCGGGGGTTGGAGAAGGGAGATGTAGAAAGCAGCGCCTGCACCTCAACCATCATGGGGCGGGTGCCTTCCATGGCGCAGGTAACTGCACAGCCGGGAAGATCCGTGCCGGTTATGAACAGCGTGGAGGGGTCGGATATCTCCGCCATGCCGGTGGAGCGCATCTCAAAGACGCCTATCTCGTCAGTGCTGCCAAATCGATTTTTTACCGAGCGCAGCAGGCGGAAGGAATCCTGCCTGTCGCCTTCAAAATAAAGCACCGTATCCACCATATGCTCAAGTATCCGGGGACCTGCTATGGCGCCGTCCTTAGTCACGTGGCCTACGATAAATGTGGCCGCGCCGGTGCGCTTTGCCATGCGGGTTATAAGGGAGGTGGCTTCCCGTATCTGGGAGGTGCTGCCGTTTGCGCCGGAGCAGTCCGCCGAGTACATAGTCTGTATGCTGTCTATCATTACGTAGGCGGGCTTTACCCGGTCTACCTCGCTCTCGATGGCGGAAAGGTCGTTTTCGGCAAGTATGAGCATGTCTCCGCCCACGCCGAGACGTTCTGCCCTGAGCTTTAGCTGGGAAGCGGATTCTTCGCCGGTGACGTATAATACTGTGCCCTGCTTCGTAAGCTCTGCGGCTGTCTGCATGAGGAGGGTAGACTTGCCTATGCCGGGATCGCCGCCCAAAAGGGTGACGCTGCCGGGTACTATGCCGCCGCCGAGAACTCTGTCAAGTTCTCCTATGCCTGAGGACACGCGGCCGGAGGCGGTAGTGGTGACATCGGCTAAGGGTATGGCGTGGGCGTAGGTGAGGTTGTTTATGGAGGGAACGGAGGATATCTTCTTTTGCTCCAACATGGTGTTCCAGCTGCCGCAGGCGGGGCATTTACCCAGCCACTTGGTGCTTTCGTAGCCGCATTCCCCGCAGAAAAATACGCTGCCCTTCGCTTTTGCCATATTATGCTCCTTGGATCTTATTATCAGGGTATTTTGGTGAATTTTACTATGTCACGCTCGCGGGAGGTGACGTCCATCCAGACCACATAGTCATCGGACACGCCCAGCAGCAACGCGGATTCATACTCCTGAGTTACCCGGTATATCTTGCCCTCCGCAAAGGAAAATACCAATATGCTGCTGGAATCCGTGTCGGCATTGGTGCGGGAATAGGCTATAAAATGGCTGCCCAGCCCGAACTCGACCACGCAGCGGTCCACCTCAGTGGGTGTGCCGGAGAGGCCGTCCGCCGCATAAAGGGCCGTGTCCCGGCCGTGAAGCTCGGTTAGCCAGGCAATGTATCTGCCGTTGTACTCCGGGTCATGCACGAAGGTGCCGGGCTTGATGGACTTTATTGAGGATTCATTGAGGTTTATGTAGCGTATCACGCTGGTGTCCGAGTTGCCGTCGGAGGTAGCGGAATCCGCCCATATCAGCGTGTCGTTTGACAAAAAGGGCTTGCTCTGGCCATATACCGAGCTCGAGAACATGGCGACGACGGTGGATTCCATGGTGGTCAGGTCGTATACGAACAGCTTGTCCTTATTGGTGCCGGTGCGGTCGGTGAAGGCCACATAATTGCCGGAAAGGAAAGGTTCAGGCTGACCGGAGTATATGTCCTTGACCTTTACTGCCTTCAGAGGGGAGGCGGTAAGATCGACCGCCATGATGGCGCCGCCGCCGGTCAGGCTTCCGTCCAGGTATACCAGCCACTTATCGTTGAATTTGGGGAACAGGAAGTGGTCGTTCTGGGGCGTAAGGTTAATCTTTTCGCTTATGCGGGTGCTTGGGTGGAAGAAGAACATGTCCCTGAACACCACGTTTTTGCCAGAGGAATCCAGCTTGCCTGCGGAGATTACCATCTTTTCGTTGTAAAAGTATGGGTCGGTAAACCACTTATAGCTCGATGAGCCGTCAAAAACCAGCTCCTGAGAGCTGCCGGTAAAGTCGTACAGACTCATTGGGTTGGGGGTAGGCGTGGGTATTGGCGTAGGGGCGGGGGTAGGCTCGGGGGCAAATGGGGGCCTGTAATCCCAGCCCATGAAGTCTGCCGCCTTGGGTATGACCACATAAAATATAGCGTAAAGCAACGCCAAAAAGACCAGTATTACTGCTAAAAGCTTGAGTATGGGGCCCCATACCGAGGCGCTGAGGCTGCGCCTGCGCCTTCTGCGCTTTGCTCGTTTAAAACGGCGTCTTGACATATATATTTAAGCTCCCCGAATCGACAACATATTACATATAAATTATAGCATGATGGGTGCCGCTATATCAATCGCGGCATTTGTTAATTATACCAGTAATTATATCAGCAAAAAGCCGCAACTTTGTCATTTTAATTTATTCCGACTATTGGTATAATCAATCGGTATGATAAAAATAATTCTGTTTAAATAAAGGAGAAGGATATGCTGGGAACCATAGTCAATGCCGGGGCCATAATATTGGGCTGCGCTGTGGGGCTGCTGCTCAGGCGAGGCATACCGGATAGGGTGACGGACGCGGTGATGAAGGGCATAGGGCTCTGCGTCATTTATATAGGCGTATCCGGCGCGCTGGAGGGGGAAAAGACCATCGCCATGATAATCGCCATGGCGGCGGGCGGCGCCATAGGAACGGCGCTTGACCTAAACGGCGGAATGGAGCGCTTGGGCAGGCTCCTCGAGGAAAAGCTCGCAAGGGGCGGGAGCGGCCTTTCCGCAGGCTTCGTTACTGCCAGCCTCATATACTGCGTAGGCGCGATGGCGGTGGTGGGCAGCCTGCAAAGCGGCCTCACCGGCAGTCACGATATGCTCTTTACAAAGTCGCTTCTGGACGGCATTTCCGCCATAGTTCTTGCCGCAAGCCTTGGGATAGGGGTCGGCCTGTCGGCTGTCAGCGTGCTCATATACCAGGGAGCCATAACGCTGCTCGCGGGGCTGCTTGCGCCCGTGCTGACGGATGCCGTGGTGGCTGAGATGACCTGCGTGGGGAGTATGCTGATATTCGCACTGGGCTTGAATATGATAGGCGTTACGAAGATAAAGGTGATGGACTTTGTACCCGCCATATTCCTCGTTATACCCCTGTGCTATGTGCTGTGATATTAAGATAGGTTATTGCGAAGAGTATAGTGGAGCCTATTAATTATTGGGTGTTTTTTGCCGTTCGGGTTGTAATAGCATCGCGCTCCGTGATAAAATCATAATCAGGAAAGAATGACCCGGTGTATCAACTCATCGGGCAGCTAATATTCAAGGAGGATATTTCATGCAGTATTCACGCGAAGTGGAAGAGATGTATTGCGTTGCAAAGGGCGCAAAGCATGATCCTGCCCCCATACCCGAAGAGGGCAAATGGGTCAAGGCTAAGGAGATTAAAGACATAAGCGGCTTCACCCACGGTGTGGGCTGGTGCGCGCCTCAGCAGGGAGCCTGCAAGCTTTCCCTCAACATAAAGGGCGGCGTCATTCAGGAAGCATTGGTGGAGACCATCGGCTGTTCCGGCATGACCCACAGTGCCGCTATGGCGGCAGAGATACTCCCCGGCAAGACCATTCTGGAGGCGCTGAACACCGACCTGGTATGTGATGCTATAAACACCGCTATGAGGGAACTGTTCCTTCAGATCGTATATGGCCGCAGTCAGAGCGCCTTCTCCGATGACGGCCTGGCAATTGGTGCCGGTCTTGAGGATCTGGGCAAGGGCCTCCGCAGCCAGGTAGGCACCATGTACGGCACCCTGAAGAAGGGTCCCCGCTATCTGGAGATGGCGGAAGGTTACGTACTTGGCATAGCTTTGGACGAGGATGACCAGATCATCGGCTATAAGTTTGTACACCTTGGCAAGATGATGGAAGCCATCAAGAAGGGCATGGATCCCAAGGAAGCATACGAGAAGAACATCGGCACCTACGGCCGCTTTGCTGAGGCCGCTAAGGTGATCGACCCCCGCAAGGAATAAGGAGGGCGCGATAATGGCAACTTTTGAAGGTTACGAAAGAAGAATAGATCAGATCAACCCCGTACTGGCGCAGTATGGCCTCAAATCACTTGAAGAGGCGGACGAGCTGCTCAAGTCCAAGGGCATAGACGTGCGCAGCATAGTGCTGGGAATACAGCCCATCGCTTTTGAGAACGCCGTATGGGCCTACACCCTTGGCGCAGCCATCGCCGTAAAGAAAAACGTAAAGACTGCCGCCGAAGCTTCCGAGTGCATAGGCGAAGGCCTCCAGACCTTCTGCATTCCCGGTTCCGTAGCAGATCAGCGCAAGGTCGGTATTGGCCACGGCAATCTTGGAGCCATGCTGCTGAGCGAAGGCACCAAGTGCTTCGCCTTCCTGGCAGGCCATGAGAGCTTTGCCGCAGCTGAGGGCGCTATCGGCATAGCCCGCACCGCAAACAAGGTCCGCAAGGAGCCCCTGCAGGTTATCCTGAACGGTCTCGGCAAGGACGCTGCACAGATCATCTCCCGTATCAACGGCTTCACTCACTGCGAGACCGAGTACAATCAGTACACCGGCGAGCTGACTGTCACCAAGACCACCGCCTACAGTAAGGGCGAGCGTGCCAACGTGCGCTGCTATGGCGCTGACGACGTAAACGAGGGCGTGGCCATAATGCGCCATGAGAGCGTGGATGTTTCCATTACGGGCAACTCCACCAACCCCACCCGCTTCCAGCACCCGGTCGCAGGCACCTACAAGAAGTGGTGCGTCGAGAACGGCAAAAAGTACTTTTCCGTTGCTTCCGGCGGCGGCACGGGCCGTACCCTGCATCCCGACAACAAGGCTGGCGGGCCCCC
>ERZ779840.910-NODE-910-length-31286-cov-4.425475_pt1 | contig 31286 bp, 38 predicted proteins | sample MGYA00511561_ERZ779840 | MGnify/ENA primary metagenome ERZ779840 (study PRJEB29588, sample SAMEA2162036) | human gut metagenome | biome: human gut; feature: human-associated habitat; material: faeces | place: Denmark | collected 2008/2010 ...
GTTCTGTACAAAATATGGGATATCCACATCCTTTGTGCGCAAGGGAAGGGCGGCCCAAGATGAGCCTTTGAGGAAGGTGCTTAGAAGCGAACTCTCAAAAGAAAGGACCACCCGGCTTGAAGGAAGCTTCGGTACTCAAAAGCAACATTACTCGCTCACAAGAATAAAGGCCAGAAACAGGAAGACGGAAATCCTGTGGATCTTCTTTGGAATACATACGGCAAATGCCATACTGATGATTGACAAGATCAGGAACAGAACAGGGAAAGCTGCATGATATGAGTTTACTGAAAGAATCAGAAGAGGTCAGAAGACTTCTTCCGGAGCTTCATGTCTTGCCCGATAAGAGTATATGAGAATATACAGAAAAATGACAATAATAATGGCATATGAAGTGATTATACTCTATCATCTTCATATGCCATGGTATGATGTGGAGACATTTACTGAATATCCCTTTTTATTGCTTTTTACAATAATGGCATTATCCGGCAATCGCTTTCCGATTCTCTTTTTGGGGATATTTACGGAACAGACTCCACCATTTCAATTTCAATACGCCAAACAGTGCTTCCCCGAAGATAGAGGAGTTCATCTTGGAAGTGCCTAATACACGATTGATAAAAATAATGGGGACTTCCACGATTTTATAACCACACTTATATGCCGTAAACTTCATTTCTATCTGGAACGCATATCCTTTGAAATGGATACGATCCAAATCGATCGTCTCAAGCACCTCACGACGATAGCATTTGAAACCGGCTGTCGTATCCTGTACTTTCATTCCAGTAACAAAACGAACATATACGGAAGCATAATAGGACATCAACACACGTCCCAACGGCCAGTTCACGACATTCACACCGTTACAGTAGCGGGAACCGACTGCGACATCACCACCCTGTTCCATACAGGCCGCATATAATTTGGGAAGATCATTCGGGTTATGACTGAAGTCTGCATCCATTTCGAATATAAAATCATATTTATGTTCTATTGCCCATTTAAATCCGCAGATATAAGCCGTACCCAATCCTAACTTACCTTTACGTTCCACCATGAAAAGGCGTTCGGGGAACTCTTTTTGCAACCGTTTTACAATACCTGCCGTACCATCGGGCGATCCATCATCTATAATCAAAATATGAAATTCTTTCTCCAACCCAAATACAACCCGAATAATATTTTCTATATTCTCCTTTTCGTTATACGTGGGAATAATAACAATACTGTCTGACATATATTTTAATCTATTAATTTCTAATCATTTACATATACGACTGTAAACTATTTGTAAACCACCCTCCAAAGTTACATATTTTTTCTGTGTAAATCTATCATCCAGTTAGCCCATTCATCCGTCCCGTAAGCCGGAATTTCGAACCACTCCTTTTCGCTCAACTGAGGCAATAGCTGTATGATCCGCTCCAATTCATTTCGGAACCGGAAAACATCTTCTTCAGTCAGCTTTACCGAATAATGCTTCTTGCACTCCTTCAAGCCAGGGAAAGACTGGAGCAATCCCATAATCTCAGAGAAAGCGGAAGATTGGCCTTTGTCGATCTTTAATGTGATTCCGGACATAGCTATCTTTCTTTTATCCTTGATATTTCCTCATTCAAATAATCAACGAAAGAAGATATAGAATAAATAACAATGTATAGTAAATCAAGTACAAAATAAACCAACATGGATTTTACAACAGAATACCCCCATACAAATACTGTAAATAAAATACTATCTAATTCAAAAGAAAAATCATACAGAAACAGATCCAACACTGACACAGAAGGTGATGATGGTAATTGAATCATAATGCAAAGTATTATACAAAATACACTCAATAGTATTGCATAAGCATTCAAATAACCAAACTGTTGAAGAAATGTTGCCTTTTTTTCAAGAATTCTTTGTTTATACATATTGTCAACAATTTCACCGTCAAGTTTTAAAAACATGTTATATACAGTCATTAACAAATTAGCCAATAAACCTACTAAAATGGATAACGCTGTAATAAATGTATTTAATATATTAGGGTCATAATTACCAGAGAAAACAAAAAACAACAAACTTGTCACAATGAAACACCATTTATAAATTCCAAATTTATATTTTGGCATAAAACATTCTCCCGTAGATATTTTTGTATTTTGATATCTATGAGCCTGCTTTATTAACTCTTTTATATATTCAATAAATGGTATTGTTCCCATATCAATTATTAATCATCTGTATTACTTCTGGAATTATTTTTTTACAATATGAATACACCTCATTAACGCTAAAATCCCCTTCATTACTTACTGTTATAAAATCTGATAATAGGATTTTAGGTTTAAGAGAATTTTCATTACTCAAAAAATAGCTTCTATTTTTCCCAGACTCTATATCATTAATAGTCGCCTTTTTTTCCCAGTTATCAAGAGTCTCATTTTTTGCAAGTTTTTTAAAAGCATTATCAAAGTCATCTAAAGAACATATTTCATCTTCTATTGGTTGTATATTTACAGTTACTTTAAATCGTCCTAAAATCATTTGCTCATCATTGTTTCCTATCCTAGAGCCCAATTCAGTCTTTTTATAATAAGTAAGAGACTTAGTATATGATCGTTCTTTTATACTATCTCTAATACTTTTTAAATAAATCGAATCATATCTGGTATTACAATACTCAACATTAGACAACAATTCTTTACTCAAATAATATGTCAAATGCGAATGATATGAAGATCCAGTATATGATTGGACTATCAGAATTCCTCTATTAGAATTCATCGGCAAATGAAGCATGAAGAAAAACTCCCGTGTTAATGCAATATTATTAGGTAATTCTCTCTGTTCATTTTTGTTCTCAATAGGTATAGTAAATCTCTTTTCACCATATTTTCCACCATGTATCACTCCTGAAAATAAGAAATTGTTCAAGTCTGGTTTAAATCTGGGATCAAATTGATATTCATAACCATTATTATCTTGAGGCCTTATGGTCAATATTTTCTTTGTTCCTTCTATTTTATAACATCCATCAATATCATTCAATCCCGAAATAAAATTTTCAATAAATTTCTTAAACAGTTCTTCATCTGAGACATTTAATAGATTAAATTTTTTCTTGAACAAATCTCGAAAACATGATTCTGGTCTATTTTTTTTCCTTTTTACCGAAATACAAAATATATCTAATACGGGTTCAGATGCCATTTCTCTTATTTTTAAATTTCACATTATTGTGCTCTAATTACAGGCCTTTATATTGTCACCATATATTGCAAACAAGAAATCACTATCATCATCTAAATTCGCAATCTCTCTCAATTTCTTATTTTCATACTGAGCAGCAGCCAACTCCATTTCTAGACGTTGTATTTCTCTAAGCACCTTAAGATTTCTATTTCTTAATATCGCAATCGTCTTGTCTTTGTCTTCTAAATTGTCCATATTTATTATTACTATTTATTTTTTATTTCCAACACCCGATCCCCAAAAGCTAACTTGATAACATCTGCTTTCACATCACTATCCTCCAACTCCAATTGCAGTATCACTTTTGGAGTAGTCAAACCTTTTTCTCCTGCAGGTTGCTCCGGCACATATCGTTTTGGCCAAGTAAACAAGTCTGTTATAGAAACGCCCAAGCAACTTGCGATATTCTCAACTTCGGAAATCTTCAAATCGCGATTTCCCCTTTTCATTACAGAAATTTGGGACTCATCAATACCCATGGCATCAGCCAACGTTCGTTGTTTGATACCCTTTTGAGCCATTATCTTAAATATGTTATCTATCACATTCATATTTATGAAGTTACGCACAATACCCATACAGCGACTTGCGAAAAAATAAAGTTTTTATTTAGATTTTCGCAAATATTCTTGCGTATTTCGCAAGTTTACTCCATATTTGCACCTGTAATGATTAATAGTAGTTGCGAAAATATAAAGTACAGAACATATATAATAATGTAAGGAGGCAAAAATGGAAAAATTAAACCTACAAGGTCATGAGATTGGCGCTCGTTCATTCAGAGAGATCTACTTCTCCATGGACAACACGCCGCCTAAGAAGGCTTTCATCCAAAAGATAGCCACCATTACCAAACGATCTGAATCGGCCGTCAGATGTTGGGTAGCGGGAGTCTACCAACCGGACGCATTAGCCCAAGAAGTGATAGAAAGAGAACTTGGCATTCCTGCCAGTGAGTTATTCCCAAAGGAGGATAAGGTATGCGCGCAATAGAATTCTATACCACCCCCTCCGGCGAAGTAACTATCAAAGAGCAGGGACAGCCGGAACGCCAACTGAAAGAGTCCGATACGGATTTCATTCAAAGTTTCCTTGAGATTTTGGAAGAGTTCTATCCGGAGGCTTATGCAAAACTCCGCAAGTATTACGCCCGCTACGACGGGAATAAATGCTACCGGGATTTCTTGGCTGTACGCAGGTTTATCAAATGCAACTTCGGGCTGTACGATAACATGATAGACGTGGATGAGAACTGGAATTTCAAATTCGAGTTTGTCGGCTGCCCTCTACGTGGGGAATGCGATGGCTTCAAAAAAATCTGTGAACCGAAGTTCAACAGCACACTTTCAGACAGTCAACTTAGGGTGATGGAGCTTTGCTACTATGGCAAGAAAGACGAAGAGATTGCGGAAGCGCTTTTTATATCGTCCCACACCGTAAAGAATCATCGGAAGAACGTGTTCCGAAAACTCTCGATACACTCTATGGCGGAGTTTATGCGATATGCAAACGAAAAGAATCTCTTTAAAGGCGAATAATCTATGGAAGTAAACATAAATATTGGAGATAGAGGGATGCTATACATTCCTATTAAAAAAAAGAACATAACTATCCATATCAATCCTGAAAAATGGGACGTTTGTGAATTTGTAGAAGAAATAAATCCTGCTATGGTGTATCTCTTGTTAGAAAAAAAATTAAGAAATGGATATACAAAGAGCATAAAAATCAGAATAGGGGAATGTATGGAATCAGAGGGGAATGTTCAGCAAGAACAGGACTTCAACAAGGATTATCACTCAGGCTATAAAGGATACTTGAAAGAGTGTATCAATTCCCTATTAAATAAATTTGACCAATACAACACTAAAAGGGAAGATTGTATCGAAGAGTTATGCAAAAAACTTGAACAACTAGAAGATATAAAGAGAAAAGGAGGTAAGAAATGAACACCCCAATGCCTGACAGAATGGTTTATGCTATATTCCGTAATACCGACTACAGCATAGAGGAAGTGCGTAACCTTACCAATAATCAATTGGAAGCAATTGATTGGAAACGTATATCCGGATCTCGTGGTGTTGGAGAAGTAACACGGGGGCAGATGTATAATTGGCTTACGAAACGAGGAATAAAATCTGCTAAAAATGTGCTTCTAAAAGATATTTTCAAACAAGATGACACTACTCTAGATGACACTAAGCTTCGACTCCGAATACTGGAACTAAAAGTTGAATACGACAAAGCGATGATATGCGATTGTTTTGATCTTGAAGCATGTTATCGATTTGTCAAATATGGGATTGAAGAAGAATATAAACAATTTAAAACCGAATAACCATGCCGACCGATAACACCTACCAAAGCATACCTTCTTTACGGAAGATTGAGATTGAATATCTCGCCCTGCAAATCTCAAAAATACAAGCAGGAATCCGGGAATTCATTGGGCAAAAAGAAGCTCATGTACGTTTTGGTAGACAGAATATTGAACGGTGGGTTAAAGAAGGAAGATTACAGCGTTACAAACGGCCGGGCAAAATCGAATACAGATTGGAAGACTTGTATAAATGCGCCCTGGATCCATACGATTACTAAATGAATTATTAACACGGCAAGGTACTCCAGGTAAAGAGTTATCGGAGGATGTTTACAATATAAATCCAACTCGCTATTTCAAAGACAAGTAAACGGCTTTTGCCAATTAATCATTGATGTATGAAAACAAATTACTGGAAACTCGCTCAAGTAGCGAGGTGGGGATTTTACATCCTGTTTGGAACGCTTGCCATACTTGGTATTATCGCTATTTGCTTGGGGTATTTCCAGCATATAGTTACGGCATCTGGTTGCGTGGCAATGGTTTACACGATAAAGAAACATTGGTAATTAATTTTTAAACAATAGAATCATGTCAAATCAAATTCAAATTAAAGTAGCTGAACTAAATCAGCTAAATCCGCTCATGATAGCGGATGATAGCCGGGTTGAACAGAAGTTTATACTCATGTACAATGCGATCTGGGGAACCGGCCAAGGAACTCAGATTTATGAAAAGGAAAAATTCAACTTCCGGAAAATCTTACAAGACAAGCCGGAACTGCAAAGATGTTCTCCCCTGTCCCTGTACGGCTGTTTCTTAGATATTGCCGTAAACGGCCTGTCTCTTGATCCCACAGGACGCCCCCACTGCTATATTCTCCCCCGCAGCACGAAGACCGGCTATAAGGACAACAATGGCAACGATATCTATGAACTGCGTGCTTACCTTTCCATCACCGGTTATGGGGAATTGGTTATGCGCCAGCGTGCCGGACAGGTCCGGTATGTAGATAATCCGGTTGTTTGCTATGAAGGTGACACATTCTCACCGGGATTGGTTGACGGAGTAAAGACCGTTACCTATCAGGCGGCCTGTCCCCGCAAATCAAATAAGGTGATCGGTGGTTTTATCCGTATTGTCCGCGCCGATGGGACTGTAGACTGGCATTGGATGATGGAGGGTGATATCAAACGCTTAGAGGCGTACAGCTACAAAAACAACCAACGTTGGAATCCGCAAACCCGTCAAAAAGAAGGTAAGGCGAATGCCCTCTATACTTCAAACGAAGGCGGTATCGATCCTGGGTTCTTGGAAAGCAAACTGATTAAACACGCATTCGACGGATATCCCAAAGTCCGGACCGGAAAGTTTACTGTATTCGAAACTCAAGAAGAACCGCAGGATATTGACTACGGATTAGAACAAACAACCGTTATTCAGCCCAATCAACCCGGACAGCAGCCACAAGCCCTCCAACCTCAATCGGAAAACCCTTTACAGGAATTCGGAGAGCAACCACAAGCGGAACCGGTACCCGCATCAGGTATAACAACCCCAATATCACAGGAAGATGAAGACGCCGGATTTTAATAAACTCGATCAATCACTTAAAAATTTATCACAATGGATACACAAGCTAACAATTCTCTTATTAAAGTGGAAGAATTCAATCAGATCATGCAATCGGCTCCTGCCACCTTGCAACGCAACCAAACTTCCGTATCGACATGTAACCAAGCCGGACAAACACTTCTGGACACCATTGAAGCGGAAGGAGGTATTAGCTCGGATGAACTGGATGCGAAGGTCTCAGAGTATTTGGCAAAGACGAAAATAACAATAGAAAACATGAACAAGCGTCGTAAGCCATTGACGCAACTTCTGGCTACAGTCAGCAAGTCTTTTACCTCTTTGGAATCGGCTATCGACGTCAAATCGGTCACCACTATTCCTTATAAGCTCCAACAGGCCCGTAACAAATACGCGGCCAAGAAGATTGCCGAACAAAAACGACGGGAAGAGGAAGCTCGCCGTAAACAGATGTTGGAGAACGAAAAGGCTCAATACCGATCGGATATCTCTGTCATGTTGGATACAGCGTATGCCGCATACGTTGAAAAGCATATCAATGCACTAAACAGCATGTTCAACCGCGCTACTCTCGCTACCTACAACGATGTATGCCGACGAATATCCGAAACAAGTATAAATTTCTCCTGGAGTGCTTTTGTTGAAAACGTTTCTGACAACAAACAAACCTTCTATATGGACGCAGAAACCCGTAAGGCAATAAAAAATGAAGTCGCTATACAAAAGAAGAAAGATTTTACAGAACGTTACCGTTTTGAAATAGAGGGTACAAAACAGGATTTGATCGACAAACTCCCCAGCCTCCGCAAACAACTAGAAGAACAGGAAGAGCTACGCCATACCAATGCGGTTGAAGCTGCCCGTATGGAAAAAGAGCGAAAACAACAGGAAGCGAAAGAAAGAAAAAAACAGGAAGAAGAACGAAAACGCCGGGAAGAAGATGCTAAGGCCAAAGCGGCTGCAGAAAAGTCTGCTGCCGAAGTACAGGCAGCATTTGATTTCTCAGCAGCCAGCATGTCCCCTACTCCAACGAAAGCCAAGGTCAAGAAGAAGATCCAGATAACCAATCCACAAGGATTCATGCAGGTATATCAGATGTGGTTCATGCGCGAAGGAATTAATATGAGCATGGAGGATCTAGAGAAGGTACATAAGAAGATGATTACCTACTGCGAGAAAGTTGTGAATAAGGACGGAGAGCAAATCCAGTCCGCATATGTAAAGTATATCGATGATGTAACAGCCAAATGATATGAAAAAGAAACTCTATCTGTCCTCATGGATAAACTTCGGAAAATACAGACGCGAGCCAAGTATTCTGAAAAAGATTCTCGATACGGAAGAGGGCCGCAAATGGTTCCGGTGGCTGATGGATAACACCTACAATTTCGAATTTGACTTTGCAGTCATTGAATATCTAAAACTCAAGGAAGAAGATGCAAGATACGTATTACCAACGGTCGGAGGTTAGCAACTCAGACCTAACAGAACTAAAGAACCTTCTCTATCCCCGTACCCAATACGGGGATAAGGAGAAAGCTTTCAAATTCGGCAGCCTAATCGATGCGATGATTACCGAACCGGAAAGGGTTAGGTATGATAAGCACATGGTAGACGATGTATTGTATTCCGGCGAGGATTGGGAACTGGCAGAAGCCATGAAGAAGTCCCTCCGCATGGAAGCCCGACACGATCCTTTCCTGGCCCAAGTGCTTGCTAAGGCGGAAACTCAACGATTCATGGTCAATAAGAACCAATGTTTCCAATATGGCAACTTCAAATACACGCTCGATACCCGGTGCAAATGGGACTGGTGGCTTCCGACCTACGGATTCGGGGGAGACCTGAAAAGCACTTTTGCCAGCACACAAAAACAATTCGATGAAGCTATTGACTTTTTCGATTGGGACCGTTCCCGCGCCTGGTATATGGATATCGCAGGCAGTCGGCAGGATTTCATCTATGGTATCTCCAAAAAAAATCAAAAAGTGTTCAAAGCATTCATTAAACGAGGCGATACGATTTACCAGAAAGGTAAAGAAAAGTACGAAGAACTTGCCTTCCGGTGGTGGATGCTGTTCGGTTGAAAATAAATAGGATATCCTTTTTCGGAAGATATATTTTAAAGACAAACAGACATGAATTTAAACATCACATCCATAGATAAAATATCCAACGAGTTGGCAGCCATTGATTCCTATCTGAATATTACCATGAGTGAAGAAGTCCAAGAAGCTGTCCTACGTGGAAACGACCTTGCCGTCTATATCGCCCGGACCGGGAAACTGTTAGCAGATGCCAAATACCATCTGAACGGGAAAAAGAAATCGGAAGTCTTCGATACGTTACGGGAAACAGCCTCACGTGCCGGGGCTACCTCCAAGGCAGTAAATGCTATCATTGACAGTCTGTGCAAAGATGAACAATATCTTGTCGATTGGTGTGAGCGTTTGAACCGGACCGCGACTCATCAACTGGAATGGTGTCGCACTGTAATCAGTAAAGCAAAAGCAGAAATGGCCTTAGCGCCCCAAAGTTATAACAATCCTAAATTTTAAAAAGTATGGAAGATGAATTAGTAAAAGAACAACCTGTGTATGAAATTCAGAAAGTCAAACTTAAAAACAATCAGGTAACAGCTGACTACACAGAGCGATTTGTAGAAGCAAACTACAAGAACGAAGTAACCAAATCATCCCAGCAATTCGTTCATCCGGACCTGTTATATGCCATGAGTTTGTTAAAGACTCATGCCGTCAAGATTTGCGAAATGCAAGAAGCCGGAGTTGTAAATATCGAAAATCCTTCGGATGATGATCTGAATGAAAAACTGAAAAATATCGTTGTCACGGGGTATAGCAAAGGTGGATCAGACGAATCGGCCGGTGTTTCTATCCAGGCACAAAAGCTATTGAAAAGCGGACAAGTCCTTAACCTTTCCGTCCCGTTTACAAAATTCGAAGACGAATCCGGCGAGGGATATCCGTATGGAGATGCTTTAAAACAGGCGGTCAGCCGACTTGACTACGAAGTGGACGCTTACCTGTTCGGCGGAAAATATGGAATCAAACAAGAATCGTTCGATTTCGATGTTCCCGAAGAAGCAGATATTACCGGAGAAGCAGAGCCGAAGCCGAAGAAACGCGGCCGCAAGAAAAAAGCAGAAATGGAGGATGTCGCCGAAGAGATAAAAGCGTTTGACGAATTTGCATAACACCTACCACTATGACAATTACACTGCAAAATACAGAAAAAGGTCAATGTTATGCGGTGAAGTTTGACAGATACCGCCAGCAGGTTGTAGACAAGCTGAAAAGCTCTGTTTCCATCCGCTGGTGGGACAAACAAACGGGCGCATGGCTGATTCCGGCAACCAACAAATGCAAAGCAGAATTGGATCAATTGACTTATTACGTCCGCCATTTCGAACCGGTACAATGGGGAACGATTGCACAATCACAGACAGAGGAAGATGTTGCTTTTCAAATACCGGAAATGCCGGAACTAGACGGAGAACATGGACTGAAAGTACAGCCTTACCCTTATCAACTGCAAGGAATCGCACGAGGCTTGCAACTGAAACGGTTTATCAATGGGGATGATATGGGCTTGGGCAAAACACTTGAAAGCATCGCAACCATCAACAAAGCTGATGCCTTTCCCTGTTTGGTAATCTGTCCGAATGTTGTCAAGATCAATTGGCAAAGGGAATGGCATAAGTTTACAGACAAGAAAGCGATGGTATTAACCGATTCCGTCCGCGATAGCTGGCCTTTCTTCTGGCAGACAGGCATGAACCAGGTTTTTATCGTAAACTACGAAAGCCTACGAAAATACTTTGTCCGGCGGATCACGAAAGCAGAGAAATGGACATTGAAAGATGTCGAATTTCACAATACGATCAAGCTGTTCAAGTCCGTGATAATCGACGAATCGCATAAAGTCAAATCAACGGCCACCCAGCAGACCAAGTTTTGCAAAGGCATTGCATCCGGGAAAGAATATATCATCTTGCTGACTGGGACACCTGTTGTCAACAAACCAAAGGATCTGGTTGCACAATTGGGTATTATGGATCGCATGATCGATATGGGTGGATGGAAAGGTTTCATGCTTCGGTACTGTTCAGGTCCTAACCAAGCGAGCAATCTAAAGGAGCTAAATTATAAGCTATGGCAACACTGCTTCTTTCGTCGGGAAAAGTCGAAAGTACTCACCCAGTTGCCGGATAAAGTGCGTCAGATTGTTTCCTGTGAGATAACGAACCGCAAGGAATATATGGATGCGGAACGCGACTTGATCGATTACCTGAAACGATACAAGGAAGCGGACGACGAAAAGATTCAAAAGTCACTGAAAGGGGAAGTTATGGTTCGTATCGGTATTCTGAAAGATATTACCGCACGCGGAAAACTGAAAGAGGTTATCGACTTCGTGAAGGACTTTCGGGAGAACGGGAAAAAGATCATCCTGTTCTGTAACCTGCATGAAATTGTAGACCGCCTGATGATAGCTTTTCCTTCCGCCGTCTGCGTCACCGGACGACAGAATATGCAGGAGAAGCAGGCTTCTGTCGATGCCTTTCAAAAGAACCCGAAGACGGACGTTATCATCTGTTCCATTAAAGCGGCCAGTGCCGGTATTACGCTCACAGCAGCCAGCGATGTCGCCTTTATTGAGCTACCTTGGACGTATGCAGATTGTGATCAGGCAGAAAGCCGTGCCCATCGCATTGGGCAGAAAGACTCAGTGAATTGCTACTACCTGCTCGGCCGTCGGACGATTGACCAGAAGCTCTACAGGATCATTGAAGAAAAGAAGCATATCAGTAATGCTGTATTGGGGGCTGAAGATAATATCCAGACGAATATTGTTGATATGATGGCAAATCTTTTTGATACGAACGAAGAGGAGGAATAAACATGAAAGTAAATATAAAAATCATAGCAATGTTACTCACTGTTCCCTTTCTTATTTCAATATGTATAGGTGGATTGTTTCTTATCGCCGGGATTGTCCTAAAATCATTAGGATACCTATTCTCATTCGCCCCTAAATTGGCTAAAAAAGAATGGAACAACTATTTCCAATATCTTAGATAAAAGAAAGGCAGCGCCTCACAGCGCCACCCTCTTACAATCAGAAACAAATATATCAAATAAAGACGACTATGGCAAGTGAGGCATTGAATAAATATATTGAAAAACGTTACGACAGGTGGCTGGATTACGCTAAGTATCACTGCTCACTTGCCGGAATGACAGACGAAGCTATTGACGTATTGAACGAGGTAATGTGTATGCTGCTTCAAAAGCCCCCGGAGTATCTCACCCGATTAATGGAAGCCAAACAGGGTAAATACACTGAACTTGACTTCTATATCCTGCAAATGATAAAGTTAAACGTTACCTCGGACACGTCTCCATACCGGCATAAATACAAGCCTATTCCGGTAGATGAGAATGTAGATTGGCGACGGCTGAATATCATCGACGAACCCGACGACAGCCCAGATCATACCGAATATATCCGGGAACGTATGCAGGATATCCGGAACATAATCGATCAATTAAGCTTATCCGAAAAAGCCAAACGGATCTTTGCTTGGAAATTCTTTGCAGGAGAGTCTTTCGCTGATTGGCCAGGACCAGAAAATAGGAAAGATTTATATGAAACCTATAAAAGTGTTTTCAATGCGGTGATGGAGAAGAAGGATGGGAAACTGCTGTTTTAAAAAGGAAGAGCGTCTGGATATCACTATCTGAACGCTCTACCTTAACTATGAAAAAATTTACGTTTTTCGATTTCTTATATTTCTTCAAGCTGGATAGCAAATATTTGTTTAACCTATTTTTACAGTAAATTATTTACAAAAACTCCCTCAAATTATTTATTTCAAAAAAAATATCTATCTTTGCAAAAAGAAAAAATCCCTCGAATGGTTCAGATTCGAGGGATATAAATATTACGAACAACTAAAAAAGGAGGTAAAATGAGAAACAAATCCTACAATTCGAGAAGTTCATTAATGGACTGCAAAAGTAATTTATTATTTCCTGATTGGGAAACGATGCCACGAAAAACTATCACTCAATCCACATTTGAGGCTGATATTCTTGAATTCTCGCCTTCAATTGTATCTGCGATTGAATTAGGAATGAGCGATTTATCTAATTTTTGCGCACAATATCCACTAGCAAGCAGAAAAAGAAATGTTCGAGCGACTAACTTGAATGCATTTGTTATTCAGCAACTAACAGCTGTAAATGGATTAAAACTAGGTGAGATTACAGGGAACGGAAGGAGATCTTTTATCGATATAGGGGATAACAGATTATTTCCCAAAAAAATAGATAACCTGTTAAGACCTTCTTATATTTCCACTAAAACAGTAAGAATGTACCACAATCAAGAAACCATTGATGTTGAAGATGATCTTCCCATAACCTATTTGGGATATCAAGTAGATAGTGGTTGGACTCATATTACTGGAGTATATGCTGTCCATATGGAGAGCAATAAAATAGAGTGGTATACGGATATAGTCAATTTAGCATACAAAAATAAAGTTCTACATAGAAATACAACTCAAGATATTGATGTTTCTGTAAAAAAGGATTTGAGAAGGAAACGATCTGAATAAATAAGAATTCCAAGGCTCTTTACCAGCATTGGAAGCAAATACAAAACTTACTAAATCACATTATTATGACATTATGAACATCATTTTCAAAAATATTACCTTGGCAAGAGAAAGTCGCGGCTATACACAAAGTGATATGGCTGAAGGTGTTCAAGGATTAACACAGGGAAATCTTTCACGCATGGAGAAAGGTTTATTGCCTATTTCTGATGATATTATTCGAAAAATATCAGAATTTCTAAACTATCCAATAAGCTTCTTTCAAAAAGAGTGTAATATAGCAACTGCTAGTTCTATGTTCTATAGAAAAAGAATAAGTATGCCTAGAAAGCGACTTTCTAAGTTGGAAGCTCAAATCGATATAACAAGTAGAATTATAGATGATTTGTTAGAATCTATAAATATACCAGAATTTAATATCCCACATGTTGACGTTACAGATAAAATGACTCCTGAAAATATTGCCTATAGGATAAGAAATTATCTAAACATACCTAGTGGGCCGATAGCAAACATTGTATCGATATTAGAAAAACATGGGGTTATTGTAATTTTTTATGATGTAGATTATGAAAAGTTCGACGGTGTAACAAAATTCACTAATAAATCTCAACCTGTCATTTGGATAAATGAAAATATGCCTAATGATAGAAAACGTTTTACTTTAGCTCATGAGATGGGTCACCTCGTTATGCATCTAAGAAACCAAGATCTAGAAGCAGATGACAACGAGATGGAGAAGCAGGCAAATAAATTTGCGGCTGAATTTATGCTTCCGTATATAGAATGCAAAAAAGACTTTTTCAACCTAAAATTCAATGATTTATCATCATTAAAGTATTATTGGAAAATGTCTAAAGCTGCAATTCTTTATAGAGCTAAGGAAATTGGTTCTATCAATGAGCAAACATATACTTACTATAATATATGCTTAGGTAGAAATGGAGAGAAAAAAAATGAAAGAGAGATAATAGATATTGACAGACCTACTATTTTACCCAAAATGATCAATTTACACATAGATCAATTAGGATATGAGAAAAGTGAACTGGCTGATATGCTTGGATTGTCAGTAGATGATCTTAATAAATTATATTTGAATCCAGATGTAAAACCTAAGTTTAGGCTTGTATTATAAAAGAGGAGCAACAGGGTTCAAATAGTATATTTGAACCCTGTTGCTTATTAGATTCTCAACTTCCTCATACAATTTACTCACGTTTCATTAGGGGTGGTAAAGATTTTACTTAACGTCCAGGGGGGGAAGCCTCTGTAACGTGATAATAAAAGAAACTCTATTAGTCTTCCAAACTTTTCCAAGCATCCGAATATGAATATTCTTCTCCCCTAAACATCCTATTATAAAAATTAAGAATAATCTGATCTTCGATATTCATTGTCAAATATATATTCTTTACCTCTGGAAAAATTTTCATATAATCTCCAATAAAGATACTTAATAATGTCACACAAAACATAATTTCCATTTTTGCAAATTCTATGAACTTGGGATTTTCCACATCAAACATTACTCCATAATTTCGTACAGAAATATAAGAAGGATGGGCATAAGTAGAAAAATGTGTATATATATTATCTAACAGAGCATTTTTCAAATTAAACAACTCTGGTATACTCTCCCATGAAACACAAGTATCAACATTTGCTTCTTGGATATTTACCCGATAACTTTTCCCCTTCAATATTTTATCTATTTTAGCCTGATTATCAGAACTTAAATCTTTATATGTTTGTGTATTTTTTATAATCGATACATTATCATCTATTTGCTTTTGTTCTTCATCTCTTTGTTCGATCAATTTTGAATCTGTTACACCTGAATACAATCTCGATTGATATCTTAATCCTTCATTCTGAAACAAATAATAAATAATATCCTTTTTTTCATCTGTATCAGGAATACAATATATTATTTGAAATGTACATAGCATTTCAAATACCCCCCTAACTTGCATAGCAATAATTGTAGGATCAATAATCCTATTTAAAGCAAAAGTTTCACGACTATAAGAATCCTCTCCCAATTTATCAGAAACAAAATCATCACACTTATAGTCTATTCCGTCAAGAAGTTGATTTATATAAAGAGTCTTTGAGAATAACATCTGAAGAATTATTTTTAAATCAGCTTCTGACTGTTTGTGAATATCTTCATAATGATGTTTATTTACAACAACCATTAAAAAACGAGAAAACTTTTCTAATACAATTTTACAATCCTCTAATGTACTCAAAGTCAATAACGAAGTACAATAATCTCTTAATTCCTTTTGATTCATAATATACAAACATTAAATTAATTTGCTAATATAGTATTAAATATTTGCATTCAACATCTTTCAGTCATGTTTCGCAACATTTACAGCCCCTGATTATTAAAGAGACATCCGCCCTACCCTCACGGGCAAGACGGCCACACCAGTATTAATATCAAACAAAAGCTATCTACCAAATCCGATAATAAACCCCGACACCTATATAGGGCGAAAGACCGGATCGGCCAACGCCGTACCCGGTCGACACACCCAGCCCCCAACGCCTGGCCGGTATCTTTTTTGTAACATATACTGTCTTTGGAAAAACATCTATGCTATCCAGGGCTGCGTTGTATCCGGATACCCAAGCGTGATAATCTGGTGTAGAGTATTCCTTTTGGATGATCGGTAAAAATACTGTATCACCTTTGATGTATTTAACGATCGTGTCACCCGGTACCTGGATATACTTTGTCACTGTTTCTCGGACTGGAACCGGTATAGTATCTCTAACCGTATCAATGACTATGACGGTATCTATTCCCGTCCGCGCAAGCCCGTCCCGCCGGAAATGGCGTCCGGCAATAAAACATGCCGACATACAGAGCAATAATAATATGACATGCCACGCTTTCATTAGTACCTCCCTTTCAGATATTGCTTCCGATTCTGGCTGGAGAGTTTCAACGATAAATGCACGAACGTACTGTACTGGATGCACTGGTCAAAATCCAGCCCAGACCTCCGGAGACAATCGACCAGGTACGCTGGGTGCTCACAGGCTACATCCGCTGCCTCTCCCTTCGTGTGTTGGCTGGTAGGCACACCTCCAACGGCTTTATTCAGTTCTGGACACCGGTAGCCGCTATTGATAACCATCCGCTTTCCGTACTTCTCCCGGAGAGGTTGCAACAGGTTTACTACCAGGTTCTCGATCGCTTTCACTTCCTGCACTCCCGGATCATTGGCAATACCTTTCTGTGTCGCTGTGTTGCTACGGGTAAACTCTTTCAATTCAAAATTTTCACTGATTTTCATTTCCTTTTTCCTCCACTTCTATTATGTCCGTTTTCTTCTCGAACAGTTTAAATATATTTACTTTCACTTTCTTTCCATGTGCTTCGAAATAGTTGCTATAGCAGGAATTTATCTCGAAACCATATACAACAAGCAGGACAAGCGCAGGTAGCAGCGGAATGTCGAACGGAATCCCGAAAGCCTTGTCTAAAGCACCCGCCAGCAATATCCAGCATAGATAGTCAACCATCTTGTTAATCGTACGCCTCCCCGCCCTTGATTTCCGTATCTTTTCCTTACGGGCTTTTGCTGCTTCTATGCCAAACCTTAAATCTGCCAGTATAAGCACAGCCCCGGCAAGCAAGAAAAAACGGAGCGGGTGCAAGAAGCCTAAAAACTCGCTCAACGCCACGGCTGCCATGCCGTTTATCACATTTCTCTCATCCATTTACTTGATCCTGATTTTTATTTATTACATTTGCTGTAGTTTTTTGTTGCCATAAGGCAATATTGTTTATTTAACCGCCTCCGGTCTGTGATAGATTGGAGGCGGATTTTTATATTATTCGGCTGGTTGCTCCTCATTTAGCGGTTCATCCAAGATCTTCACATACGTCGGCATCGTGAACTCGGAGAACATCCCGTTGCGATCTATGAACTCAACACGCTGTTTGAGATATGTCAATTCTTCATCTGTCAAGTCTATATCTGTTGTTTCCGTTATGGCCGCTGCATCTGTAAAACCTATGTTGATTTGGCCACCTCCCAAGTCTTTAACGACAATTCGTTTCTGATCAACCTCCGAGATCGCTATCTTACTGTCTATCGATACTTTCAGTTCCATGTTTTTTCTCGTGTCAAACTGTGGTAACACGGTGTTGAGTATTAATACTCTGTCTTTCAATGTTAAATTCATCTTCTTATTCTATATATAATAAACCTGTTGCACTATCCCATTTTACATTATATTTTGTTCCAGATGTATCTAAATCATTAATCTGGGTTAACGTTGGTAAGAAACTTGCTTTTACACAAGTCCTAAATACCCATGAGGCATCAGATTTAAAATGTCTGACAAAAAAACTTATTTCCCGATAAGCCGTTGCATCAGGATTGTATTTCATTACAATAAATTTTCCGATATTACCTAAAATACCTTGATAAGTTCTTTGAATTTCCATACCTTGAGCTTCTCTTGCTGCAAACAGATTAACATAGTTATTATTCCACGATTTGTCGGTTAAATAAATGCTTGAAAAATTAGATGTGCCTCCATTGAGACTTATAGCATTTAACATTCTAACATTAACATCTCCACTTTGGTCAACTCTAAAATCTGCACTTTCTGGAACTAAACCTCCAGCCCAAAATCTTATAGAACTATTAGATGTGCCATATCCTGTAATCCCAGCTTGTCCATTTCTTAATAAAATGGCATCATTTGCTGTAATAGTCCCATTTGAAATCACGTTACCTGAGCTATCAACGCTAAATGTCGGATCAGTGGGTGGTTGCCCTTTCGCCCCGGCTGTTCCTCCCGACCAAATACGGATTGTACCAGACGCCGACATTCCACCTGTGCTTCCAAAAGCGATCGCACCCGTAGTTATGAGTCCGCCATTGATCTCCGTTATTGTATTGTCATATTTTGAGGCAAGAACCCATTTAGAACCGCTATATCTATAGATATTCTCCCCATCCACCCATAAGTCATTTGTCCGCATACCCGATGTTGGAGCCGTCGTTTGATAAAATACCCTTGCCTTGTTATTTGCAGTCAATTGGGCGTTGTTGGCTACATTTGACGCATTCTCTGCATCCGTCAGGGCATCATTTACCCCATCATACAACGGTTGAAGGTTAGGACGGTCGGAAATGTTATTATAACCGGATGTTCCGGATTTGAATATCACAGGTCCGGTTATAGTCCCATTCACCAGATCAATCACCAATCGGGCTAACTTGTCCTTTATCAATCCTGTCGTGATCGTCTGGCCGGCAATCTCAGTGTATCCATAATTCGGAAGCCAAGAGCGTACGCCATCCTCCGGAGTATTGAGCACCCCTACCCAGAAATGATAGAACCCTGTTTCATCCTCTAACTTTATCTGCCGTTCACTGACATATATTGAGCCATTTGTTCCTTCTTTTGGACATTTGGCATAAACATAATAGGCAAGCGAATTATTCAGCCGGAAAGAAGCCGCCGGAATAGCCCATTCGCGGATTTCCTCGCTAACGGTAAAGTGTACTAACTTTCCTGTCGTATTCTTGAAATAGTTGGCATCATTGTCCGCATTCGGAATAAACTTCATTCCTATAAGCTCCATCTGCTGGGAATTGGTACCGACGATAAGTTGCGCCGTATGCACGGCCAACGGCTTGATAAGTTCGGTAAAATAATCCCCTTCCGGGTCAAACATCATGCCCAAAGTTTCCATCACGTCCCGCCATGAACGTTTCGTATGTTCCCGAACCGGCTTAACCGCATCCTCAATCTCTTCCGGCACTTTATTCACATCATCCACCAGATCCTTAAAACCATTCGATTCAAGGAAATCGGACAAGGTAAGTTCATACCGGTATGAAGGTGTACCGTCTTTCTCGATATACCTTTTTATTTTGGTAACACGAATCTCTCGATCGATATCTAACTGTTCGGAATATACGCCAACCATCTGACCACAGGCGATAAAGATGTTTTGCAAACGAAAAACAATTTCATCACATTTTCCTCGTAACTGGATGCGTTTCTCGCACTTGCCATCCAACCATGCTTGCGCCTCTTCCTGTAGCTGTAATGAAGCGTTATCCCTGTAGCTTTGCGGCATTTTCAGGCCGGTAAGGATAAACTTGTCACCGACAGAAAAATTAATGTCACCGGGGACTTTCAAGGCGTTTTCCTGGTCATTCTGCTTTAGTTTGAACTGTTTCAAGTCATTGTCCCAACTGTCTTCAACGATTGCAAGGTCATAGCCGGCCAAGCCGCCATCCTGGAATGTAACGATCACTTCCACCCCGTCCAACAGACAATCGGTAAGATTAAAATCCATACCGGAAGCTCTCAGAGTGTAATCGTCGATCTTTTCTGTTACGGCAAACTCTCCTTTCGGAAAGATATGGTCGAATTGCATGGACTTTTCTATCCGGCCGTACTTCTCTACATTCTTTTCGATAGAAAGCAGACCATCAGGCAGAAGAAGATAATCAGTGCCATAATCAGGACCGAGATTCTTGTCTGAACCGTATGGATAAAGAACCGTTACTGGTGGCGTATCATCAACAGCGGACACTTCCAGTTCGGTAAAACCCATTCCTTCGCCCTGTGCCAAGACAAGGCCGTTGCTTGAATCCTCCCCCCTGCCGATATTTATTGTCTGGCCGGATATCCAGTATTCCGTATCCAATTCTTTAATGAGTTCGTCAAGTACCGTCCCGACTTTCTTATCTTTGAAAGAAAGGGTAACCATCCGGGATTCGATACAGGATCCGGCCACCCAACCAGATCCTGTACGGTTCATGTTTTTGACAAATAGGGTTAGCCAGTCACGGGCGGTACCGGTGTAATAGTCGAAGTTCTTTTTCCGCTCCGGTGTACCATGAAGGAAAAACTCTGCATCCAAAAGGTCATACCGACTTGAATAGAACTGAACGGTATATTCCCAACCAAGAGATGTCTCCCTTTTCGTCACCTTCTCATTATGCCGGATCTTGTATTTTGTCCCTTCAAAGTCTATATAGTCATTGATCTGAAGCTCTACCACATTACGGGAAAGAAAATTCAGGATAAGAGTGTCCTCTCCCATGATCTCTTCGACCGTATAACTGTTATCTTTCAGATAGACATCACAGACTACCGTATTTCCGCGCTTTATTTCCATACTGCTAAATAACCTACTTATTTTTAGGCAATAAAAAACACGGCAACCGGATATATGACATTTTACCGGTTGTCGTGTTTTAATATATAAGGTAGATGTTCTGTTTATGGTAGATTTCTAAAGCGCAAGTCCACACGCGCCAAAAGTCGTAGACAACGCTGCAATCTCACACCAGAACATCGGCTTCGTTGATACAAAGTCCTGCCATATATTACCACTCAACCGTTTACTCATGCCTATTACCGTGTAAACGATAAAAGCCAGCCACACCGGAATAAGAACCCACCAGAAAGACGTGCAGCCAACCCATAGCTGAGAAGAAAGCAACGTCAATGCCGCCGATCCACAATGAATGCGGTTTATCCAAGTGTCTTTGAAATCAGGAGCCAAACCGACACCAATCAAACCGATACAGGCTGCGATCGCCAGCAACCGCATAGTAAAGGTTGTACTCATTTCCCAAATGACCGGGAATAGGAACATAGCCGTCAGTGCCATGCTTGCTCCAAAGATCAATTTATGATCAAGAGTATAATACGTCGCACTAATTGAGTACGGTACACCTTTTGCCTTTATACAAACTGCTGCCGTATAAACTGCTATAACCAAAAAAGAAATAATTAATAATAACATGATTTTCAAACTTTAATGTTTAACTTTGTTTCCGGAGACCCTCGGTCCCCTAATTTTCTTTTTTTTACAGCCTCCAATCTGTGATAGCCTGGAGGCTGTTTTATTATTCTTTCGCCACCGAACATTTTATATCTCCATTTGTTTTAAAAGAAAATACCCAACCTGGGGTTGGCGATTATCAATAATTTTTTCTGAATATACATTTGCTGTCTTTCTGCTGTGACAGCCCAAAGACAGTGTCACTAATTTATTAATACGGCCTTGCAGGCGGAGTGAAGTTTGATGTCCAACGGGCAATATTACTGATGCGAAACTCGTCAATCATACCGTTCAGATACAATCCATAATCCCGATATTTTCCGATCATTAAAGAACTATAGTACCCTGAAACCATCGTTGATGTGAAACCAGACGCATACACTCCATTTACATACACTTTCCAATATCGAGATTGTGACCTGACGATCGCAAGATGAACCCACTGATCCCGTGGCATCGTAAAATAGCATATTGCATCCCCTCGGGTTCCACCATACTGCAATCCAAAGAAAATGCGTCCGTCAGATTCCTCCATTATATCAAAGCTGTAACTTCCACCACCATCGCCTTTTGACATTATACCGTTTTTCACACCACTTTTCAGTTTAATCCAAAAATCGACGGTATAGTTTGGATATAGGGACTCGTTTATGGCATTCGTTCCACTTATCTTTACATACCCGTTTCCTGAAAACGAAACGCAATTCTTGAATTTTCCCACTACATAGGACATATTACTACCAACATAAGGCTTGCCTGAGGCTTCATCTTTCAATGATCCATCAAAATGTAGCAACAGCAAAGTATTCTTGTCTACTCTCTTCCGTCCCATCATCGATCTTATCATACCAACCTCCTTTCCGCCGAAAGTCGGTCAGATACTTTAGTTAAGAGGTGTTTACCCCCCCCCGTTAACATTTGTAAACAATTATTTCTCATGACTTTATCTCCTATTTTTTAGTCGTTAATATCTTGTTTCATCTTTTTCAACGGCAGATCATTCTTCGTAAGCCCAATAGCGGATCAGGACAGTGCCATCACCGCCGTTACCGTAAGTACCACAACCGCCACCACCGTAACCGCCACTTTTTCTATTGCCATTTCCAGTTCCGCATCCTTTGTCGTAATCGGATTCTCCCCCCATGCCCTCATTTATATTTCTGTCTGAACCACCACCTCCGGCATTTCGTTTCCCAGTAGGTTCGCCAAAATCGCGGGTTGTATGCCTTTGACCCTTTCCTCCGCCATATAGGGAACCAGCTGGATAGAGAGAGCCATTTTCATTGCGGCTGCCGATTCCGTTAGATCCATCAGAACCCGCTTTAGCCGTATCTGAATCATCTCCTGCTCCGCCACTTCCGCCGTTGCCACCAGTATATGCTCCGGCATTACTTCCGCCTGGATAACCATTACCCGCACCATTTCCGCCATTAGCTCTATAACTTGAATTTAAGAATTGAGAGTATCCACCGTTGGGGGCAACTTCAGAATACCCTCCAATTCCTCCTTTCCCAACTGTTATCGGAATTGACTGACCCGGTGCAACAGAGATAGCATCACCGTCTCTCCACCCGGATGTATCTTTTTTGAAGGTTTTAGTATAGCCGCCACCTCCACCGCTTCCATTATGTCCTGCACCCCCTCCTCCGACAAGAAACACATCAACCTCCCTACATCCTTTAGGTACGATCCAGATATAATTCCCGGCAGGATAGAACCTCTTGGTGAACAACTGCAACTTCTTCCGTCCCATCATCGATCGTCTCATCTACGCCCTCCTTTCTTACGATAAAAGGTCGTAACTTCTTTATTTAGAGAGTATTTACCCCCCCCCGTTTAACTTTTAATAACATAACCTGTTTCATTGCTTTACCTCCTGTACAATTGTGGGCAAGTCTTTCAAGTCGTTCGGATAACCTGTAACGGTTGTCAGAATGCAGAGATAGATCACACCGTATTGTTCATAATATTTGTCTTTCTCGAATGCCATACCCTGCACGTATGGAATAGGATCATCAAGCGTGCCTGCGTGCTCAGCTTCAACGATCTTATACAGTGAAGCAGTTTCTATGCCCGGTTTCCAGTCGGCTTGCAGCTTGTGCTTTTGTATCACTTCAAACAAAGTGTCGCTTTCTCCTTCCACTACTCGAAGCCGGAAGCCTATTTCAACTTCCTTGCCAAACTCTGCATCTTTCTCACCCCAAATGGGGAATAAGACCTGCATCTCCAACGCTTGGCTGGCTGTGAGAGACACGCTGTTCATCATCGCACGGGCAAAGGTCACTGCCTGCGCTTCCGGGGATTTAGCGATTGCCTTATCTGCTTTAGTTTGCAAGGCTGCCGTTGTTGTATGGATCATTTCAGGATAGCCTTTTACCACGATAGCTTCGACCTCCTCGGCTGTTTGGGCGGCATCGATACGGGATAGCAAGCCGTCTGTCACCTTGCCGCATTGCTCCGAATAGTCCGCTATTTCGTCAAGAGCAACCGTTAAGATATTCGAGGCGTACAGATGACCGCCTACTTCGACTTCTTCCTGCCGGCCACACTTGTCTTTCAGACGAAGCGTATCACCGGCATAGGCATCCTGTTCGTCGATGTAGTAATGATGGATGTCTTTGTCGTAGATTTCCTGCCGTTTGGCATCACGGGCACGCCAGAGCAATTCTTCCGGAGTCGGTTCAGGTTCTGGAGTGGGCTGCATGTGCCAACACTCCAACGGGGTTGCATCCGGATGTTCGTTGTGGTACTGTTCCTGTTCTTCTGAGAGCGGAAGATAAGCCCCAACCTCATAATCGTCTATATCTGTACTTATGAGATAGGAATCAGGAAGTTTTACTTTCGTTTTCCAAAAATTAATGTCTTTATGAATGTATATCATATTGCTATTCTTAATTGTGATAATATAAACAAATTATACCCTGTCCTCCTTTTCCTCCTTTACGTGACAGACCACCACCTCCTCCGCCACCAGCTCCAATGCCACCATTTCCGCCATTCGTAGGATTGCTTGACCCTGAATTTCCACCATTTCCACCTGATTCAAGACCTGCCGCCCCACCACCTGCTCCAGATCCATCCGAACCAGATCCGTTCGAGCCTTTCCCCGAAGTTCCACCTCCTCCAAATAGGCCAATGGGAATAAGTACATTGTTATATTTATATCCTGTACCACCTTGATAAGATTGACTATTTCCACCTTTATAACCGCCCATACCATCTGCATTACTTACACTGTTTCCACCGGTCATTCCTGACGATGAATTTCCATTACCCGACATAGATGCGCCTGAACCACCAGCATAACCGTAAGAACCATTCCAATAACCAGGAGAGCCTCCACCATTATTACAAATCGCGATATCGGAAGATGGGTTTTCTACCAACTTTGATAGAATGGTATATATACTGTCTGGTATTTTAGAGCCATTACCAAGCCCTCCTGCTCCCTCACTATTACCTCTTTGCCCTCCAGCACAGATTATCGTATCCCCGTTTATTTCAAGAGTTGTACTATCCCCATCAGTTTGTGCATTTACAGGCTTTGCAATTTTACAAGTCAAAGTTTTCGGTAGCAAAGAGATTTTTATATTACGAGCAAATGCTATTGTTCCAGAAGCTCCACCGCCACCACTGTTTGTGCCACCTCCGCCGCCACCTCCAACGATTAGCAAATCCACAAACTTATATTTTTTCTCTATTATATAATTCTGTTGGATACCTAAAGGACTTACCAGCTTTACCAATTTAGGCACTGTATTATATAGATTACCTGATATCAATCTACGTTTCATCTCTTCCTGTTTTGAATTATACCCTAACTACTATTATCCCGTGTTCTTTCTTCAAGGATACACCTGTCGGTTTCCCGTTCGGTAACGTTACACTTGATTCCTCGGACTGCCAGCCAGAACCATTAGGGACCGGTTGGTCAAAGTCCGACCCGGAACTGTTCAAGATCGACAGATAGAATTCCTGCATTTCCGGTACGCTGGCGATATCGGCAAAGTTGATCGCTTGCGGGGATTTGCTTGTGTATTTGAAGCGAAGGTTATACGGTGATGACGGAAGAGCCGCCAGAGACTCGACATCGATATACTCTTTCAACCTCAAAGAGTCCGATACCTTCGTTTTCTCTTCATTGCTGTAATTATTGTCGGTATGGACATAAGCAGCGTCCTTGACCGTATGGTCGTCATTCTGTAACTGGGATAGCCTTGTCGGAATCGCCTGCTGGACGTTTGTGATGCTCTGGTTCAGCCCGGCAATGATCCCTTGCAACGTCTGTGTGTCCTCTACGTTGGCAAGAAAAGCGATGATCTCGTTAAATGACTCGATGGCACTCGATGCGTCACCCGAAACGAGCGTGTTGACCTGCTGCTGCAAGGCTGTCAGCGCGTTCCTGATTCCCGTGTCGTCGTAGCTTTCCCCGTCCTGTCCTTCGGCTACCACACCCGTATCCTCTTCGCCTATTTTCCAATGCTTGGTTTCCGGATCGATCGAAGGAACCGGGGCATCGTTTCCCCGAAGGTTCGGGGTGTCAAACTTACCTTCAGCCGTCGTGATCGTCAGGATATAGGTCGTGGCATCATTCGTTTTAACTGTGACCTTCACCTCCTGCATGACGGCCGGCAACTGGGCAAACGTATGAACGCCATCAGCCAGCTTCATGTTGAATTTACCGTTTTCCAAACGTTCAAATAACCAGACTGATGTAGGGTAGACGGTTGCGTTATCGGCCCATTCAGCCGTCGTCAGTTCGATCTGTTGATAAATAAATGCACCTTTCTTACTCATTGCTTAAATATCCTTGTTTTATCGTTCGTACTGATTCATTGTAATAATTGGCTCCTGTCAGATAAACATTACCGGGCAAGGCTGTACCGCTGCCGGATTCCTGCCACGAGGCTTTTCCCCCGGCAAGATCATAAAGCCGGTAGAACACATATTCTCCATCTTCCGCTACACGCACTTCATCGCCGATACGAAAGTAGATGGTTGTACCGTCGGTATTGACATAGCTCAATGTATTTTCGTCCGGGATAGCCTCCAACGTCGGGATCTCCGGTTTGTTCTTGATGTAGTTCTTATTGACAGGATCGGTAACGTTCCAGTCGGGTTGCAGTCCACTGATGACTCCTTCGGCGGCTTCGGCTGCACGATTGGCGCGGTCGGCGGCTGTGTTGGCCTTGCCGGTTGCGACTATGGCATCTTCCTTTGCTGTATTAGCAGCCAAAGCAGCCGTATCCGCCAGTCCTGCCTTTTCATTGGCCTGAGTAGCGGCAACATTGGCTGTATTTGCCGCCTTGTCTGCATTTTCTTTTGCCGTGTTTGCGGCCAAAGCTGCATCCGTCGCCGATTTTGTAGCAGTCTCGGCAGAAGCTATGGTATCATCCGCACGCTCTACAGCCGCATTAGCATTTTCGGCGGCAGTTGTAGCCGAGGATGCTGCTTCATTCGCTTTATCCGTTGCGGTATTGGCATTTAATGTTGCCGTGTCAGCCTTTCCTGCGGCATCATTGGCTTCAACAATTGCTTTATCTGCTTCTTCCTTTGCCATATTGGCTGAAGCTGCTGCGGTATCGGCATTCTCGGCTGCGGTATTGGCTATACCGGCTTTTTCCTCCGCCAATGCAGCGGCAGCAACAGCCAATTTGGTCGCTGCATCAGCATCTCCGGCAGATTGAGTTGCTTGACCAGCTGCGGCATTTGCTAAAGCTGCGGCATCATTTGCAGCCTTGGTTGCCGCCTCTGCGCTCACTTTTGCGGTGTTTACATTCGATATAGCAGTATTAGCTTCCTCCTTAATTTGGGACATCTGTTCACGAACCTCTTTTGCCGCATCCGTTGCCGGCTTCATAAGTTCGGCCTTATCAGTCTCTGTCAGATCAGAAAAATGCAGTTTCAATTGATCCACTTCTGCTGGTGTCAGATCGGAAAACTTCATTTTCAATTCTTCACGGTCGAAAATATCCACGTATGCACTATCCGGCTCACCTTCGTATTTCATTTGAAGCGTACCGTTCAACTTTCGAAAAACCGGCTTCTCTCCTTTCGGCCCACGAATTTTCTCAATTTCCAACAGATTCTGCCAAGCACCATTAGCTCCTTGTTTCCAAAGGATGTATTTATCGTTTATCCCTAAAAACGCACTAAGGCCGGGATCGCCCTGTTTACCTTTCATTGCAGAGGGCAAAGCACGCTTAGGTCTCCCACCCTGAATGATCAGGATCATATCATTATCGGTTATAGTTCCGGCTGCCGGAAGCAAATTAGCCCTGATTATTTCAAATTCTTCTGCCATATCAATTGAAAACTATTATTCTACCTTGCTCGTCTGCCAATAACCCCAAATCCGGATCCTTCAGCACACGGTAACGAACATCACCGCCGGCATCTATCCAACTCACTACGGGAGCAACAACAGAAATAGTGAATCTTGCCCCTATCCGGTTCTCCTGCCAGACTTCCACAGAAAAGGACGGGCAATCCGTATAGTACACCTGAATGATACCATCCAACGTCTTAATATATAATTCCTGATTCCCTACACCGGATATCTGGCTAAAGAATGCCCGATAGTTATTCAGAAACTCTTCCACACTGCCGGCCAACATCCAAAGGGACAGTTTTATTTCCCGATGCTGGGTTTTGATTGTCGAAAGGTCTACCGTACGGCCATCGGTGAACGGCGCCTTAACCGCAGGATATTTCAAAATGTCCTCCTGGTTATCGTCCGATCCTATACCAAAGTCTGCAAAGTCTATCCCATTAATCGCATACTGCCCGCGAAGCCCGATACCGCCGGCCGGAGTTGCCGGATAAATGGCATGGTTGTCCTCGACAAAAGAAAGTTCAAACACAGATACATTCCCCCCTGCATTAAACGGCACAGGCTGTTCGTGAGAAGAGCCTGCATTGAATCGTAAGCGGTTGGTCATACCGGCAATAAGATTGAATTCCCGATAGCCCGGTGCGGACAAATCAGCAACAAACTTCCTATACCCGGACCGGAACTGCTCAAGCGTTTCTGCCTTCATGAGGAATTTCAACTTGACGGTCTTAGGTTCGAACTCCACAACCGACAGATCGGGATCGATCCCGTCGGCTTCCGCCCAGTTGTTATATTTGACTGCCTTACGTTTGGGGTATTTCAGAAGATCATCAAAAGAACCTTCCAATAATTTACATCCCCATTCAGTATATACGTCTTTTCCGTCTATTGTCATAATACACGTGCTGTATGGTCTTTATGAGTTATTACCTTACCGCCAGCGTTCTTTACGAACACCACGGCATAGTTACTCGCATGGATCTCGGCTTCCGCCCCGTGCATCAGGATCACGTTGTAGCGGCCGATCGTATCAAAATGAAGGATTGCCTTGGAACCGGCCAAGAATACCTTCACCGGATTCGTCAGTTTCACGTCCGTCTCGATATAGATTCCCATGCTTTCGGCCTTCTTGCCCCGGAACTCTCGTAATTGTTCCATAGACGGGAAATTATTCTTCGTGCAGAACTCCGTACCCTGCGGTGTCAGCAGAAGGCGCATAAGCTCTTCTTTGTTTTCCGTGCCATGCAACAACCGGCAGGCACCTAACCGGTTTGCTATCTCAAAAAACTCTTTATCCATAATGCTACATTTTTACTTTTACGTTAATAGTACCTTCCAGGGCATCAACCGTGCCTCTGGTGTTCTCCGATATCTTACCGGCAACCTCTTTGATCTCTCTCGTATTCTCGGCGATCCGATCGGTATTCTTTTCCACTTTATCTGATAGTTCGCGGATGGCCTTCACATCTTCCCAACCTCTGGATTGCATATCATAGATCAGCTTCATTTGTTCCCGGATCGGTTGCATACCGCCACGGATATCTTCCAGCAGGATACGGACGGCCCCGGTCTGACCGGCCAACAGGTCGATGCTTTCCTGGGAAGCTTTGGCATACGCGCCTTTTAGGGTATTTTCGGATATATCTTCTTCTTTCTCCGGCTCTTCCACCTTATCTTTCATCAGGCTATCAGCCCAACCGAACTGCCTGTCAATCTCCTTTTGCAGTTCTTCCGCCATGTTATAGATATAATCCTGTTCCCAGCCGGAAAGGACATTGTCGGCATAGAACTCCTTCAGTTTGTCACGAATCTTCTCCATCGCACCGGAAGATTCCGTTGCAGCCTTGATGGATTCTGTGACCATCTGCCGCATCATCTTCTTGACGGTATCTTTCGCCGATTCTGCCCGGTCTTCACCGGAAGCCCATGCTTCGGCTTGTGCGTTAGCGAAGTTGTCAATGGCGGATTTCAAGTCTTCCCCGAAGATGGCATCTTTGGCCTTCTCCTTGTTGTCCGCTATGGCTTCGTTTATCTCGTCAATTTGGCTTTGCCATTCTTTTATCCTATCCTTATCGGTTTTCTTTTTATCCTGTTCTTCACGGATTTGTTGCTGGATTAAAACTTTCTGTTGTTCCAACAGTTTGTTCTGCTGATCGATCAATCGGGAAGCATCATTCGAATAAGCCTTCTGAATGGATTTATCCAATTTTTCGTATGATTTATCCAATGTGTCGATCTGATCCTGCAACCGCTGAATACGTTTTTCGTTCTTCTTGTCATGGATTTTGGCGATGGCACCGGCCAAAGATGTAACAACGCCAATGGCAGCACCGGCAGACGCACCGATCGGACCGAACATGGAACCGGCTTTCGCACCGTTCATTGCAGAACTTACAGTGTCCATAGCCACACTGAAGCCTTCGGCTATCCCGCCGAATACACCACCGAACGAATCTCCGAGCTTCGAAAACGTATCAGAGAGGAACTGTCCGGTCTGCATAATTTCACTCATGCCCTCTTCTATTTCTGCTAAACCTTCTTTTAACTTCCTGGCATCACTTTCAGAGGTAAAGACTTTTTTTAGGCCATTTGAAACTTTATTAAAAGAGGTTTCCATTTGGTCGGCTTCACGACGAACATTGGCTATTTCATCCTTAATGGCCTTCAACTGATCCGGTGACTTGCGAAGCACATCAAACTGCTCTTTGGTTATACCGAATGAATTATCAGATGAATATTCCCCTTTTTCAAGAAAAGACAAGAATTTTTCCGCTTCATCCGCAATGGCACGAATAGAAGTGATGTTCTTTTTACTCATATCATCAAACAGCCGGGTGATAATGGAGGTACTCTTTTGGGCTTCATTATCCACGTCTGCCAGTTCCTTTTTCATACCTTCTGCAAGGGAAAGCCGTTCCCATTTCGTTGTAGCCTTTGCTATTTTCTCATTATAAATAGCCGTGATAGCCTGACGCTTTTTCTGATACGAGCCGTATTCTTTCAGGTATTCGTTCATGGCGCGTTCTTCTGCTTCAATCTGCTCATGGATAACATTAGATGTCGCATTTCCTAATTTGGCCCCAGCATTGACTTTTGCCATTCGGATCTCAATCGTCTGCTCTTTAGTCAACTTTCCGCCTTGTGCCTCTCTCCATTCTTTTTCTCTTGCACGGATAGTATCCAACTCCCTGTCATAATCAAGATTCAACTGGGCGATCTTTTTGTCGGAACCTTCTTTCATCAGGTCAATTTCGGATTGCTGGTTTTGACGACGAAGGGATAAAAGTTCCTTTTGAAGTTT
>ERZ779840.934-NODE-934-length-30723-cov-4.130886_pt1 | contig 30723 bp, 20 predicted proteins | sample MGYA00511561_ERZ779840 | MGnify/ENA primary metagenome ERZ779840 (study PRJEB29588, sample SAMEA2162036) | human gut metagenome | biome: human gut; feature: human-associated habitat; material: faeces | place: Denmark | collected 2008/2010 ...
CGGCGGTTGCGCTCCGAAACGCCTCGCTGCGGCTCGGTGTGACGGTTCCCTTTCACACTATTCTTCCCTCCGAAACTTTCGGCCGGATAGTTTTTTTACAGACCGACGCAGCCCATGGCAAGACTACCGTGGGCTGCGTCATTTTATTAATTTTTAGCGTGTCTTGCTTTCCTTCTTGCGCTTGCTCAGAACGACCACAAGACCGACTGTGATCAGGACGACGGCACCGCCGATGACAAACCACAGCCAAGCATGACCGCTTGTCTCAGCAGGCTGCTCGTCGATGACGGGCGCGGTGTCCTTGACCGCTGCATAGGCGGGCTTGCCGACATCGGCATTGCGGTCGAAGCCTGCGGGCGCATCGCTGCCAATGTCCACATCATCCAGACCGGCCAGCGCAGTGCCGACGTGCAGCTCCACGACCACGCGAGCTGCAGTATAGCCGTCAAGACTGCCGACCATGATGTTGCGCGCGGCATTGCTCCAGTCGTTCTGTTCGCCGAGGTAGCCGACGGGCACGCTGCCGTCATAATATGTCGTCTCCTGCGGTGCAGCAGCGACCCACTTGCTGCCGTCGAACAGCTCGAGGCGGATGTTGAAGTTGCGGTCGTTGTAGCGCACCCAGCCGTTGTCGCAGTATTCGTCCGCAGACAGGAAGCTGTTGAGATCCTTATTTGCGTTGGAATAGTAGAGATCAACGGTATTGGCCGTGCGGTCGCCGTAGTTGACGGCCGTGCTGGAGACGTGGAAATAGTTCTCCTCGCCGCCGCGCAGCACACCGAGATCGATGTCCACCGGGACCCAAACCGCTGCCTGTCCCTTGTAGGGCTGGAGCGAGGTTTCAAACCAGTTGCCGTTCACGCGGACACGCAGCTTGACGTCCTCATTGTCCTTGACGTCCTTCACGGCCGGATTTTCCTTGGGCACGCTGGTACTGTGGGAAACGGGCAGTGCCGAGCCGCCGCCGACATAGGGGTTATCCTGCACAGTGAGCTTGTTGCCGATGTGCATCTGCACGCGGAGGCGCGCCTGCGAATAGCGGCTGAGGTCGCCGAGCACCAGATTGCGTGCTGCATTGTACCAGGTGTTGTTGTCGCCGAACAGGCCGAGGACGGTGTGCTCATCATAGGCGTAGCTCTCGCCGGAGGGCACGCGCACCCACTGCAAGCCGTCATAGAATTCCAGCACAAGGTTGATGTTTCTGTCCTGATACTGGGCGAAGTTGTTGTCGCTGTAAGGATCATTCGTCAGGAAGCTGTTGAAGCCCTCCTCCACGCGCGTGGCGTAGAAGTCCACACTGCTGTCGGTGAAGTTGCCGTAGGAGACAACGTTCGTCGTCAGGCCGAAATAGTTCTCCTGACCGCCGCGCAGCAGGCTCATATCGATCGGGCAGGTGACCCAGTCGCCGTTGATGCCGACATAGTCGGAAATATCCATCCAGCGCCATGTGCCATTCACGCGTACCCAGAGGATCGGCGTGCCGCCGTTTCCGGAGCTTTGTGCCGCGCCGGGTGTGGGTGCGGTGATGGTATGGTCGGAACGGCTGCCGAGGTGCGTGCCGATGTGCACCTGCACCGAGATCCGCGCGTACTGATAGTCCGTCGTCTCGCCGAGGAACAGGTTCTTTGCCGCGTGGCTCTTGCTGCCGTCTGCACGGCGGCCGAGCTGATAGGATGCGTCGCAATAGGTCGGGTTGGTGCCGGTCAGGCTCTCCCACGTCTTGCCATCGCGCGATGCCTCAAGGCGGATGTTCCACTCGCCGGTCTCGTTGCGCGTCCAGTCGTCAAAGTAATCGTTGACGTTCGCGAAGCTGTCCGCACCCGCCGTTGCGGTAGCGTAGACATCCACGCTGCTGCCGCTGTAAGCCTCGGCGGGATTCACATCGCTGCTCAGAAGCACCTGATTTTCCGCACCGGAACGAATCTGGGAAACGGGCACGTCCACCGCGACCCACGCCATGCCGTTTTCGTCGGTCTTGACGTTATCAAGTGCGGTCTCGTACCAGTTGCCGTTCAGACGCACGCGCAGATGCGCATTTTCGCGTCCCTCGGCCGTGCCGGAGGCCGGCGCGCCGGGCGTCGCAGGCGTGAGAGTATGGACGACGACACGGTCGCCTGCATCATTGGCAGGGACGTCCGCCGCCAGCTTGGTGTTCAGGAAGGTCGCAAATTGATCCTCCGCGTAGTCGTCAATCACATTCAGGCGTTCGCCCACATGCACCTGCACGGCCACACGCGCCGCGCTGTACTGCGTCAGCTCGCCCAGCGCAAGATGGCGCGAATAGTTGTACCACTTGCCCTCCGGCTGGAACAGGCCGAGGACGGTGTGCAGCTCGGAGCCGTAGGTCTCCTCCACGGCGTTGACCCACTTTGTGCCGTCGTAGAACTGAAGCATCATATTGACGTTCTTGCCGGACAGCTCCGTCCAGTTTTCGTCGCACCAGCGGTGGTCGGTGACGAAGCTATCGCCGTTCTCCGTCGCGGTGAACAGAACATCCAGACTGTGGACGCTGTTGTCCGCCAGAGAGCTGACATTGGAGGAAAGGCTCAGATGGTTCTCGCCGTTCTGATTGAGCTTGGTAATATCCACGGGAACATAGACCCAGTGCGTGCCGGGCTGTTTGGAAACGTTCAGGCCGTACCAGTACTGGTTGACGCGCACGCGCAGCGCGGCGTTCTCGTCCATGGCGCACTTCTCATGATCGCAGCCGCAATCAGTGTCCACACACTTGCCGCAAAGCTCGCAGAACGTGCAGTGATGCAGGGCGCCGCAGGTGTGATACGGGCAGTTTTCGTCTGCGCAGGAATCCGGATGCTGCGGGCACATCTCGTGCTTTTTAACCTCCTGCGGCGCCGGGAAGGTGCCGAAGGTCTCCTCGGTAAAATCGTTCAGGGGCGTGAGATCCTTGCCGACATGCAGTTGCACGCTTGCGCGTACGGCCTCAATACCGGTCAGGTCGCCCAGCACGATGTTGCGGCAGGGATTGTACCACGTCCCATCGGAGAACTGGCCGAGAACCGTGGTCTGGTCTGCAGAATACAAAGGCTTGGCCGCATTCAGATCGACCCACTCGTGGCCGTTCCAGCCCTCAAGCTTGAGGTTGACGTTGCGGTCAGAGTACCCGTTCCAGCCGCTGTCGCACCAACGGTCGTTCGTAAGGAAGCTTTCAAATCCGTCTGCGGCATTCGTGGCGTAGAAGTCCACGCTGGTATCGGTGAAGTTGCCGCCGTTTGCCACGTTGCTGCTTGCAGCAAGCTGATAGGTCGTGCCGGCGGTCAGGCCGTCCATCTTTACGGGCACGCTCGCCCACTGCTTGTCCTGACCGAGAAGGTCGTTGATGTAAACGCCGTACCACTGGCCGTTGAAGCGCAGGCGGATCGCCGCCTCGCCGGTGCACTTTTCATGATCGCAGCCGCAGTCGGTATCCGTGCACTTGCCGCAAATCGGGCACATCTTGCAGTGATGCTCACCGTCGCAGGTGCAGGGAACGTGATGCAGCACGCAGTCGGCCGCCTTGCAGCCGCCGCACTCGTCGCACAGCTCACAGGTGTGGTAGTTCGACGCAGGGAAAAGCGCTGCGTTTTCCGTGTGCGTCGTCAGGCTCGTACCGAGATTCAGATGCAGCATGATGCAGTAGTTCGTATACTTGCCGAGGGTATTCTCGCCCACCCAGAGGTTGCGGGCGAAGTTCGTATACGAGCTGTCGGCATTGCGGCCAAGAATCATCGAGCTGTCGGTCTTGTAGCCGGTGTCGATGTCGTCATGGATGCGCTGCCATTTCGAGCCGTTCCAGCCGGCGATATAGAAGTTCGCCTGCTTGTCGGAATAGGCCTGCCAGCCGTCGTCCACCCACCAGTTGGGCGAGAGGAAGGAGTTGCTCCACGTCGAATTCGTGAAGTACAGACTCGCCTGCGTCTCGGGCGTACTGCCGCTGGCCACGTTCGTGGTGATGCGGACATAGTTGGTGTCCTTCTCCTTCAGGACAGCCTTGTCGATCGGCACGCGAACCCACGTCTCGCCGCTGCCGGTCAAGTCCTGTGCCGCGACCCACTGGCCGTTGACATACACCGCCACGGCAGGCGCAGTCTCGGCGTGCGCAGGCAGCGCACCCGCCAGCACCGGGATCAACAGCGCCAGCGCAAGGACGATTGAAAGGATCCGTTTTTTCATTTGATTCTCTTCCTTTCCTAATTTTTCTCCGGATGCTCCGGGACATTCAGAAGGATGCGAAGGGTCTGGATCTTGCGTGCGCCCAGCGTGAGCCGCACGCGGTTATCTGCAAAGGCCGCATTTTCGGTCTTTTGCTCAAGAAGGTCGGTCAGGCAGGCATCCGCGACCGGATGACGGAAGGTCAGCACGGCCTCGCTCTGCGCGTCAGAGGCGTTGAACACACGCACGACGGCGGCGTTCTCCTGCAAATCCTCCGGCCGCTTCAGGACGGAGAGCAGAACGTTCTCGCCCTCGAGCTTCAGGAAGCTCTGTCCCGGCTCCATGGCGTAGCCCGGCTCGACCAGCATGGTGTAAAGCTGCACGCCGGCCTGCATCGCGTCGCGGCAGCGGAGCACATGGCCCTCGCTCGTCTCCGGTGTGAGCGGCATGAGGCGGTAGGCGAAGTGCAGCTTGCCCAAAAGCTCGCCGTCGAGCTGCTTGTAATCGTCGTTGCCGACGGTTTTATGGAAGCCGCGCATCAGTGTGACGGCCAGCGTGCGCCGGTCGTCGCCCATGGCGTTGACCTCGTGCAGCCCCACGGCAGAGAGGAAGGCCAGACCGCCGCATTCGTCGCGCAGCATTGCTGTGCCGTTGAAGTTGCGGTCGCCGTACTGCGGCTCTTTCCAGTGGGTGGTCTGCGCATCCATGCCGACCGGACGCTCGAGCATGGCGAAGGCCTGCCCTGCAAGGTATGTATCCGTCTGCACGTCCGTCGGGAAGCAGACCTGAAGCCGATGGTCAAGGACGGTGTTGTCCAGCTCCGTTTCGACCTCGAGGAAGTCGTTCTCTGCACCGAGACGCACAACGGTGCGCAGCGTCACGGGCTGCAAACGCGCACTGCGCTTCAGCTCGCCGCCCTCCCAGACGGTTTTCTCCGGCAGTGCCAGCTCGGTCGTGATACGGAAGGCCGTCTCTGTCGGGCCATCGGCAATCTTCTCAATTGCCAGCACGCGGCCGGGGCCGAAGAAAATGCTGTCCGACGACGGACGAATGTGCATCCAGCCGTCTCCGATGTCCGCACCGTCCTCATAGCGCAGCAGATCGTCAAAGACACGTCCCGTGCGCTTATCCGTCAAACGAAGCGTGCCGTTGTCCTTGATCTGCACCCGCAAAAAGCGGTTCTCGGCAGTCAGGCGGCCGGTCGTCTGGCCCATGATGTAGCGCGTGCGCAGTCCCTTTTCCGCAGGCACAACACGGAACTCCGTATAGCCCATGGGCGTCAGTTCGGCATCAATGGAGAGGTTGTAGCGGTCGGCCTTATAGAGCGTAGCGGAAGCAACGATGCGTCCGCGCTCAATGGAATGCAGTGTGTAGGGAACTTCCCTGCCCTCGCGGTCGTAGATGAAGAAGGAGTTTTTCCACTCGTATTCGCGCTCACCCTCGGAATACTTCGGTTTGAAGTCCTCCGGAAAATCGACCGCCAGCCGATAGGTCGCGCGGCCTTCATAGGGCAGCGGCTGATAGACACGGAAAATCATCTCCGAGCCGTGGTCGCCCGCCTTGACACAGGAAACATCCTGCCGCAGGCAGTCCATGACGACCTCCTGCCCGATCGTACGGGTCTGGCGGAACCGATAGTGCATATCGCGGTGGACCTCCTCCACGGCGCAGCCGCAGATGGAATCGTGCGCGTGGTTGCGCAGCAGCTCGAGATAGGCCACATCGCGGTAGCGCGGGCGGATCGCCCGCCCCTCGAGTGCGTGAATGGCCGAAAGCGGCTCCGCCCAGCGCTCCCAGAGATTCTGCGCCTGATCGTTTTCCTGCTTCAGATCGTAGCGGCTGGACACGACGTAGGTCAGAAGAATATTCGTGCCGATGTCCATGTGTGCCGTCTCTGCAAGCTCGCCATGCTTTTCGGGCAGCTCCGCATTTTTGAGCGTTTCAGCCAGATGATCGAGCGTTTCAAAGACGACCAGGCAGCCGTAATGCTCGGAAAGACGCTCAGCCAGCCACGGCGCAGCCTTGGTGATGTGCTGATGGTCAAGCGCGTCATGCAGGACGAGATACGGCTCGTTGAGTCCCTCACATTCGCGGTCGATCTCCTTGACCGCACGCTCGAACAGATGCTCCAGGCTCGTGTCCCAGCCCATGTTATAAGGCTCGGTCGCATAGCGGTAGAATGCACCGTAGCCCATGTCCTCGGGCGTGCGGTAGGCAATGCAGCACGAACCGTCCGGTGCAATCCAGCGGAAATGCGGCGGCGTGGTATCCATATTGTTGCCGCGCTGCATCAGAACGCCATGGATGCCGAAGCCGTTCATGATCTGCGGAAGCTGGGCGATATGTCCGAAAATGTCGCAGATGTAGCCGTACTTCATCGCGTCCTTTGCGCCGTACTCCTTCGCCTTGGCATGCCCGAACAGCAGGTTGCGGATCAGGCTCTCGCCGGAGGGGATGAACTCATCCGGCATGGTGTACCACGGGCCGACGGCGATACGACCGTCCGCGATGAGCTTTTGCAGACGCGCACGTTTTTCCGGCTCGATCTCCAGATAGTCGTCCAGAACGGCCGTCTGACCGTCAAGCATATACATGTGGAAGTCCGGGTCGGCCTCCAGCGTTTCTATGACCTCGTCAACGACGCCGATGAGCAGATACCGGAAGCCCTGAAAGGTCTTGTACCATTCTCTGTCCCAATGTGTGCCGTTGATATAATAAATTTTTTGTGGCTTCATGGATTTCCTCCCTTGTCACTCTAACGGAATGCGAAGTACCACGCTCGTCCCGCCGTCCGGTGATGCTTCAAAGTACATGGTGCACGGCTCGTCAAACAGGAGCTGTAAGCGCCGATGGACATTGCGCAGGCCGTAGCCGCCATAGCGGCCGAAAAATTCCTCTGCGGACATTCTTGTCCGGCCTTCCCAGTGCAGCCCCGGCCCGTTGTCCGAGACGCTCACGACGACGCGTTCCTTTTCCTCGCGCACGCGGATGCGCAGACGCAGGCGGCCGTTTTCCGGCCGGCCGTGCTCAAATGCGTTTTCCACAAGCGGCTGAAGGATCAGTCCGGGCAGCTTGCATGCGCCGAGTCCTTCGTCGATGTCGCGGAGGATTTCCGGCTGTTCGCCCTCGTGCGTCGCGCAGTACAGGCGAATATAGGTCTCGACAAGCTGCAGCTCGTCCGCGATGGTCGAAAGGATCTGCCCGCCGTTCAGGCTCAGGCGGTAGAAACGCGACAGCTCCGTAACAAGGGAGCTGCCCTCGTCGTCGCCTTTGGCGATCATGCGCCAGTTAAGGTTGGAGAGCGTGTTATAAAGAAAATGCGGATTGATCTGCGCCTGAAGCGCCTGAATTTGTGCATCGCGGCGGTCCAGCTCACTCTGGTATTGCCGCTGCATAAGCTGGCGTGTCTGGCGCACGATGCGGCCGACGGAGTTTGTGATTTGGCCGATCTCATCGGTATCCTCGGTCGCAATGTCGTTCTGATATTCTTCTGTGACAGCGCGGTTGACCTGCGTTTGCAGCGTGTCGAGCCGTCTTGTAATACTTGCGGAGAAGCGCCACGCGGCAAGCAGCATCAGAAAGCACAGCCCTGCAAGGATCAGGCACATCGGCAGCAGCACGCTCTGCGGCATGGCCTGTGTCTGCACGGAGGTATCGCCCTCGACCATAAGGATCCAGCCGGTCTCCGCCAGCGCACATTCATGGCGCGTGTGCCCGGATTTTTCCCAGCGCTCGGGCTGGGCGATGTCCTTCTGCTCGAAGATCACCCTGCCCTCGGCATCTGTCAGGCGCAGCGCACAGTCCAGTTCCATTTCGGGTAGGAGCTTGGCAAAAGCCTCGTCCTTTTCCAGCTCGCACACGAGCACCGCCGAGTGATTCGGCTGCCAGATATTGGCCAGCACGCGCGAGGCTGTGATCTCCTCCCCGTCGAAGCGCCAGACCGGCTGCTCCCCGCAGTCCAGACGCGGATCGTTGCGGTACTTTTCAATATCCCGCAGGAAAATGCGCGTTTCCTTGACCTCGCCGTAGGTGTAAAAGTCCAGACCCTCGATGAGCGCATTCTGCTCCATGACGCTGATGATCGTCGGCTCCAGATAGTTGTTGACGTCATACGCCTTCTGGTACTCGCTGAGATAATTCTGCTCGTTGATGATGCGCTGCACATAAGTGTCCGTAGCGAGATAACTCAGGCTGCGCTCGACGCGGCTAAAGCGTTCCTCGAGCGCACTGCGCGCCGCCTGCGCCGCCTGCGAGAGCATCTGCTCTGCGCCGCTTTGCAGCCGTTCGTGCGCCGAGCGGTACAAAATGATCCCCATTCCCGTGATGGCCACGGCCACGATAAGCGCATAGGACGCAAGGAGCTTGAGCGACAGCTTCATGTTGTGCAGACGTTGTGTGAGCTTTTTCATTCTCCGTTCTCCCGCATACTGTTGGCCGTAACGCCGAAAAACCGCTTGAACTGCTGGCAGAAATACGACGTATTCGGATAGCCGACGCTCTTACCGATGTCCGCGATGCGCAGATTGGTTTGCAGGAGTAGCTGCTTGGCCTTTTCCATGCGGTAGGCGCTGAGATACTGCGTCACGCCCTGCCCGCTCTCACTTTTAAAAAGACTGCTTAGGTAGTTGGGCGACAGCCCCACGCGCTCTGCAAGCCACTCCAAGCCGATGTTTTCACCATAGTGCGCAGCGACGAGGCGGTAGACCTCCTCGACCGCGCCGTTTTCGCGTGCTGCGGCCGAGGGGGCGCCCTTGCGCTGGGCAAGCGTTCTGAGTGCGGAGTCGATCATGGAATCAAATTCTGCAATGACGACGGGCTTGAGGATATAGTCGTCCACGCGCATTCGGATCGCCCGGCGCATATATTCAAAATCGTCGTAGGCGCTCTGGATAAGAATAATCATATTCTCGTCCGTCTGCCGGATGCGCTCGGTCAGCTCGAGGCCGTTGAGCTTCGGCATCTTGACATCGGAGATCAGAAGGTCGATCTTCTGCGACCGCACAATCTCCAATGCCTCCTCGCCATTGCTCGCCTGAAAGATCTGCACAGGCAGATTTCGCCGCCGCAGAAGCGTTTCCAGCCCTCTGCGCTCGACCGGCTCGTCATCCGCGATCAGAACATTCCACATAACTCTCCTCCGCTCCCGTGTGTTTACTCGATGATCTTCAAATCGCTGCCGACATGGAGCTGAATGACCGCACGCACGCCGTCGTACTGCTCGGGTGTTTCCAGCACGAAGCCGCGGCGGAAGTTGTACTGCTCAAGCCACTCGTTGGCGCTGAAGCGTCCGATGACGGTGTGCTCGTTTGTATCGCGGTAGCGCTCCTCGTCCGGGAATCTGACCCAAGTGTCAGTCTGCGGATCGTGCAGCTCAAGATAGATGTTGGCATAGCGGTGATCTGCGATCTTCATCCAGCTCAGGCGGCCGTCGGTGGAAAGCTCGGTGTCCTCGCTTGCGCGGCTGGCCGTGAAGTAGATGTCAAGGCTCGTGTCGGCAAAATTCGCGGTGTTGTCCACATTGGAGTCCAGCGTAATACGGTTCGTCCCGCTGCGCAGCTTGGCGGCATCCAGCGGCACCGTGACCCAGACACTGTTCTGACCGAGATAGGGCGTCAGATCAAGACGCTCGGCCAGCGCGCCGTTGAGCTTGACCTTGAGAACGGGAACCGTCGTGTCCAGCTCGCTGGTGCCGTCGCCCTCGTCGATAGGCTCCGGCTCGGGTTCTTCCAGAAGGTTCGTGCCGACGTGGACAAGTGCGGAAACCGTCGCCTGCGTGTACTTGTCCAGCTCATGCAGCTCGATGTTGCGGCAGACGGAATAGATGGAGTTATTCTGCGTGTAAATGCCCAGAACCATGTTTTCATCCAGACGGAATTCCATGTCACCCGGGAAGCTCTGCCATTCGGCGCCGTCATAAAGGTCGAGCGTGATGTTGGCAAAGCGGTCGGTAAACGGCTCCCAGGAGTTCATCATGTCCGAGGACACGAAGGAATCCGTCGCCAATTCCGTGAAGGTGAAGAACAGGTCCACGCTTCGGTCGGAGAGATTGGAGTGGTTATAGGCGTTGCTGTAAATGGCAAACTGGTTGAAGCCGTCGATCAGATACTCGACCGGCACGTCGAAGCTGACCCAAGTCCACTCGCTTCCGAGATAGGGCGTCAGATCGACCGTGAGCCAATGCAGCTCGTTGACGCGCAACTGCAAGGTCGGCTTGCCGGTGAAGTCCTCCGTCGGCTCCGTGGCCTCGCTCGGTTCCGAGCTTGGCTCAGAGGGCTGCTGCACGCCGCAGGCCGCGACGGACAGACACAGTGCCAGAGTCAAGAGGATAATTAGCAGTCGTTTCATAGAATTTCCCTCACTTTTCAAGCTGATACCGGATCATCTGATCCAGAAGATAAGCGCCGAGAACGTTCTCGCCGTGTGCCGAAAGGGATTCATGGGTCAAAAGTGCGCCGCCGAGGTTGAGGTCGGAGGCATCGAGTCGGAGGGTCGTTTGCAGCATTGAGCCCTGACCGATCAGAAAGTCGCAGACATAGGAGGCGATTTCGCCCGTAGTGATGCCGAAGCGGCCAATGAGGTTCGTACCGTTGTCCGCCGCAGCAAGGTAGGTCGCCGTGGCCAGATTGATGAACTGCATCCCGCCGAAGCCCTCGTTTTGCAGCGAAGCCGCCAGCGCGTTCTCCGGATCGGGCGCATAGGCAAAGGAGAAGCGGTTGTAGTCCCAGTTGTCCTTGATCTGCGTCACACCGGAATTGCTGCCGACGTAGACGACCTTGCCGCCGTTTGTGAGATAGTTCAGGATCATACCGTTCATCTCCGAGGCGACGACCAGATCCGCGCCCGTGCCGTTGGTGAAGCCCGTCATCCACGGGTACCGTCCACCGAGGCCTAGGCGGCCGGAGGGATCGTAGACCTGAATTTTCTTATCGGAAAGTCCTGCCTTATCCAGAGAATCCAGCGGGCAGCCCCAGAGGCTCCACTCGTTGCATGCGACGGTCTCGCCGTTCTCCAAAAGCGTCAGGCGCAGCGTGTAGCGCACGGCACTGTCGCTGTCCGGGATTGCAAGGGTCAAAGGCGCAAATTCATAGTAGTTGCCGTTTTCCAGCACAATGCCCGTCTGCGCCGTACCGGAAAGGACGCTTGTCTCGCCGTTGAGCAGCTCATAGCGCAGTTCACCGTCCGTCACGTCCGCACCGCCGTAGAGGGAGACCGCCGGAGCGAGCGTCTGCTCCTGCCCCGCCTTGAGGTTGGAGGACTCGCGCGGCAGCAGCAGCGCGTTTTCGCCCGCGGACATTTTAATATAATCCGCGTCGAAATGCGGCTTGTACAAATCGTCAAACCAGCCGTCCGCCCAGCCGTTGGGGCTTTCAAAGATGTGTGTCAGGAACAGCCCCGCCACACCCTCGTGCGCCTTGCTGGCCTCGAGGTAGTATTTGCGCATCTCCTGCGCATTTTGCACGGATTCCTGAATGACGGTGTCGATCTGCTCCTCGGTGTAGCCCGCTTCGCGCATGGCCGTACCCTGATCGATCTCCTGATAATAATCGTGATACCAGGTGTACTGCTCGGTGGACTTGGCATTCAGCTCATTGATGTCGCGCAGGACGCTGATGTCCGCATACTCGCCGAGGATGAGCGGCTGCTCGCCGCGCGTCTCCAGCCAGCCGGAGAGCATGGTCTCAAAAACGTCGGCCTGATAATACGGATGGCAGGTTGCAAAATCGCCGTACTTATGCTCGCCGTTCGTGCTGTTGTCGGTGAACAGGCGGCCGGGATCGACCGTTTTCGCCGTCTCGACACACCAGCGCATCAGCGCGTCCATGGCCTCCGTAAATTCCAGATCCTCGCAGTTGAAGTCGCTCATGACGACACAGGGATGGCTGCGGTCCTTTTCGACCATTTCCATCATCTGCAAATACGCCCGCTCAAAGAAGGCGTCCGTCTCATTGACATTCCAGATGGGATATTCGATGTAGACATACATGCCCAGCTCGTCGCACAGATCGAGCACGTAGTCCGGCGGTGAGATCAGGCAGTACTTGATGGCGTTGAAGCCCGCCTTTTGCAGCTCCGTGATCTCATAGCGCACGCGCTCTGCCGCAACGGCGGAGGTGTAGTTTTCATAATAGCTGCCCCAGTGCAGCATGCCCGTGAGGAACACCGGCTCACCATTGACGAGCACCTTGCGTCCCTCGACCGCCGTGGTACGGATGCCGAAGCGCTGCGTGAGCGTGTCGGTCCTGCCGCCGGCCTCGGCCGTTGCGGTCAGAGAATAGAGATTCGGTTCATCCGCCGTCCAGCGCTTGGGCGAGGCGACGGTCAGCGGCAGAGTCACCGTTTGTCTGCCGTCCGCGGGCACCGTGACGGTCCGGCTTTCCGTCTGTGCATCGACCGTAATCGACAGCGTCGTTTCGAGCGCCGCATCCGTGGGATTGCGCAGCGTGGCCTGCACCTCAAGCGCACCAGTCTGTGCATCCAGCGTGGAAACATAAATGTCGTCCACGGCGACGCTGCCGCGCGGCTCAAGATACACGCTCTGCCAGATACCGCAGTAGTTGAGCTTACGCGTATCCTGTGTAAATCCTGCAAGCGTTTCCTTGATGTGGATATCATCCTCGGTCAGACCGCTGTTCCAGTCCTGATCGACCACGCGCACGACAAGGGTGTTCTCCCCTTGCACAAGCGAAGCCGCCACCGGGAAGCGGAAGCCCGTGTAGCCATTCTCGTGGCTGCCGAGGAAGTGCCCGTTCAGCCAGACCTCCGCGCGGTAATCGACTGCGTTGAAGCACAGCCACCATTCATTGGACAGATCGTCCACGGCGAAGGTCTTTTTGTACCAGACAATGCCGTTGAAGGTGTCCGGGAAAACTCTGTCCGCATAGCTGACCTCAAACTGGCCCTCGGCTGCGGACGGCACCTGCACTTCTGTCCAGCTATCGCCGCAGGTGGCCGAGCGCAGACGCAGGCTGTAACCCTCGCCGCCGTCGGAGAGGAGCCACACGCCGCCTGCGGCGTTGCTGCTCAGCTCAATCAGGTTTTCGCCCTCGGTCAGGGCGGCGGCATCGACATCGAGATCGATCCAGTGCTGCTGCCCGTTTTGGTAGTAGGACACCTCGGTCGTTCTCCATTCACCGCCATTGACACGCACGCGCAGCGCGATGTCTGCGCCGTTCTCGCCCACTGCGCTTTCTTCAATCAGAACAAGGGCACGGGCTTTAAAATAGTCGTTTGCCTCCGGCTTGGAGACCGTCAGGCGCACACCGCGCGGCTCGGCCGTGAGACCGACGCGCTCTGCGCCGGTTCCGTCGTCGTTTTTATACTCTTTGGTTTTCTCCGCACCGTCGACGAACAGCTCCCACTGCCCGTTCAGGCTGACAGCGGACTCGCGCAGACCGGAGGGCTGCTCGGTGTTAAATTCCCACGAGACCTCCGGCTCCTGCGCATCGGACTGTGAGGGCTGCGACGCGTCGCTCGCGTCCTGCGAGGGCGTCACGCCGCCCTGACAGGCGCTCAGCAGCAGCGCCAGCAGCAAAAGAAGGGGGATTATCTTTTTCATTGCGCCTCCTTATCCTTTCACCGCGCCGAGCACGATGCCCTTGACAAAGTGCTTCTGCGCGAAGGGGTAGACCACCAGCAGCGGGATCATAGTCACAAAGACCTTGGCGGCGTTAAACGCCTTGCCGGAAACCTCGGCCAACTGCATCTGCTCCTCAAAGCTCAGAGACGAGCTGACGTTCATATTGACCACAAGCTGCTGGATGTAGGTTTGCAGCGGGATCTTGCTCTGATCGCCGATGTAAATCGCCGCGTCGAACCAAGCGTTCCAGTGACCGACGAAGGAGAACAGAGCGACCGTGGCAATGCAGGGCAGCGCCATGGGAACGTAGATCTTCCACATAATGCGCATCGGGCCTGCGCCGTCGAGCATCGCGGCCTCCTCCAGCTCCTGTGGCAGACTCTTGAAGTAATTCATGAGCAGGATGACGTTGTAGACCGGCACGGCGCTCGGCAGAATCAGAGACCAGATGCTGTTCATCAGGCCGAGCTTGCTGATGAGCAGGTAACTCGGGATCATGCCGCCGCTGAACAGCATCGTAAACAGCAAAAACCACATGTACCGGTTGCGCGACGGGAACTGCTTCTTCGTCTTGGACATGGGGTAGGCCATCAGAATGCAGAACAGCACGTTGATCGGCACGCCCAGCGCCGCGCGGACGACGGAGTTCTTAAAGGAAACGAAGAACTGCTCGTCTTTCAGAATCGCGCGGTAGGCTGCGGTGGTGAAATTGACCGGCCAGAGCGAGACCTTGCCCGCCGTGGCCGAGGCACGGTCGGAAAGCGACAGCGCCAGCGTGTGAATGATGGGCAAAAGACAGATAAGCGCGCCCAGAATGACGAAAAAGTAGCAGACATATTTCCAGACGCGGTCGCCTATGCTTCTTGATTGCAGCACTTGTCTCCCTCCCTCAGAAAATCTTGTAGCCCGTCCACTTTTTCGCCAGCCAGTAGGACAAAGCAATCAGGACGAAGCTGACCACGGACTTGAGCAGACCCACCGCCGTACTGAGGCTGAAATTCAGCTCCACGAGGCCGATGCGGTAGACGAACGTATCGATGATGTCCACGGATTCGTAGATCAGCTCGTTATACATATTAAATATCTGGTCAAAGCCCGCGTTGAGAACGTTGCCCAGATTCAGCGTGGACACCAGCACGATCGTCGGCGCAATGGCCGGGAGCGTGACGTGGCGTACCTGCTGGATGCGGCTCGCGCCGTCGAGCGCCGCCGCCTCATAGAGGTTCGTATCGACGTTCGTCAGCGCAGCCAGATAGATGATGGATCCGTAGCCAAAGTTCTTCCAGACATCCGTGACGACCATGATGACAGGCGCCCACTTGTTGCTGGCCATGAACATCACCGGTTCGCCACCAAACAGCTCAATGACGTAATTCACCACGCCGTCGAGCTGGAGCATGGAAAGGAAAATGCTTCCCAGCAGCACCCACGACAGAAAATACGGCAGATAGACCGAGGTCTGGATGAACTTCTTCATCTTATCCTGCGTGACCTCGTTGAGCATCAGGGCAAAGAGCACCGGCACGATCGTACCGAGCACCATTTTGGCAATGGCCAGCACCAGCGTGTTGCGCAGCACCTCAAAGCTGTCCGGCAGCATCAGGAGCGTCTTGAAGTTCTCCAGCCCGACCCACTCGGAGCCGGTGATGCCCTTGGCCGGAACATAGTTCTGGAACGCGATGAGAATGCCGAACATCGGCACCACCGCGAAAATCAGAAGCATGATGATGCCCGGCAGGAGCATCAGGCGGTAGCAATTCTGATCGGAGAGAGGCGAACGCGGCCGCTTTTTGGTTTTATTCAGCGTCAGCTCAGCCATTACGCGCTTCCTCTACCTCCTTGGTGATCTGCTCGCCGCCTGCGGAATACCACTTGGAAATGAAATCATCGAAGCTCGACACCGGTTCCTCACCCATGACGATCTTGAGCATGATCTCGCTTTCGAGCTTTTCCAGAGACGACCACAGGGTGGACATGGTCTTGGTCGTACCGTAGAAGCAGGTCGGGACGGCCTCGGCAGAGGCCCCGGTCGCGGCGCTCGCGCCGACAACGCGTGCAAGATATTCGTGATAGTACACGCGGTTTTCCTTCGGATGCTTGGAATTATAAAGAATGTAATCATAGGAACTTTCAAAGCCGGTGATGGAGAGCACGCTGGGGTCTTCCTTCTCGACGGCCTCCTGCATCTCCTTTGCAATGCGGCCGACGCAGTCCGCCCAGTTGATCTCGATGGGCACCGGCATGACGCCCCAGCCCTGCGGGGAGGTCTCGAAGAAGTACTTATAGGCTTCCTCGGTCTGCGCGACGTAGGGGTTGCCGTATTCGGTGTTGCAGCGCAGCACATCGTAGCCCGCGTTCAGTGCCTTGATGACGGCCTCCGGATGCGCGCACTTCTTGCTCACGACCGCGATCTTCTGGATGGGATCCTGCGCAGCGTACTTGAGCTTGCCGTTGGAATCAAGCGGTGCGGCCACGGCGATCCAGTCGGCGGAGTTGTCCAGCTCGACGATGTCGGCCACGCCGTTGGACGGCCACCACACGCCGAAGTACATGCCGCAGCGGCCGCTGCCGATCAGGGACTGACGGCTGGCTTCGTCGCGCACGGCAAATTCCTTATCAAGGATGCCCTCGGCGTACCACTTGCGCAGCGTCTCGAGCGCTTCCTTCATTTCCGGCTGCACGGAGCCGTAGGACGCCTTGCCGTCGATCTCCAGCCAGCTACCGGGATAGGCGCCGAACACGGAGAACACGGAATCCAGACCCCACGAGGAGTTGTAGCCTTCATAGAGCTTGCTGGTCGTGGTCAGGCCGATGGTGTTGTCGCCGCCGAGCTTCATGTCGATGAACTTGCGGGCGGTCTTTTCCACATCCTCAAGCGTCTTTGGCGCTTCCAGTCCTGCCTTCTCCAGCCAGTCCGAACGGATCCACAGGACGTTCTGGCAGTTGTTGAGCGCGGGGCTGGGGATGCCGAGGAGCTTGCCGTCCACTGTGACCTCGTCCATCAGGCCGGAGCCGTAGCTCTCGATCTGCGCACGCAGGAAGTCGGAGATGCAGTCGTCATAGACCTCACTCAGATCGGCCAGCAGGTCGTTTTCTGCCATCTGCTTGAAGGTCGAGCGGTTGACGACCAGCACGTCGGGCAGATCCTTGCCCGCGATGCAGAGCGCGACCTTGGAGGCGTAGGTATTGTTGTCCACGCTCCAGGAGACCTTCATCTTGACATTCTGGGTTTTTTGGAGATAACGCGTAAAGACATTGTTCTCATAGTCGTCGCCGCTGGGCAAGCCGCCAACGCCGAGGACGGTCGTGCCGGTGGTCAGGGTGACGGTCTCGTCATAGGGTGTGTACGCATCGTAAACGCCTTTGACTTCGTCGGACGGCTCCGTGTTTTCAGACTCGCCGCCTCCGGCGCAGGCCGCCAGTGACAGCACAAGCGCAAATACACAGAGCAAAGATAGGATTTTTCGCATATGAGTGTCCTTTCTGAGCATCTGACGCTGCATAGCTTTCGCCAAATGCTACAAGTTTGATGAAAATATCATACCGCATTTCGTGCATTTTTGTTATATCAAATCCTACCAAAACCATGTCGGATTTTTCAGGTCTCCCGCCGGGCGGCCGCCGCTCTGCGCCGATAGGCCACAGGTGAGCAGCCGCAGATGTCCGAAAACTGCCGATTAAAAGAGGAGATCGTTGTATAGCCCACGTTCTGCGCGATCTCGGCCACAGAGAGCGTCGTACTTTGCAGCAAGGCGCAGGCCATGCTCACCCGCGTGCGGTGGACATACTGCATGGGCGTTATGCCAAGCGTCCGATGAAACCACATACGCAGCGTGCTCGGATGGACAAAGAGCAGCTCACTCAGGCGCTCGGCGTCCAGCGGCAGCGCATAGTTTTCCGCAATGTAGTTGAGCACCGGCTGGAGCCGTTCCATCAGATAGCGGCGCTCCCCCGTACCCTCGTCCTTGCGCCCCGCCGTACGTGCATATTTAATTGTGATGGCCGCGATCAGGCAGCGTGCGCAGCTCTCGTAGCCCGCAAGCTCCGCGTCGCACTCCGCGACCACCTGTGCAGCGAGAGATAACAGCCCCGGCTCCGTGAATACACCGCCCTCGACGCCGCGCGGCATGCCCTCCGGCGGACGAATGGTTGCAAACATCCAGCGGCTGAGCTGTGCGCCGGTGCTGCGTGCCTTGTGAAGCTGGCCGGGAAAGATCAGTGAGGCGCAGGGCGCCGTGTAAGGGATCAGGGCGCCGTCAATCCAGAACACGCCGCTGCCCTCCAAGCAATAGCCCAGCTCCAGCGCATCGTGGTGATGCAGGTCGCGGATCGGGTGCATGGGTGGGCAGTGATAGCCATGGTGGACACGTCCGCCATCCTCACGGAAGAAGCTGTCAAACGGCTCATAATCGATCGTTATATTATCACTAGTCGCGCGTTTTTGCATAGTTATCCCTCTTTTCTGCGTAGAAGTGCGCAAAAGTACTTGCTATGATAGGAGTATATCAGGCAAAATCCAATTTGTAAAGGAGAGAAAGCATGGAATATCTGAACTTTCAGCAGTTCAAGCCGAAGCTGGATTACCTCGAAACCGCCGCTTCGCTCGCTCTGGAAAACGGCAGCGATGCTGCAGCGGTCAAGGCCGTCTATGACGCACTGACCGCCGCGCTCGAGCAGAGCACCGCCGCCTTCACCAAGCTCTATGAAGCCGCAGCCGTCAGTGCGGACGAGCCGGATACCTATCCGGAGATTCTCGCGCTGTGCGGCAAAGCGCGTCCTGCGCAGCCGGTCGAGCATCTGCAAGACCGCATCAGGGCCGCGCTGCTGGCACGCTTCGCCGGCTGCGTCCTCGGCGCACCCGTGGAGATGTGGGACATCTGGAACATGGAAAACATGGCAAAGTCCTGCGGGATGGAATACCCACCGCAGGAATACTGGCACAGCGTCGAACGCCCGTGGGGGCTGGCCTTTGAGCACGACCGCCGCGAGCTGTTCTCCCTGTCCGGTATGGACGGCTGCCCGGTGGACGACGACGTGACCTATGTCATTTTGTCTCTGCTCATCATGGAGCGCTACGGCAAGAGCTTCACGACCGCCGACGTGGGCGAATACTGGAAAGAGTATCTCCCCATCGCCTGCACCGCCGAGCTTGCCGCGCTCAACAACCTCAAGGCCGGTCTTCCTGCGGAAAAGGCCGCGCTCAAGGACAACCCCTATGCGCAGTGGATCGGTGCGCTCATCCGTGCCGACGGTTTCGGCTACGCCTGTGCCGGCGACCCGAGAAAGGCCGCCGAGCTTGCCTACCGTGACGCCTACCTCACGCACCGCCGAAACGGCATTTATGGCGAAATGCTTTTTGCCGCCGCCATCGCCGCCGCCTTCACGACGGACGAGCCTCTTGAGGCCATCCGCATCGGCCTGAATGAGATTCCCGCAACAAGCGCACTGTACCGTGACGTAACATGGGCGCTCGAGACCGCGCCGAGCCTGCGCGACTTCCGTCATGCGCGTGCGCTCGTGGACGAACGCTTTGCAGGCATGAGCTGTGTCCACACGAACAACAACGCCTGCCTGATCGTCTTTGCCCTTGCCCTGTCGCAGGGCGACGTGACCAAGGCCATCACCACCGCCGTGGCCATGGGTCTGGACAACGACTGTACCGCCGCGACCTGCGGCAGCATCTGCGGCGCATGCCGCGGAATGCAGGCCGTCGAGGAAAAATGGTACAAACCCTTCCACGGCCGCGTGCGCACTTACATCCGCGGTGCGGAGGAGCTGTCCATCGACGATGTGGCAGAGCGCTTTGTCCGCCTCTACAATACAAAATAAAATAAACAGGAAGGAACATCGAACATGAAAAGATTCTTGTCCGCTTTTCTTGCACTCGTAATGGTTTTTGCCATGCTGGCAACCTTCTCCCTCGCTGCGCCCTCCGTCCGTCCTGCCGTGTGGGTCATGGTCAACGGCGGCTATGACTTCTACGGAGCCGACCTCACGCCCTATCTGGGGCAGGACGACGCATGGGTCTCCATCCCACTCGACATTTCCAAGCTTAACGGCAATGCCGAGAACTACTTCAGCATTTCCACAAACGTCAATTCCGGCGGCAACCTCACGGACGACAGCGTCGATCTCTATGCCACGCCCTGTGAAAATGCCTCCGGCAGCTTCCTCAGCCCCGACCGCTGGTTCGGCAGCTACAACGGCTACAACGACCGCCAGATCAACCTGAAGGTTCAGGTGCTCGACAACGGCCAGTGGCGCACGCTCACCGAGGATGCAGCCTATAGCCGCGACTTTTCCACCGTTCTCGGCCAGTATCAGGGCGGCGGCTGGTACAACGCCGCGCGAAACATCACCTTCTCCGAGGATCTGAGCGGCTATACCCGCGCCCGTTTCCTCATCAATCTGCACGTCGGCAAGGACATCACGCCGCTGGCAGACGATCTGATGTACAATGCCCGCGTCCACTTCTGGCATACGGTCGATGCCGCCGCTGAAGAAGGCGGCACAGTCTCCGGCGTTCCCGCCGGCGTTGTGGAGGAAGGCGCGCAGGTCGCGCTGAACGCGCAGCCGAATGAGGGCTACCGCTTTGACGGCTGGTACGACGGCGAGACGAAGCTCACGGAGAACGCAGCCTATACCTTCGCCGTGCAGCGCTCCGTCAGCCTCACCGCACACTTTGCCGTGCAGGAGCCGCCGCAGCCCGAAGCGCTGCTGGACTACACGAAGTACAATGTACAGGCCTACACCGCACCCCTGAACAAGGGCACGGTCGTCTATCAGGAAAGCGCTCTTGCCGTGAAGAATCCCGACGGCGGCTATCCGGACATTTCCCTGCTGTATCCCATCACCGAGATCGTCTCCGTCCGCTCGTCCGCGCTGGACATCGAATATGTCGAGGGCAGGGACTACGAGCTTGCCGGCGGCAAGCTGCGCATCCTGCCCGGCAGCGCAATCCCCTGCCTTGCCTATGACGAGCTGTATCTCGACAGTCCCATCATCGGCAGCTCCTACGCTTCCTCCAATGGCGGCTGGATTTACTCGCGCGAGGGCCGCACCTTCCACCGCTTACAGATTGCCGTGACCTACCGCCACGCAGCGGCAGACTATGAAGGCTTTGTCCAACCCTTCAAGGGCACGCTGCTTCCCAAGACTGAGGCCAAGCTCGCCGTACGTGAGCCTCTGAAGATCGCCTTCCTTGGCGACTCCATCACCTATGGTCTGAATGTCTCCGGCCCCGTCAACACGGCTCCCTTCACACCCTCGTGGGCTTCGATGACCGTCGAGGCGCTGAATACCGTCTACGGTCAGAACGTCACGTTTGAAAACTTCGGTATCTGCGGCACGACGGCGGCATGGGGCATTGAGCAGATGGATGGCACCGTCATTCCCTCTAACCCCGACCTGCTGGTCGTTGCCTTCGGCATGAACGACGGCGCAGGCAATCTCAGCGCCGCGGATTTCACGGCAAATCTCTCCGCCATCGTGGCAAAGATGAAAGCTGCAAATCCCGACTGCGAGATCGTGCTGGTCTCTACGACGCTGCCGAACCCCGAAATTCCCGAGGCTTACAAGACCCAGCCGGCCTACGAGGCCGCAATGCTGGCGCTGGAGGAACAGGGCGTGGCCGTCGTGCAGATGACGAGCGTCCACAAGAGCCTGCTTGAGCGTAAGCACTTCTACGACATGACCGGCAGCAATCTCAACCATCCCAACGACTTCCTCGCCCGCGTCTACGCGCAGAGCCTGCTCTCCGCACTCATCGAGACGCCCGTAACTGCCGCCGCGACCGGTTCGGAAAACGGCAAGACACCCGCCCGTGTTTCCACGGAAATTCCCGCGCGTCCGGCCTCCGGCGAAACACCCGCGCTGCAGGTGCTTGTCAATGAAAGCGTCTGGACAACGCTCGATCTGACCTCCTATCTCGGCCAGAACGACGCATGGCTGGAGGTTCCGCTGGAGCTTTCCTGGCTGCGCGAGGGCGTGAACCAGTTCGCCTTTGACAGCAATGTCAAAAATCCCGCAAATCTTGCTGCAGGCAGTCTTGACATCTTTGCCTCCGGCGCAGCCGCAGGTGCGGAGGACAGCTATATCTCCACGAACGACATGGTCTACTGGAACGTGATGAACGGCCGCCGGCTCAACGTCAAGCTCGAACTGTTCGACGGCACAAGCTGGCATGAGGCAGGAAGCTATGCCTTTAATCGCAACGGCGGTTCGCTCGTCATCGGCAAATACACGCCCGACGGCCAGACCTATCTCTCCGGCCGCAACATCGCCGTAGAAAGCCTGATGGGCTGCACGAAGGCGCGACTGCTGGTCAACGCCCACGTCGGCCCCGCGATTTCCACCGGCAGCGGCGACACTGGCGAGACTACCGAACCGATGCTGCTCGTACAGCTCAACGACGGCAAGCCTGTTGCCTACCCGCTCGAAGCACTCAAGGGCAAGGATTCCGTCTGGGTCACGGTGCCGCTTCGCACAAAGGACTTGAAAAACGGAACGAATTGTGTTATCTTAGATTCGAACGTGGAGAATACGACAAATCTCGGCAACACCTCCGTCGATCTCTACTTTACAGGCTCGGACACCGTGCGAGATACCTATCTCTCCACGAATGCGATGAGTTCCTGGATCGGCTATACCGACCGCTATGCGAACCTCTATCTCGAGGTGCTCGATCCTGAAACCGGCGAATGGGTCGCCTACGGTAAGGACACCTTCCGCACGAACCACAGCACTGTCATCGGCCAGTTCGTCTACGGCGAGAGCGCCACGCCCTATAACATGAAGCGCGAGATTTCCATCCCCGAGGGCTACGAGGCCGTCCGCGCGGTCATTCAGATTCACGTCGGTTCGGCAGCCGCCGGCTCCTACGAGGTCAAGCCCAGCTATAGCGTCACCGCAACCGCGGGCGAGGGCGGCAGCGTCTCCGGTGCACCGGAGGGCGAGGTCGTCTCCGGCACGGAGGTCACGCTCACGGCCACACCGAACGACGGCTATGTCTTTGCAGGCTGGTATCTCGGTGAGGAACAGGTCAGCGGCGATGCAGTCTATACCTTCGTTGTGGCACAGGATATTTCACTGACCGCGCGCTTCACGCGCAGCTCCGTCGATCCCGATCCTGATCCCGATCCTAAGCCCGATCCTGATCCCGATCCTAAGCCCGATCCTGATCCCGATCCTAAGCCCGATCCTAAGCCCGATCCTAAACCCGATCCTAAACCCGATCCGAAGCCTGATTCCGAGAAACCCCGCACGGGCGATTCCTTCTCCCCCGTCCTTCCGCTGCTGGCCGTGTTCTCGCTGCTGGGAGCCGCAGGAGTTGCGCTCCTGCGGCGCAAAAAGCGCACGGGCACCCGCTGATCCGGCTTGATTGGGAGAATTACCGAAATCCCTGGAAATTTTTTCGGAGTTTCCGCAATACAAGAAAGGAAAGCAACTATGAAACGTTCCGAAATTAACAAGGCTCTCAAAGAGCTGGAAGCCATGTGCAAGCAGGAGCATTGCTACCTGCCGCCGTTCTGCAACTTCACGCCTGACGAGTGGCAGCATGTTGGTCACGACTACGACGAGGTGCGCGACTGCATGCTCGGCTGGGACATCACGGACTACGGCCTCGGCGATTTTGACAAGGTCGGCATGTCTCTCATCACCATCCGCAACGGCAACCGCAAGATGCAGGACAAGTATCCCAAGGTTTACGCGGAAAAGCTGCTTTACATGAAGGAAGGCCAGTATTCTCCCAATCATTTCCACTGGTATAAAACCGAGGACATCATCAACCGCGGCGGCGGCAACATCCTCATTCGCGTCTATAACAGTATGCCCGACGAGTCCATCGACAAGGAATCCGACGTGACCGTCCACTGCGACGGCCGCACCTACACCGTTCCTGCCGGTACGCAGGTCAAGCTGACGCCGGGCGAGAGCATCCACATCCAGCAGTACATGTATCATGACTTTGAGGTCGAGCCGGGCACGGGTGCGGTGCTGCTTGGCGAGGTCAGCCAGTGCAACGACGACAACACCGACAACCGTTTCAACCCGCCCGTCGGCCGCTTCCCGAAGATCGAGGAGGACGAAGCCCCCTACCGCCTGCTCTGCAACGAGTATCCGGCAGCAAAGGACTGAGCCATGGCGTATGATGTTGTCGCCTTAGGCGAGCTTTTGATCGACTTCACCTGCGTTTCCGCAGATGCCGGCGGCTATCCCACGATGGCCGCCCATCCCGGCGGTGCGCCGGCGAACTTCCTTGCCGCCGTGACGAAATTCGGCGGAAAAACCGCCCTTCTGGGCAAGGTTGGCACGGACACCTTCGGTCGCCTGCTGACCGGCACGCTGGAACAGGCGGGTATCGAAACGCGCGGCATCGTTGCATCAAGCGATGTATTCACTACACTTGCCTTTGTCACGCTGGATGAGCATGGCGATCGGGAATTTGCTTTCTCGCGCAAGCCCGGCGCGGACACACAGCTGCGCTTCAGCGAATTGAATCTGTCGCTGATCGACGACGCAAGGGTGTTCCATTTCGGTACGCTGTCGCTGACGGACGAGCCTGCGCGCGCGACGACCTACCGCGCCGTGGCCTACGCCAAGGAGCGCGGCAAGCTCATTACCTTTGATCCGAACCTCAGAAAACCGCTTTGGAAGGATCTGGAAGCGGCCAAGGAGCAGATGCTCTGGGGGCTTTCGCAGGCGGATGTGGTCAAGATCAGCGACGAAGAGATTGAGTTCCTGTTCGGCCTTAGCCCGCAGGAGGGCGCAAAGAAGATTCTGAGCGACTACGGCGTGAAGCTCGTCTTTGCCACCTGCGGCGCGGACGGCTGCTGGTTTGAAAATCAAAACGCCTGCGGCCATGTGGACAGCCTGAAGGGTATCAAGGTCGTTGATACGACCGGTGCGGGCGACATCTTCGGCGGCAGCGCGGTCTGGAAGGTCTTGCAGACCGGCAAGCGTCCGGAGGAGCTGAACGAAGCCGAGCTGCGCGAGGCCGTGCGCTTTGCCTGCACGGCGGCGGGACTTTCCACCACCAAGCCCGGCGGCATTTCCAGCGTACCGGAGCTGTCAACGGTCGCCGCAATTTTGTAATTACTTTAAAAGCGCGGGAGGAACTCTCCCGCGCTTTTTGTTGACTTATTTCGACTTCTGTACTATACTTAGGGAAGTAATTTCGGAAGGATTCTTGTACATCATGACGTTTTGGAATCTATTGGACACCCTGTTTCTCAAGCCCCTTCAGCTTCTCTTTGAGGTCATTTACACGCTGGCCAACCGCGTGATCACAAATCCCGGCGCGGCCATCATCGTGCTGAGCCTGCTCATGAACCTGCTCGTGCTGCCGCTTTACAAGCGCGCTGACGCCCTGCAGGAGGAGGAAAAGAACACCGAGCAGCGTCTGCGCCGCGGCGTGCAGCACATCAAAAAGGTCTTCAAGGGCGACGAGAAAATGATGATCCTGCAAACCTACTACCGGCAGAATCATTACAAGCCGACCTACGTCCTGCGCGGCGCGATCTCCCTGCTGCTGGAGATTCCGTTCTTCATTGCGGCGTACCGGTTTTTGTCTCATTTGCAGCTTTTGCAGGGCGCGTCCTTCGGCCCGATCCATGACCTCGGCGCACCGGACGGCCTGCTGCACATCTTCGGCCTGACGGTCAATCTGCTGCCCATCATCATGACCTGCGTAAACCTCGTCTCCTGCGTGATCTTCACCAAGGGCAGCCCGCTCAAAACCAAGCTCCAGCTCTACGCAATGGCGCTTTTCTTCCTCGTGTTCCTGTATGACTCACCGTCCGGACTGGTGTTTTACTGGACACTCAACAACGTTTTTTCCCTTGTCAAGACCATCTTCTACAAGCTCAAGCATTCCAAGAAGATCCTGCTTGCCATGGCCTCGCTGGCGGGTCTTGCAAGCCTCGTTTACGGCCTGTGCTTCCAGTCCATGCCGACGCTCCGCAGAACGGCATTTTTCGTGCTGTGCGGCGTTGTTTTGCAGCTCCCGCTGGTTTACAGCCTCGTCAAGACCCGTCTCGGGCTGGACAAAAAGCTCGCCGCGCAGACCGGCAACAAGAAAATTTTCCTCACCGGCGCGCTGCTGCTGGCCGTGCTCATCGGCCTTCTGATCCCCTCGGCCGTCATCCGCTCCTCGCCGCAGGAGTTCGTTGACCTGACGCTTTACAGAAACCCCGTCTTGTATCTTGTCAGCTCCTTCTGCCTCGCCTTCGGTGCGTTCGTGGTGTGGCTGGGCGTGTTCTACTGGCTGGCCAATCCCTCGGCCCGCGCAATCTTTGACAAGGCCGTGTGGCTCCTTTGCGGCGTGTGTATCGTCAACTATATGTTCTTCGGCAAGAACCTCGGCCTGCTGTCCTCGACCCTGAAATTTGAAAACGGCCTGAGCTTCAGCGCGCGGCAGCAGCTTCTGAACCTCGCGGTGCTGTTTGCGGTCGCGGTCGCCCTGTACCTTCTGTTCCGCCTGCTCAAAAAGCACGCCGCGCAGGTGCTGGCGGTCTTTCTCGTGGCGGTCGTGGGCATGTCGGGCTTCAACCTTGTAAAGATCAACGCCTCTGTCAGCGGTCTGAAGGACAAGGCGGAGGACTATTCCGATGCCATGCCGCACTTCACCCTGAGCAAAACCGGCAAAAATGTGGTCGTTTTCATGCTCGACCGTGCGATGGGCAGCTATATTCCTTATATTTTCAATGAAAAACCCGAGCTGAAGGAGCAGTTTTCCGGTTTTACCTATTATGACAACTGCATTTCCTTCGGCGGCTCGACAAATCTCGGTTCTCCCGCACTGTACGGCGGTTACGAATATATGCCGGTGGAAATCAACAAGCGTGATACTGAGTCGCTCGCATCTAAGCAGAACGAGGCGTTGAAGGTGCTGCCTGTTCTGTTCGATGAAAACGGTTATGATGTGACCGTCTGCGATCCGGTATATGCCAATTACGAATGGATTCCGGACCTTTCCATCTATGATGCCTATCCGGATATTCAGACCTATATCACGGAGGGGAAATTCTCCGACCCGACGATAAAGCTTCAGCGAATTACAGCAAACAACCGTAATTTCTTCTGCTATGCTTTGATGAAGGCTTCGCCGCTGTTTCTACAAAAAATTGTCTACGACAAGGGTGAATATCTGCAAGCTGACACTGTGGCGGAAATCCAACTTGACACTTCTTCGTCGCAAACGGCAGACGGTCTCTACCGTGCAACGGGCACAAATACGGCTTTCATGGATGCGTATAATGTACTGGCAAACCTCCCGCAGATAACTCACGCCGATGCACAGGCGCAGGGAGCCTTCCTCATTATGGCAAACAACACAACGCACGATCCGATGATGCTGCAAGAGCCGGAATATGTTCCGCAGGCAAGCGTGGACAATACGGAATATGAAGCACTTCATTCCGACCGTTTCACAGTCAATGGGGTTACGCTGCATATGGATGACGAGCTTGACTATACGCATTATCAGTCCAATGTCGCAGCAATGCAGTTACTTGGTCAGTGGTTCGATTACCTGCGAAAAAATGATCTCTATGATAATACACGAATCATCCTTGTTTCAGATCACGGCCGAGAACTGATGCAACTAAACGAGTTGGTTCTTGCAGACGGCACAGATCTAGAACGTTTCTATCCACTGCTCATGGTCAAAGACTTCAACAGCGATGGGTTTACTGTTTCTGAAGAATTTATGACAAACGCCGATGTGCCGACGTTGGCTACGAGTGGATTGATTTCTGATCCAATCAATCCTTTCACCGGAAAGCTGCTTGACAGCAGCGCAAAATCCGGCCCTCTTTATGTTACGGATTCCACCGTTTGGAGTACGGACGAAAACAACGGCAACACCTTCCTCCCGGCCAACTGGTACAAGGTGCACGACAGCATCTGGAACCGCGAAAACTGGGAATTGGTCGCCAAGGACGCCGTTCTGAAAAGCGAGGATTGACCCCGCGCAAACTGCATAAAAACCGCAGAGCAAAAAACTTGCTCTGCGGTTGTCGTTTTATATGGCGATACCGACAGGCTCACTTGCGCTTCGGGCGGCGCTGCTCGAGGCTTCCGCGCAGCTCCTTCAGGTGCTCGGACAGCGGGCGCTCGGTCGAAAACGGCCGGAAGAAGTGGTACTTTTTCGCATTTTCCTCGTAGGATCGGCGAATCTGCTGCTTAACGTGCTCGTAGTGCAGGACGACATTGTTGTCCACGGCGTATTTTTTCAGCTTGGAGACGATTTGCAGCGAATGCGCCGCGTCCACGGCGAACACACCGAAAAACACACCGATAAAGAACGAAAAGGCCAGATTTTTGCCCAGCCAGTCCAGAGACGACAGAATGTGCGGATGGACAAAAAAGTAATAGACCGCACCGAGAATGCCCCAGAACAGCGAGAATTTCGGGCAGATGATACCGTCGATGTTGCCCCACTGGTCGCTGTAATCCCACAGGCGCACCTTGTTGATCTTCAGTGACATCAGACCCGCGATGTACTCGATGACCGTCATGAGAATGGTCATCGTCAAAAACAGCATGGCCTTGTTGACGATGTTGTTCTTGAAAATATGCAGAGATTCCATCGAGGCAATGAGATACAGAATGCAAAGCCCGCAGCCGTAAAGCGGCAGATACGGTCCCGTGCAAAAGCCGGGATTGATCCATTTGCGCTCCGGGTTGGACGACGAGAAAAATCGCCGGAAAATCACCTCAATACACCAGCCGATCAAAGAGCCGATGAAAAACAGATATGCCAGCTTCAAAAAAATGTTCATAGCTTCCCTCCTGTTCTGCTTTTATTATACAGAATTTAAGGGAAAATGCAAGACGAATCGCCGGAAACGATATAGCGTTCTTCGGCCTCGCACTGGGCGCGGCGCAGCGTCTCGGCGGCGAGGCCGAAATTCTGTGCATCGAGCTGCGTCAGCGCGTCCGTGACGGCGTTGAACAGCAGCGTGTAAAGTTCCTGATCATCGGGCATATGCTCACCTTCTTCTGATTCTCATAAAAAGTGGATAAATCAATTATACCTAAGAGCAATTCTTATGTCAAAGCGGATACCCACCTTATAGATTGTTTAATATAAAAACATGGTTTTGTAGAATAATCGAAAAAGGGGGAAGCGGTCTATGGAGCTGGATTATGCCGAAATCGGAAAGAGAATCGCACGGCGCAGAAAAGAGCTTGGCCTGAAGCAGGCACAGGTCTGCGAGCTGGCGGGAATCAACGACAAATATCTCTCGTGCATCGAACGCGCCGCTTCCATTCCCTCGCTGGATGTTTTAATGCGGCTTGCGCTGGCGCTTGACACAACGCCGGATACCTTCCTGATCGGAAGCGTCCGTTATGAGCAGGAGCCGTGGAAGGACGTGGCCGAGCTGCTGCGCGGTATGAGCGGCGCGAAGCTCGAGCTGGCGCAGAGCTTTCTGACGTGGCTCTCCTTGCAGAAGCTTTAAAAGCCGGTGATTGCAATGGTTTTTGAAAATATCCGAAATCTTCGGGAAGATCACGACTACACACAGCGGCAAATCGCTGAATATCTGCACGTCAAGCAGAATACCTATTCCCAATACGAGATCGGCGTGCTAAACTATCCCGTAGAGGCGCTCGTCAGGCTCGCGGACTTTTACGGCGTGAGCGTGGACTATCTGCTCGGCCGTACCGACGTGCAGACACCCTATCCGCTGAAAAAAACAAGGTGACAACATGAACTACGATTTTACCACCGTGCTCGACCGGCGCGGGCGCGATTCCATCGCCGCCGACCATGTGCCGTGGAAAGTCAAGCCCGAGCCGGGCTTTTCAACCATTCCCATGTGGGTCGCGGACATGAGCTTCCCCACCGCGCCGCCCATTCTGGCGGCCATCCAAAAGCGGCTGGAAATGCCGAACTTTGGCTACTTTTCTCTGCCGGACGCCTATTTTGACGCCATCATCGGCTGGCAGGAACGCCGCAACGGCGTGACCGGCCTGACCCGCGAAGCCATCGGCTACGAAAACGGCGTGCTCGGCGGCATCAGCTCGGCGGTGCAGGCGCTGACCGCACCCGGCGAACCGATCCTGCTGCACAGCCCGACGTACATCGGCTTTACGCACACGCTGGACAGCCTCGGCCGCCGGATCGTCCTGTCGCCGCTGCGCCGCGACGAGCACGGCATCTGGCGCATGGACTATGAGGACATGGACGCGCAGTTGAAAAAGGAGCGCATCCATCTTGCGATTCTCTGCTCACCGCACAATCCCTGCGGCCGCGTCTGGGAGCGCTGGGAGCTGGAGAAGGCCATGCAGGTCTACGCGGACAACGGCTGCACCGTGCTCTCCGACGAGATCTGGTCGGACATCGTCATGCCCGGACATCGCCACATCCCGACGCAGAGCGTCAGCGAGGACGCCAGACGCCGCACCGCGGCATTCTACGCACCGAGCAAGACCTTCTCGCTGGCGGGGCTGGTCGGCTCGTACCACATTATTTACGACGCACGCCTGCGCGACCGCATCGGCCGCGTGAGCGAAGCGACGCATTACAACGACTGCAACGTCCTGTCGTTGCACGCCCTGCTGGGCGCCTACAGCGCCGAGGGCGCGGCGTGGGTGGATGAAATGCGTCAGGTCATAGACGAAAATCTGCGCTACGCCTGTGAGTTTATCGCGGAAAACTTCCCTGGTGTGCACACCATGCGGCCCGAGGGAACGTACATGCTCTTTCTCGACTGCGGCCGGTGGCTGCGCGCACACGGCATTTCTCTGCGTGAGCTGGAACACCGCGGCGTCCGCGCGGGCGTGATCTGGCAGGACGGCGAGGATTTCAACGCGCCGGACAGCATCCGCATGAACCTCGCGCTGCCGAAATCGCTGCTCGTCGAAGCCATGTCGCGGCTGAAGGACTACGCGTTTCTCTGAATCAACAATCGCCCGCCGGGTTCCCCGACGGGCGGTTCAGACTGTCAAAAAAGTCCGTAATCGTCAAAATCGATTCACAATTCAATGGA
>ERZ779840.937-NODE-937-length-30683-cov-3.286600_pt1 | contig 30683 bp, 29 predicted proteins | sample MGYA00511561_ERZ779840 | MGnify/ENA primary metagenome ERZ779840 (study PRJEB29588, sample SAMEA2162036) | human gut metagenome | biome: human gut; feature: human-associated habitat; material: faeces | place: Denmark | collected 2008/2010 ...
GGCGGTAAATGTAGCCGTTGCGGCGGATGAACTGTTCCGTCAGTTCTTTGATGCGGGAAATTTTATCAAGATCGGGGAACTTTATCAGGTTCTCGCGGAGAAAAAAGTTGCCGGTCTTGAATATTTCCGATATTTCGCGGCTGTCGGTTTCCAGCCCTTTTTCGCGGCAGAAATCGCTGAAAAGATCGGTTCTCTGGCCGATAAAACGGGACACCGAGTCAAAATCGTCGGCGGAGAGACCTCGTTGCAGGATGCGTTTATGCTGGCTTTCGGCTGCATCTTGGTGTTTGTGAATCTGAAAATTAGAGTACCAATAGCGGAAAACATCGCGGTTTTTGCCGATGAATTGGCGGGCGAAATCTTTGGCATAAAGCGGAATGCCCCTGGTTTTTATCATAAAATTGGTGATGTCGGTCAGCTGTTCGTTAAGTTCCTGATAGGTCAGAATATTGTTCTGTTTGTAATAATCGCTGTATTCTTTGCGGTTTTTGAGGACATATTTCCGGACGGCGGGATAATTATCCGGCGTTATGCCGTTTTCCGCAACATCCCGAACCACGGCCGTATCGGGGTTATTGTGAGTGGCGGCGTCTTTTTCGTTGGCGATAATAAAGTTGAGCAGACTTTCCTGAACATATTCCGGGAGCGGGGGCGGGTTGAGAACGTTAAAGGCGAATTTGATATAGTTTTCGTCGCGGTTTTCTTTTTGCAGGCCGGCTTTGAAGAGTTCCGGGTTTTGCCGGGCGAACTCGGACGGCAGTGCCGCATCAAGGTTATCCGCAGGGCGGGTCTTTATTTTATCCAGCAGGCTTTTGACTTCGGAGGAGGAAAGCCCCTTGTTGAGCAGAAAGTCTGTATAAGCTTTTTCATTGCCGGTTATGAGGCTTTTGAGGTTTTCTTTCAGATAAAGCGGAAATTTCGGTTCCTCAAGCAGTTCAAAAACGGCGTTGACATGGCGTCCGGTAATGTGTTTTCTGCTCAGGTGGTCACGGAATGAATTTTCATTGGCAGCAATAAAATTGCGCATCTCATCGGTGAGCGGCTTTCCTTGAGTTTCCAAATGCTCGATGATGTTTTGGATGTGGTTTCCGCTTTGAGCCTGTTCCCTGATGTAAGCGGCAAAATGACGGCGGCGGTTGCGAATGTAGTCATACACGAAATCGCGGGAAGAACTTTTCAGAATCAGGTTACAGGTGACGCCGCGTCCCTGGGCCGATTTAATAAGCGCCTCATAGTAGCGTTCGTCATAGTTGTGGCGTTTGAAAAAGTTTCGCAGCCATTTTTCCTGTTTGAGGAAGACGTCTTTAATGAAAGAGCGGCGCGCCCCGAGGAAAATCGTGACACTTTCTCCTTCTTTGGTGTCTTCGCGTTTGAAGTAGTTGTACAGAATGTCGGAATAGTCATAAATATTAAGATAAGGGATAACCTCGGGATTGAGCTTCTGCCGGAACATCTGGATGCGGATTTTGTTTTCCAGCATGTGAAAACGCGGAAAAGTCCGCATCAGCCGCCAAGCGGGAGACAAATCAAGATTGTAGTCGCCGAGTTCATATTTTTTCGGGGTGTCGGTTTTGGCTTTTTCATCTGCGGCGGGATTTTTGACGTTGCGTTTTTTTTCTTTGCGACTCTGGGGTTCTGCAAAGTCGCTCCTGTTTCGCAGGTATGATATGCTGTTCTGATCGGGGCGGGGTTTGTTGACGGTTCCGTAAAAGTCGATGCGAATCAGATGTTTTTCGGGCCGGCTCAGCGAATAGTGCTTCTTTTCAACGTATATCATGCCCCAGCGGCGGAATTTTTGAATCAGCATGTGTTTGTAGGTTTCTTTGTTTTTATAGCGGGAGGCCGGTGGCAGTTCGCGATCGCCGTTGTAGAATTTGTCCAAAAGCTGCAAGATTTCAGCTTCATCTTGTTTGGGGTTGCAGTCAGGGTTAATCTGCTGTGCCTTTTGGGCAAGTTCGGGCAGGTTTTGAAAGTCTTCGTCGCTGAAAAAGACAGGTTCGGAAGGATGGACGAAAGTGTCCATTATCATTTCCGCGGACGTTTTTTCCTCGGCAAAAATATCGGAGGAACTTTTTAACGGGTTATGTCTTTTTTTGTTTGAGGGCATTTTATTCCCTTCAGAGACGGTTATTTTGTCTAAATACTAACCGTTTATGCAAAATTTTACCAGTTTAAATTAGGGGTTTGTTATGAAATTTTGGATATAATCGGTGAAAAATCCGCAGAAAAGGAAAAAACGATGCTTGAATTTATCTTTAAGGACGAAAATAACGACGAAAATTGTCCGTTGGTTGTGCTTACCGGTGCCGATTGGAAACAAGATATTCTGCGACTCGAAATTTTGGGCGAATCTGATCGGCGGAAAATAGCGAGGGCTTTGGAGGCGGATAATTTTCGCGAAGGGAGCGCGGTGTTTTTTGCTGACAGGAGAAAAATTTCCGTTATCGCGGTTAAAAACGGCGGTGACAGCAGACAGCAGGCCTCTCTGATTTACAAGGCCGTTAAAATGCAGAAAAAAGCTGCGGTTGTCGGCGGCGGAGACAATGCTTTGACGGCAGAAAAAGCAGCCCGTCTGGCTTTGGAGCTGGAGCGTTCGGCATATGGTTTTGACAAGTATTTTACCAAAAAGAAAGACGAGGCGTTTCCTGAATTGGAAACCATATATTTTCCCCAGCTGAAAAAGCCGGAAAACTGGAAAGACACGCTGGCTCTGGCCAACGGCATGCGTTATGCGCGGGATTTGGGCAACGAGCCGCCGAATGTTTTGACACCGGAGGTCATGGCTCTGGATTTGAAACGTCTGGAATATCTGGATATAAAGGTTGAGCTGTTGGACAGGGATTTTATCGTCCGGCATAAACTGGGACTGATTGAAGCCGTATCAAGAGGATCAGCCAACAAACCATATATTGCGGTGATGGAGTGGCGGGGCCGGCCGGAACGGAAAGAATGGGATTTGGGGCTGGTGGGCAAAGGCGTTACCTATGACAGTGGCGGCATTTCTCTGAAAACTGACAGCCAGCAAATCGGAGAGAAGAAGGATATGTGCGGTGCCGCAGCCGTGGCGGCGGCAATGAAAACGGCCGCATTGCAGAAACTTCCGCTTAATTTGATTGCGGTGCTGCCGTTGGTGGAAAATATGCCGAACGGAAATGCCTATAAACCGGATGACATTTTGACCTCCTTTTCCGGCCAGACGGTGGAAGTTGTTGATACCGACGGGGAAGGGCGCCTGATTCTGGCGGACGCCCTATGGCTGGCACAGGAGAAATATAAAGTTAAAACTCTTGTTGACATGGCAACGCTGACCGGTTCCACCGCCTATATCTTCGGCGGTTTTTATGCCGCCTTGCTGGGCAATGATACCGCTCTGCTGGCACAAGTCAAAGAGGCCGCGGCGCAAAGCGGCGAAAAAGTCTGGGAACTGCCAATGGAAGCAGAAATAGACAAACGTCTGAAATCGGAAACGGCAGATATGAAAAACGTCGGCAAACGCGAAGCCGATTCAACACAGGCAGCCTGTTTTTTGCAGCGCTATATTCAAAAAGGCGTTCGCTGGGCGCATATAGATATTGCCGGGTGTGAGACTGACGACAAAGGAATGGCAACGGGGTATGGGGTTTTGCTGCTTAATCATCTGATGAAAATGGTTTCTATGGATAACTAGTACAGAATTTGCGGGCGGAAAAAAATGCTCATGTACTTTCTTGTACACTCCGCTTTTTTCTTCCTTAATTCTTACTGTTTATCTCAAAATGCTTAATTGACAGGCTGAAATACTGATTAAACAAAGGAAAGTAAATGCAAAAAGACAACAGATTATATCAACTGGCTGAAAATGTGCTTAAAAATTCGGTCAAACTGAAAAAAGGCGAAAAGATTTATATTGAAGCTTTCGGGCCGGCGGTTTTGGATTTAATGGAAATTTTTATTCGGAAAGCGACCGAGCTGGGCGGTGTGCCTTTTTATTTTTACAATGACGAGCATTTGTTGAAAGCGGTGATTGACAATGCTTCCGAAGAACAGATGAAAGCATTCGGAGAAACATACCGGCAGCAGATGGCTTCAAGCGATGTTTATGTTGCACTGCGCGGTTATGACGATATTTTTGCTTTGTCGGATATTAATGAAAGGCAGATGGCTTTATATATGCAGCATTATTATAATCCGGTTCATCGTTCGACACGGGTGCCCCGGACCCGCTGGTGTGTGATGCGTTATCCCAATCAGGCCATGGCAGCGTTGGCAAAAATGTCGGTGGAGGCGTTTGAGAATTTTTATTTTGACGCCTGTTTGGTGGATTATGCCAAAATGTGTAGAGCGATGACGCCGCTGAAAGAGCTGATGGAGCGGACGGATAAAGTGAGAATAATTGCGCCGGGGACGGATTTGGCTTTTTCCATCAAGGGGATTCCGGCAATAAAATGCTGCGGTGAGGTCAATATTCCTGACGGCGAGGTTTATACCGCACCGGTTAAAAATTCAATTAACGGGGTGGTGCAGTTTAATACCGATACGGTATATAACGGTATTTTCTTTTCCAATGTGCGGCTGGTGTTTAAAGACGGACGGATTACGGAGGCTTCTTCCCTGGCCAACAATGACAAGCTGCAGGATATTTTAGAGACAGATGCCGGCTCCCGCTATATGGGGGAATTTGCTTTCGGACTTAATCCGGGTATTACGCATCCGATTTTGGATATTTTGTTTGACGAGAAAATCGGCGGGTCGTTTCATATGGCTATCGGCAATTCTTATGACGAAGCGCCGAACGGCAACAGTTCGTCCGTGCACTGGGATTTGATACAGATGCAGGATGCGGCGCACGGCGGCGGTGAAATTTATTTGGACGGGGTCTTGGTCCGCAAGGACGGGCGATTTGTTTTGCCTGAACTGGAAGGGCTTAATCCGGAAAAATTAAAAAACGAGGCTTAAAACAAAAGAGGGGATTTCCCCTCTTTTGTTCAGATGTTGCTTTTGACAATCCGCATATAAGGATTGTGAAAGACTTTGTTGAAAAACCAGCCGGTGTTGCGGTCATAGGCAACGCGGAACTTTTCGTCAAAATGCATGAAGGTGTCGCCGGCGGTCATCGTTTCCCAGGTAATGTTTGTCGGGTCGAAGCCCCGATGAATGATGGTGTCTTCGATGAAAGCCGGACGGAATTCTCCGGTATGATCACAGCGGTTAATCAGCCAGCTGACAAACAGGAATTTTCGCTGCGGCAAAATGGAAAAAACCTTTACCAGCGAAATGTCTTCGTAGGCGATGTTATCCATGGCATAAAGAGCGTGAATGTCCTGCTGATCGGCATAGACGGCAACTTCACGAATGGTCAGGCCGAGAAAATCATCATCACAGAGGATGTAAAAATGATTTTTGCGTCCGATGTAATTGCCGATGTTTTCCTGACGGAAACGAATGATTTTACCGTTGTAAGGAACTTTGCTGCGAAAAGCCTGGAGCGGATAGTGTTGTCCGTCTCGGGTTTGCATCAGCCAAACCAATTCGCATTCGTTGTTGTCGGTGTAGGCTATGCCGCAGGAGATTTTGCCGAAAAGGTGCAAGCGGGCAAAATGGTGACGGGCATCGGCCTGAGTCGGGAACAGGCATTCATCCCGGGCGGGAAGCGTAGCTTCCAGGATAGGCATTTTGTTCATGACTGTATTTTTTAGGGTTAATAATCGAAAGAAAAATTATTTTGTCTAAAGATAAGATAGACGCGGGTGAGGAAAAAAGCAATATGTTTTTGTAAATGGAAAGAAAAAAGGAACCGTTCGGTTCCTTTTTGAAAAACGTTTTACAGTTCCTGTCCCTGCCGCTGGCGGTAGAAACGGGTGATGTCGTAACCGCGATACTGTCCGGCATCGATTTCCTGTGCCATTTGGCGGATTTTTTCCCGCCGGGCACTGGCGCGGTCTTTTTCCATTGGGTGGAGGTAAAGAAAAGTCTGCTCTTCGGTCAGAATGTCCTGCAGGCCGCGGCGGTATTTCCGGCTCTCGTCGCTGTAGGCATAAAAAGTGCAGTATTTTTGGAAGATGAATTCGGTGCGCTCTTTACGCTTTTCCGGGGTGAGCCCGTTTAATTCGCCCTGTCCGTAGCGGGAGAATTTATAAGCTTCGGTGCGGAGCATGGCCTTTTCGACGACAGCCCGTTGAACGGCGCCGTTCAGACTGCGATATTTTTTGCCGCTCTGATGGGCGGTTCTGATATATTCCTGATGATAAATGTTTTTGAAATAATTCAAGTCATTAAAGTCGGCTTTAAATTCAGCAGCCGGTTGTGATGTATTTTCTGTCATTTTTTTATCCTAAATTTGAATATTTTATGAGTCTATTATTATCAGCAATAGATAGTAATTTTTTGAGAATTTTCAAATAACCCACAGAATTTAAATCTTATTTTCAATATAAAGTTGTGTCGTTTTGTTTTTGCGATTTCAAAGGATAAAAACAGGGCTCCCAAACCGGAAAGAAGGAGGCCTGAGGCAATCTGGAACAGGTGCGAATCGGCAGACGATTCGCCGGAAAAGGTATGCGGAACAAAGCGGAAGTCTTGTTTTGCTGATAAGTTCCAATTTGTCTAAATTTGTCTTGCTATGTTTGACCGATTATGATAACGTGGAAACCTAAATTTAATTATGATGGGTATTATTGGAATTTGACTTAAAAAAGTTGAACTTTTTTATAAGGATTTTCAAGTGCCTGTCGCTTTATGTCTTCACTTTTAATTTTTATTGATATGAAACAACAAAAAGTTCAGGCACTTACCAGTGCCGAAGTGTCAGAAATTCTGGCGCTTCAAAAATGGGCGACTTACAGTCAGGAGTATCCGATCCGCTATGCCTGCACGCTTAACGGCGCGCTTGTGCAAGTTGACAGTTTCGGAATTGACAATCTCCCCAAACTTGATGCTTTGGTGGTGTTCGGCGGTTATCCGCGGATTGTCAAGTATGCCGGGGAAATCATTATGAAATACCGTCGGCAGTATCCGGAACCCGAACACAAAGCGCCGGAAATCATTTTGCTGGGGAGCGTACCGTCAACCGGGCAGAAAATTCCCGGCACATCGGAAGCGCTGCTTTATGCTCAGCTTCTGGTAAGCCTTGGGTTCGATGAGGCCTATATCCGGCGAAATTTGCTGAAAGAGGCTCCGGTTTACGGCGGAAAAATTGCTGAGCTGAAACAGATTATCCGCAGCTCGGAACGGCTGTCAAAACTGGATTGTCCGCGTATCGGACTGTTGACGGAAGCCGGGCATTCTCTGTCGGCTGTGCAGAAATTTGCGTTTGCCATGCGAGATGTTCATTTTCTGGCGTTTGAAACACCGGTGGCGCAGCTTTGCGACCGACTTTTTGACGTGGACAGTCTGACTTCGGGCTACGGCGTTGATATTGTCGTCGGCAATGTGTTGAGCTGCTTTACGGATTGGAATAACGGGAGATTTCCGCTGCCGCAGGAGAAGCAGAACAGCTTTCCGTCGCGGGAAGGGGTCTTCAGCGTGGTGCGCAAGTATTTCATGAAGGGATACGCGTTCTGTTTGCGACATCCGGAACAGTGGGAGCTGATCGGTGTTTCCAAGGTTGATGCGCTGCCTTTGGTCAACAGCCGCAAAATTGAAATTACCGGCTGCGATTTGGACGGCAACAAAGCCGGCAACGGCTGGGAGAGCAGTTCGGCGGCTTATCTGCGTTATCAGATGAATACCATGGTCAACGGTATCCTCGACACATGGTTCAAAACCGGAAAATATCCTTATTAATAAACTTCAAAAAAATTAAAGTCATGGAAACAATCGTAAATTTTTTGCATGAGTGGGCAATCCCGGGATTGTTGTTGTGTATTTTGATTCTGGTTATCATCGGTATCAGACAGCACAGAGTGAATAATGCAGTTTCAGCCGATGAGGAAGACAATGAGTCTTCGGGCGAAGGCGAGCTTCCGCTTGCCGAGGAAAGTCCTGCGGATGAGGAAACCGGCAATGCCGAGGCGGAACAAGTTGCCGCAGCAGCGGAGAATGCAGAGGTGCGGCAGGAGCCGGCCGAGTGTCTGCTGCCGCCGCGTCGTTTCGGCCGTTATACTGCCGTTTCGCCGACGGATGTTGTTTTGACCGCTTTTCCCGATTTGTTGCCGGGAGATGCCGACGGTGTGGAAAAACTTCGCAAGGAGTTCAAAACGCTGGGCGGCAAATCGGCTGAAAAAATGACCTCTTCGGAACGGACGCGTTACGCGGCGTTGGCTCATGTTTTGACCTTATATCGCTATTGATATACCGGTAAGAAAAAGAGGGAGCGAGCCGCTCTCTCTTTTTTTTGCAATATGGTGATATCAGGAAATGGGCCGAGAGGATATTCAGTCATAAGGAAATAACGAAATACCCCGAATTGTTTCGGGGTATTTCGTTGTTCAGCGTTGATAACCGTTGCCGATCATCTGCTGTACGGAAAGCGGCTGATTGCCGTTTGACCGTTGCTGCGGTTTGTTTTGCCGCGGAGTCAGTTTGGGGTTGTTTCCGTTGCGCAATTGTTTGATGAACGATCCAGAAGCTGCTCGGGGGTTTGTTGCTTGTGTTGGTGAAAGCGAGTGTTCATTTTTCATCTCTCCCATATATTGAGGGGGAACTTTCCGGGTAAGGTGCTGCCAATTATCAATGGAGTGTTCGGGGTTGTTCAGATATTCTTTTTTCAGATTTTGCCAGAATTTGGGATCTTGAGGAACATCTCCGCCGACGGCAATACCCTCATTAATGAAAGCTTTTGCGAAAGCGGCCATCTTTTGGGGATTTTTATCGGAAGTATGATATTCGACGATGCTGTTTTTTCCTTTGTCGGGGCTTTTTTCATTTTCTTTTTTGTAAGAGCCGGCAATGAGTTTGTTCAGTTCCTCATAGTTTTTAGCTTCAAATGTTTCACCGTTACTGCCGCGGCCGAAAAGTTTTCCGTTTTTTTCTTCCGAAATGAATGAAAGGCCGTCGCCTTTATAGTCCGGCTGGTCAGTGTTTCTTGAGTTTTTGTTTTTATTCTTATCATTATCATCGTCTTTTTTGTAAGCCATCGGGTTAAGTATATCCAAAGGCATACCGATGTTTTGCAGTTTCTGGGCGTCAAGGCGGTATTTTGCTTTGTCAAAGTTTTTTTCTCCGAGAATAGAGATAAAATCATTTTCCTGTTGTTCCGGAGTGAGTGGGGTCTCATCGTTTTGGCTGTTATCACTCATGTCAGCTTCCTTTGTTACTTGGAAATATTAATATTTTATAGGATGGCATGTTTTTTTTGGATAGTCAATATTTGATAACAAAAAAATACCCCGAATTGCTTCGGGGTATTTTTGTTGGCGGAAAGCTGATTATTCAGCGCCTTCCTTAATGGCAAATTCTGCCATGTGTTCATACAAGGAACGTTTTTCTTTAACGTTCTCCTGAGCCTTATTCAACAAGGTTTCATAACGTTCAGGATTCATCTTGTTGACAACCTGGAAACGGGTTTCGTTAGACATATAGTCTGACAGAGGTTTGCTCGGAGCTTTGGAATCCAAAGTCAGCGGAGCTTTGCCTTCTTTAATGTTTTCCGGGTTGTAACGGAACAGCGGCCAAGAACCGGTTTCAACCGCGTTCTTCTGGTGCTGTAAGCCGTCAGCCAGGTTGAAGCCCTGGGCAATGCAGTGCGAGTAAGCAATGATGATGGACGGGCCGTCAAAAGCTTCGGCTTCGTTCATCGCCTTGATGACCTGCATGTCGTTCGCGCCCATGGAAACCTGAGCAACATAGACATTGCCGTAAGACATAGCAATCATTGCCAGATCTTTCTTCGGCAGAGCCTTACCCGCGGTAGCGAACTTCGCCGAAGCGCCCATCGGGGTTGCCTTGGACTGCTGGCCGCCGGTGTTGGAGTAAACGCCCGTATCCATAACCAGGATATTGATGTTTTTGCCGGAAGCAATCGCATGATCCAGACCGCCGAAGCCGATATCATAAGCCCAGCCGTCGCCGCCCAGAATCCAGACTGATTTCTTAATCAGGTAGTCAGCCAGTTTGTTCAGGTGTTTGGCTTCAGGGGTGTCGATGCCGGCCAGCTTGTCGCGCAGAGCTTTGACATTGGCGCGCTGGTCATCGATTTCAACGTCGGTGGCCTGCGGGTTAGCGAGAATTTTTTCAACCAGTTCGGCACCGATTTTGTCTTTCAGCCCCTCAAGCAGGGTCTTGGCAAAATGGGTCTGCTGGTCGATGGAGAATCTCATGCCCAGACCGAATTCGGCGTTGTCTTCAAACAAAGAGTTTGCCCAAGCAGGACCGTGGCCTTTTTCGTCTTTGGCATACGGTGTGGTCGGCAGGTTGCCGGAGTAGATTGAAGAACATCCGGTCGCATTGGCGACAACCATGCGGTCACCGAACAGCTGGGTCAACAGTTTGACATACGGCGTTTCACCGCAGCCGGCGCAGGCACCGGAGAATTCAAACAAAGGCTGAATCAGCTGAGTGGTCTTCGGCAGGTTCTTGACAACTTCGGTACGTTTGACGTAGGGCAGAGTTTCAAAGAAGTTCCAGCAGGCAACCTGTTCTTCCAGATGATTTTCAATGTGGTCCATATTGATGGCCTTGCGTTCCGGATTGGCTTTGTTTTTAGCCGGGCAGGCGCTGACGCAGATGCCGCAGCCGGTGCAGTCTTCCGGAGACATTTGCCAAATGAACTGTTTGCCGGCAAATTCCTTGCCTTTATAAGCGGCAGATTTGAAACCTTTCGGCGCGTTTTTCAGTTCTTCTTCCGAAGCGACTTTCATACGGATAACGCCGTGCGGGCAGACCAGAGAGCATTTGCCGCACTGGATGCAGGTTTCCGGATCCCAAACCGGGATTTCGGTAGCGATGCAGCGTTTTTCGTACTGAGTGGTTCCGGTCGGCCAGGTTCCGTCAACGACCTCGCTGAAAGCAGATACCGGCAGTTCGTTACCACGGTCGGCAATAATTTCACCGGTCAGCTTTTTAACGAATTCAGGCGCATTGGCCGGAACCGGCAGAGAGCGGTGGAAAGTTGACGTGACATGGTCAGGATAGTTAACTTCGTGCAGATGAGCCAGAGAGGCGTCAACGGCCTGGAAGTTTTTCTGAACGATGGCGTCGCCTTTTTTGCTGTAGGTTTTCTTAATCGCATTCTTAATCTGCGCGATAGCTTCATCTTTCGGCAAAATGTTGGAAATGGCGAAGAAGCAGGTCTGCATAACGGTGTTAATGCGCTGACCCATACCGGTTTCGCGAGCAACTTCAACCGCATTGATGGTGTAGAATTTCAGCTTTTTGCTGATGATTTCTTCCTGAACTTCAATCGGCAGGTGATTCCATACTTCATCGGCGCCGTAAGGAGCGTTCAACAGGAAAGTTGCGCCCGGTTTGGCGATTTTCAGGATGTCAACCTTGCGCATGAACGGGAACTGGTGGCAAGCCACAAAGTCCGCTTTGTTAATCAGGTAAGCCGACTTAATCGGGTTATCCGAGAAGCGCAGGTGAGAAGTGGTCATAGAGCCGGATTTGCGGGAGTCATAAACGAAGTAACCCTGGCCGTATTTACCGGCGTCTTCGGCAATAATCTTAATTGAGTTTTTGTTTGCACCGACAGTACCGTCTGCGCCCAAACCGTAGAATACGGCGCGGACAACGTCTTTGGGTTCGGTGTCAATCGAATCGTCAAACGGCAGGGACGTTTTGTTAACGTCATCGTTAATGCCGACGGTGAAACTGTTAATCGGTTTGGCGGCAGAACCGTTATCATAAACGGCTTTGACCATGCCCGGGGTAAATTCTTTGGAAGACAGACCATAGCGGCCGCCGAGAATTTTCGGCATATTGGCAATTTCGCCGTTGGCAAAGGCCTGCGTCAAAGTGGCGACAACGTCAAGGTACAGCGGTTCGCCGGTGGAGCCGGATTCTTTGGTTCTGTCGAGAACGGAAACGACTTTGACCGATTTCGGCAAAGCTTTCAGGAAAGATTTTTCCGGGAACGGACGATACAGGTGAACTTTCAACAGGCCCAGTTTGGCGCCGTTGGCATTCAGATAGTTAATGGTTTCTTCAACGGTTTCGGCGCCGGAACCCATAATAACGATAACCTGTTCGGCATCAGCCGCGCCGACGTAATCAACAACATGATACTGGCGGCCGCTGATTTTAGCGAACTTGTCCATTTCTTCCTGAACGATGCCTTCAACTTTTTTGTAGAAGGGGTTGGAAGCTTCGCGGCCCTGGAAGAAGACGTCAGGGTTCTGAGCTGTACCGCGGATGACCGGAGATTCCGGACGCAGAGCATGTTCAGCGTTGAAAGAGTAGTCAACGCCTTCGAGCATGGCGCGCAGATCGTCGTCGGAAAGCAGTTTGATTTTTTTGATTTCATGCGAGGTGCGGAAACCGTCAAAGAAATGCATGAACGGAACACGGCTGCGCAGCGTTGAAGTCTGAGCAATGGCGGCCATGTCGTGCGCTTCCTGAACGGAGTTGGAGCAGAGCATAGCAAAGCCGGTCTGGCGGCAGCTCATAACGTCAGTGTGGTCACCGAAAATGGACAGCGCATGATAAGCCAGGGAACGAGCGGCAACATGCATAACGAACGGAGAAAGTTCACCGGCGATTTTATACATGTTCGGGATCATCAGGAGCAAGCCCTGAGAAGCGGTAAAGGTGGTGGTTAAGGCACCGGCCTGAATAGAACCGTGGCAAGCGCCGGCAGCACCTGCTTCAGACTGCATTTCCTGAACTTCGGGAACGACGCCCCACAGGTTTTTCTGTTTGGCGGCAGACCACGCATCAGCCCATTCGCCCATCGGAGAAGACGGGGTAATCGGGTAAATAACGCAGACTTCATTCATGCGGTGGGCAACGGAAGCAGCGGCTTCGTTACCGTCCATCATTTTCATTTTGACTTCTGACATAAGTTATTTTCCTTATATGTTTAGAACACAAAAAGAGCCTCAGATTAAGACGATTTAAGGCCTAATCTTCCGGCTCGGTTAAACTCAATATAGAATCTCTATATGCGCGCTTTATAGCATGTTAAATCTCAAAAATCCATTAAAAAATGCTCCGCAGCGGATAAAAAGTGCGACTCAATCCGAATCGCAGCAAGGCTTTTAAAGATATTGACAAATTTGAGGGAAAGTTTAAGTTGAAAGCAACTTTTTATTATTAATCTTTTAAACTATTATGTATGGAAAATTTAAAGAACGAACAGAGTGATTTGGCGAAAACTGCCGAGTTTTTGCGTCAGACGGAACAGTTTTTGGGAAAACTCCGCGATGAAAATTATGCGACGCTTTCGTTGAACGATTTGCTGGCCTGGCAGATGAGCGGGGAACAACGCCATGAGTTTTCGATTTATCTCAGCGCCAGAGTGCAATTTCGTCTTTTTTCCCAGATGCAGAGATGTTTTCGGGACATGAGCGCTATGCTGCGGAATGATGAAGAACTGAAACACTGTTTTCAGATTGTGACGCATGCGATGCTGATGAGCGGTGCTTATTTTTATGACCGTTACGGAATGCTGCTTGATTTGTATCTGGAAGTTTGGCAGCGTCCGTCGCGTTTTGTGCCGCAGAAAATGTCCGCAAGTCTGGTTTATGCCGACGTTTTGTGCTGGCTGACGGCGAACCTGTGGCGCTATGCCGATAAGGATAAGTCTTTTGATTTCAAGTTGCTGCATGCTTTGCGAGAAAGCACTTATTACCGTCGTGAGAATTCTTCCTGCAGCGAAGACGCCCGTCGGATTTACCGCAATTTGTGCAAATTGTGCCGGAATGATAACGAAAATCGCGTGTTTGCATCGGTGTTTGCGGTTCTTTTCGGCGCTTTTGCGGTTTATCTGATTGAGAAAACCGGCGGCGAATTTTTGAATTATGTTGTGTTTGCTTTGTTGGAAATTGTCTTGCTGACATTTATCTGGCGGAGGGAATGAAAAGAGGGAGCTTCGGCTCCCTTTCGCTGTTTAAACGTAATTTTAATTTTTTTTGGATAAATAATAGCATATCTGAAATAAGGAGAAAAACATGAAATTTGCAGGATTGGCGGTTTTTTTGCTGCTGGGTGCATGTGCCGTTGACAAAACGCCGCTGACCCCGCTGGGTGAGCTGAATGTCTGTCTGCGTGACACTGCGTTGGAGGCGAAAGAGAACGGTGATGCCGAACGTTTCGGAAACACGGCAGCGGCGCAGAAAACAGCCCGTTTTTGTCTGGAAAAAAAGAAAGTTACCGACCCGTTCCTGGTTGAGGTGGCTTACCGCAACGCTGCGGCTTTGTTTTCAGAAAGTACCAAAGGAACAAGTTTGAGATAAAGGACTGAAAATGACTACAAAACTATTTGCCGGTATTGCTTTGGCGGCTGCCGTGTCTGCGTGCAGCAACGTTGACTTTAATACGCTGTTGTTGAATGAGAACAGTTCAAGCACGGCCAAGCTTAATGCCTGTATGCTGAATGAAATAAATTCCCGGGCTGCCAACGGAACGCTGTTTACGTCCGGCCTTGGTGTCAAAGCAACGGCCGAGGACGTGGCCAACGACTGCATTCGCAAATTGACGCTGCAATCTATGGGGCTGAACGAAACGGCCGTCAACAACGCAACCAATTTCATCAATTCCATTAAAAACGCGGCTCAAAATTAACGAAAGGGACAGATGGAGTTTCTTCTTGCCGCTTTCGGAATGCCGATTTTTGCTGCAATGGCAGTGATTATTGAGAGTCATTTGTCGAACCGGACATTCAAGCATCCGACGACGATGGTTTTTTATGTTTCGATATCCAATGCTCTGTTTTTGCCGCTTTTGCTGTTTTTGGGAACGCCGACCATGCCGTCGCCCGAGGTGTGGGGCTGTTATTTGATTTTGGCGGCAATTTATATCGGATATTTATATCCTTACTATCTGGCGATGAAAGTGATTGATCCGTCAATCGTAGCAGCGCTGTTTGCTTTGGGGCAGGTCAGCGTGCCGCTGCTGAGTTATTTTTGGCTGGGCGACAAGCTTGATTTTGCGCAATATGTCGGTTTTGCGGTGATTATTCTGTCTTCCGTAGCTTTGAGCATCAAAGGGCGGAAAATTCCCAAGCTTAACCGCGCTTTCTATTATATGGTTCTGGCTTCGTTGTTGGTGGCTTTTGCCGAAGTTTTGAAAAAATATACGTTGATTGAGGATTTGAGCTGGATAAATCTGGCAATATTTCCCGGGGTGATTTCCGGAATGATTCCGTTGGCGTTTCTGTTGGTGAAGCCTTGGCGGAAGGATATTGTCAGGAATTTTCCGCCTTATTTGAAAAAGTGCCGTTTGTTTGTCGTCAATGAATTTATTTGTTTTCTCGGTATGGTTTGCGGGGTTTATGCTTTGTCCGGTCTGTCGCCGGTGACGCTGATTTCCGTGAATGCTACCCAGCCGATTTTTATGCTGGCGTTCGCTTATCTGCTGCTGAAGAAATTCGGGGTTCCGCTGATGGAAAAGATTTCACCGCAGGTTATTTTGAAAAAAATGTTTTGCTTTATTTTAATCATTTTGGGCGTGATGCTGGTGATTTTTGAATAAAGTGCTTGCTAAATGAAAAGTTTTGTTTTATCTAAATAAGGCAATGCGGGTATAGTTCAATGGTAGAACGAGAGCTTCCCAAGCTTTTAATGCGGGTTCGATTCCCGTTACCCGCTCCATATAAAAACCCCTCTTTAACAGAGGGGTTTTTATATGGAGAAATTGGAAGGGTGCAACGAAACCTAAAGGGACAGGACGGTAGAAAATATCAAGCTGTAGAAGTTAAGTTTGCTTTGAGAGGGCGAAAGAAAAGTTGACGCCGGAGGCGGAGAATGATATTTAAGCAATGAATATCAGGTTTAACAGATACGGAACAATGGAAATGGTTGATTTTTATATTTTTCGACACGGCGAAACGGATATTAACAAACAAAAGCGCTGGCAGGGTTCCGGAACAGATGTGGATTTAAATGAGACCGGACGGGCGCAGGCGGCTTGTCTGTTTGACAAGCTGAAGGACAAAAAGTTGGAAATTATTTATTCTTCACCACTCATCCGTGCTTATCATACGGCGCAAATTGCCGCAAAGCCTTTGGGAATAGAAGTGGTTAAATTTCCCGATTTGCGGGAGTGTCATTACGGGGTGGCCGAGGGAATGACGTTTGATGATGTTAATCGGCTTTATAAGGAAGTCGGTGAAGCGGTTTTTAATCCGGGACAAGATAAACTTGACGTCCGTTTTCCTCAGGGTGAGAGCATTGGGGAAGTGCGGGAGCGCGTGTTGACTGCGATGCGGACGATTGCCGGAGAGGGTTATCGGTGTGTCGGGCTGGCCGTTCACGGCGGCACGATGAGCAACCTGCTCGGTTATTTCGGGGTAGAAAAGCCCAAAGTTCCCAATTGCGGCTGTATTCATGTGGTTTATGATAACGGGGAGTTTCGGCTGGCCGGCAATGTTTTTTAGATTTTAGAGAGAGGAAACACCCCTTGGTTTAAGCTGAGGGGTTTTTTATATCCAATGGCTGGGGCAGAATAGAAAAAAAGAAAAAGGTGTTCTATTATATATTGACTAATTTTGTAAATTATGTTAATTTGGAGGTGAGCTTTGATTTAGTTATAGAGGTGTATGATGAGAAGTATTCTCCTTAGAGCATTTTTAATATTCATACTGTATTCCGCTTCGGCGTATGGTGTGAGTCTTGATTCTTCCATCTCAGCCACCCGTCTCATAGATATGACTCAAAACCAAGCCTTTAAATCAGAGCTTCAGGTTGCACCGTTGCTGGTGCAGCCTGTTTATTCTTTAAAGGGATTTCAACGGGAGGCAAGAGTCCGCTTTATTACTGACGGAACTGTACGGACGGATTTCGGCAATCAGGATTTCAGTATTGCGGAGAGCTGTGCTTCGCTGGGATATAAGGTAAAAGCTTCCAGCTGTGCCTCGGGAACGTATGCGGGAAAAAGGTGCCCCTACGGAGATGAATATGTCGATAAATGTTATGGGGCGACCGATTGGTGTAAAAATAACGGTTATGCTGTGACTGCCTGTGCACTGCCGGCGTATCCGGCGGAGGCTTGTCCCTATGACGGTAAATATTTTAAAAAATGCCAGAAAGACAACGGGCGAGCCTGTGAAGATAACGAGTATTATGTGAGTTGCCCGACCGGAAAGGTAACCGATGAAACGGTTATTTGCCCTTATGACGGCAGTTATAAGGGATGTGTCTGCAACCCCTGTGAGGGGTATGATTATACGGCAGCCGAGGCGAATGCACAGGGATATCATGCGTCAACCTTGGTTTGCAACAGTTGCGGCACAATAAAATATAAACGGGTTGAAAACAGCTGCAACGGCTATAAAGAATGCACTTACGGCGGTGAAGGAACGGACAGTTGCTGGCGCGGAGAAATGCATTTGTTTAAAACCTGCAAGGCCGAGGGGTGCGAAAACAAGTGCAAATTGACCGTATGTCCGGAAGGGCGTTTTTGTGAATATGAGGCCTGCTCTCAAAAATGGTGTGATTTGGGGTGTAATGTCGGAACAACGGATTTGGAAACTTTGTGTACGCGTCCGGAAACAGACTGCAAAAAGCTGGGGTATTTTCGCACGGCTAAAGAATGCGGCAACAGTTATCGATTGGCGTGTCCGTTTAACAAAGATATTTTCCATTGCTTTTAAGGAGAGAAAAAATGAAAAAGATGCAGATGAGATTAATGTCAGGAGTTGCAACGGTTTTGTTTCCGCTTTTCTCTTCTCATGCGCAGGTTTGTACGCCGACGCCCGATTGTGCGACAATGGGGTATAATAAGACGGAAGAACAGTGCGTCGGTTTGAGCGTGGTGCGGTGTCCGTATGATATAAATAAGTTATTTTGTACCGACGGCCAGACCGGCGGTGATGTTAATGTCGGCGATATTTTGTATTCGGACGGTTCAACCAGCTCTTTGCTGATTTCCAACAAAGTGCCAATCGGGGTTGTTTTTTATGTAACGAATTCCCGCAAGGATATTTTAGCCGTGGCTTTGCAGGACGGAGACCGGAGCGTGTTTGAAAGTACCAGTTACGGCACCCAATATTTTGCGATGAATATGGCTATTACGGTTCAGACAAAAATATATGAAGATGAGAATTCGGCGATTGAAGATATGGATGGTAAGACATCCGTTGATGAAATATTGAAAAATGCTTCTCTCGGAAGCAACTATCTTTATGAGCGGGTTAAAAATTATAAGACGGTGGGAACAAATCGGGCAAACTGGTTTATTCCTTCGGCCGGACAACTGAAAAAGCTGTTGGATAATATGTTTGCCGTTAATACGACGTTGGGAAAGATTTCAACGGCCAAAATTATGTCGGGAAATTACATTTCTTCCACTTTTGGCGGATGTACTTACGGTGTTAATAAAGGCAGTAATGCCAAGTATTATTACTGCAATTCTGACGGGGGTGATTATCATTCTGAAAATCCCGGGTGCTTCTGGAGCGGCAAAAGCGATGCCATAACGACAACCCTGTCGAAACTTTGTTCTAAATACGGGAATTCCAGTTCAGACAGTGGTTCTATTACCGGCGGTTTTTATTTTGTTATCAGGGATACGGTCAATTATCGTCCGATCATCAATGTCGGCAATATCGGAGCGGCCTGTGAAGCCAAGTGTTCCGACAGCAACGCTCAGCGAAATAAATGTTCGGCCGACTATTATCAGGTGGAATCCGGTGATGATGGCTGCGGCGGCGTTTGTTATCGTTGTTATAAAGGAAAGTCTTATTATACGACGAGTGCTTGCACCGGGTGTACGCAAAATGAACGCTGGGGTGACTGGCGGATGCAATATACCACGGAATCCTGTTGTGATTATAAAACCGGCGGAAGCGATTGCTACACCAGCACATCAGAAACCGGCGCCGGAGACGGCAGCTATGATACCTGTCAGGATATGTGCGGACGAAGCAGTGAGAGTTCCGGCAGTAACGGTTATTGTGCCGAGGTTACGGCAAAATAAAAAAGTCCCCTTCGTTCGGAAGGGGATTTTTTTAGCGGTAGGATGGTTCAACATGAATGACAACGCGGCGGTTTTTTATCCGATTTTGCGGGATTGGTTCGCCAAACGGGTCGCGGTTGGGATATTTGGGCGAGACATCATACAAGCCGGCCGTACGCAGTCTGACGCGGTTTATACCGCGGCTTTCCAGAAAACGGGCAACCGATGCGGCGCGGGCGGATGAAAGTTCCCAGTTGGACGGGTACTGCGCGCTGGAAAAATGTTCGTCGCTGGTATGGCCCTCAATGTTAAAAATGAATTTGTTATATCTTTCCGACTGCAGGGTGGCGGCAATGCGTTTAAGTGTGGGCAGAGCTTCTTTTTTGATTTCGGCCGAGCCGTAATCAAACAGGGTGTCTCCCTCAAATTCAAGGACGATTCCCTGAGCATCGGTTCCGAGCGCAACTTTGTCTTCGGCTTCCATAGACTGGATATCGTCACTGAGCTCAACCATCATCATTTCAATCGGACGAGGCTGGTTTTCCTGTTTGCCGACACCTTCGTTAAGGCCGGCCTGGATTTGTTCATATTTGGCGGCATCGGGCGTTGAAGCGGCCAGCATCATGACGAAGAAACACAGCAGCAGCGTAACCATGTCGCCGTAAGTGGACATCCAGTCTTCGTCAATTTTTTCTGCGGCTTTCTTTTTCATTGATAAAACTCCAAAGTTTTATTGGGCCGGCGTGTTGTTCATATCGCGGTCGATTAAGAACTGTTCCCGGGTGTCAACAAAGGAATTGATTTTGTCCTGAATATAGCGCGGACTTTTACGTTCGGCGAGGAGAACCAGGCCTTCCATCTGGAGATTGTTTTTGAATAAGGTGACATCGTTGCGCGCAGCCGCTTTGGTAGCCATCGGGATGAAGACGATACGCGCCAGAATAATACCGTAGAAAGTCGTAACCAAAGCAACAGCCATACTCGGTCCGATTGCCGAAGGATCGCCGGCCATGTTGCCGAGCATGATAATCAGGCCGATAAGGGTTCCCAGCATACCGAAAGCAGGGGCATCGCCGCCGAGTTTCATTAAAACGTCGGTCATGCGTTTGTTGCGTTCGGCCTGAGATTCCAGCATATGTTCGAGAATTTGTTTGATTTCGGCGCCGGTATAACCGGTAACGACCAAATCTGCGCCGTAGGCGAGAAAGGCGTTTTCGTTGCGCAAATCGTCGGTTACTTCATTTTCGAGGCCTTGTAATCCGTTTTTCTGGATAATATAAGCCCAGCGGACGATGCGGCCGACTTCGTCTTTCAGCGAATTTTCGGAATCCTTGTGTTTTCTGAAAGTGCTGAGCGCCATTTTTAAGCCGGCGACGGCATTTTTGGCTTCATAAGAAATGAAAGAGGCTACGAACGTACCGCCGACGACAATGATAATACTCGGGATGTCTATGAAAGCCATCGGTTTGTCGGTTGCCGACATAATGGAACCGATAACGACAACAAAACCGGCAATAAAAGCTATAAGACTCCCCATAGACATTTTTTCAAATCCCCTAAATTAAACTTACTCAGACTAAATTAACACAGAATTGGTTAATAATTTACAAAGTCTATTTCTTACCGGTGGCTTTAACATAAGCAACAGCGGCGTGTTCTTCGCAGTAAGTCTGCCCGATTTTGATTTTGCGGCCGCAGAAATGAAAGTTTTCGTCTTTGGGGTCGCCGATCGGCCAGCGGCAAGTGTGGTTGTCCAAGTCGGTGAGCATGGTTTTATGTTTGCCTTTGGGATGTTCGACATGAACGGAATTTCGAATGGTTTCAATCCGTTCCCGCAGAGCTTCCGGATCAGGCTCTGCCGCGGGTTTCGGTGCGGGAGCAACGGTTTTGTGCTCTTTTTCTTTCGGCGCGGGTTCGGCTTTGGCGGTTTTGGCGGCCGGAATTTCGGCGGTATCTTCGCCGCTGTCTTTTTTCTTGATTGGAGACGGACGGGCAGGGAGCTGCAGACGGTGAACCTTTCCGACGATGGAGTTTTTGGAAACGTTCAGGCGTTTTCCTATTTCACCGGTAGTTAAGCCTTCGTCCCACATTTTTTTCAGGTCTTCGACCATTTGCTCAGTCCATGCCATAACAAATCTCCTTAAACAATTGAGCCTGTAATCTATCTGATGCAATATTAGGAGAATATTATTCCCGAGTCTAGCAATAATCTTATTTTATCACTTTTTTTTTGTGCTTTTATGGATTATATTAGCGGCAAAACATGTGAGCAAAGGAGCAAAAATGACAAGTTCGACAGTGAAACTTCTGATGGCGGCCGGTATCGCGGGCGCCGCAATGCCGCAAAATCTTTCTGCCAAGGAAATTATTCTGGAAGGCGGAGACAATGCGGCGGTGGCGGTCAGCATTTACAACAATGATCTGGCCTTTGTACGCGACAGCCGTACCGCAGCTTTGAATGCCGGACGCAATTCGGTGGCTTTTAAGGGCGTGGCCGAAAAAATCATGCCGGAGACCGCTATGCTGACGGGCAGCCAAATCAGCGTGATTGAGCAGAATTACAATTACAATCTGCTGACGCCGGTGAATATTGTGAACGAATCTGTCGGCAAAACGGTTAAAACCGCTTTGTATGATGAAAAAACGGGTACGACCGTGTTTGACCAGGCCAAGATTTTGGACAGCAATTACGGCAATCCGATATTGCAGTTCAGTTACGGCATTGAGACGCATTTCCCGGGTCGGCTGATTTTTGACAGTCTGCCGGAGAATCTGACGTCAAAACCGACCCTGTCGGCCGATTTGGAAGCCGGACAGGCCGGAGACAACAGGCTGGAACTGGCTTATCTGACCCGCGGACTGAGCTGGAAAGCCGATTATGTGGCAGACATTACCGGTGCGGACAGTCTGAATCTTAAGGGGTGGATTACGCTGACCAATGAATCGGGTGCCGATTATAAAAATGCTCTGGTGCAGCTGGTGGCCGGGAATGTTAATCTGGTAAGCCAGGTTCAGCCGCGGGCTATGCCGATGATGTATGCGGCAAAAATGGTTCGCAATGCGGAAATGGCAATGGCCGACAGTGCGGCGGGAACTCCGGCGCAGGAAGCTCTGGCCGATTATTACATCTATACGCTGCCGTTCAAAACCACAATTACCGACAAACAGTCCAAGCAGGTTTCGCTGCTGAGCAAGGATGATGTCAAATTTGCCAGAGAATACCGGTTGACTTCTCCGCTATATTTGTGGCCGAATATGCGGGAGAGCGAGTTTGTCCGCCAGAATCCCGACGTCATTTTTAAATTGACGAATGACAAAGCCTCCAATTTGGGCGAACCGCTGCCGAAAGGCGTGGTCCGTTTTTATGAAAACGATAAAAGCGGCAAAGTTCAGTTCTTGGGCGAAAGCAGCCTGAAGCAATTGGCGGCGGGCGACAATGCAGAGCTGAAAATCGGCCAGTCGTTTGATATTGCGGTCAAAGGAAAGGTGACCGGCGTTAAAAGCATTGCCAAAAATATTTCCGAGGCAGATGCGGAAATTAAATTCAATAATGCCAAAGACAAAGCCGAAACGGTGGTTTTTGAGCAAGGGTTCAACAGCAACTGGGAAGTTGTCGGCGAAAGCCTGAAGCATGAAAAGAAAAACGCTTCGACTGCGGTCTGGAAAGTGAGTGTTCCGGCCAAGGGACAAGCCGTCTTAACTTATAAGGTCAGACTGACAGGTGACAATAACTAAAAAACTGGCTGCTTTGCTGTCCGGGGTGGTTTTGTCGGCCGGAATTTTTCGGGTCGTGCAGGCTTCTCCGGCAGATTATGCGGCATATTTCAAAGTCGATTTAAACGAGCCTCTGCCGAAATATGCGGATTTGGAGCGCAAATATCTGGTGGAAAACGCCCGTTATAACCGGCGTTACGATTATCACTGGGATATCGGCAACCTGTTTGACAGCCTGTTCAGGGTGACGATTACCGATTACGGCTCTACCGAGCGGCGTCTGCGGAATGAGCATGAACAGGATCTGCTTGATATTCTGTCAATGATTCCGCCGGAATATTACCAGTACATCGGCCCTTATCTGCATACGGTGCCGAATATGCCGGAGAAAGTTCTGAATATGCCGGGAATTAAAGAAACCAAAAACAAATTTCCGACGCGAATCGCTCCGCAACTGGCCGATATTGAAGATTTGGAGTTTTTGTCACCGTATCTGTATTATCTGCTGATGCCGGAAATGTGGCCGGAAAACCGCCGAAGTCCGGAACGTCCGGTTATGCGCAAGGCGGCGCCGAAAGTACCGTATGACGGGGACTTCTATGCCCGAATCAGAGAACTGGTGCCGGCGGACGAGTTTGTTCCCGGAGCCAAACCCGAAGTTAAAACCGGGGCCAGCGACCTGCGCACGATAAATCCGGACATCAACAGCCCGCTGACCAGCGCCGATATTAAGGCTTTTGCCCGGACGCTGCCGAAAGTGCGGGAGATTGCCCCGGACAGCCCGCGCATGGCGCGAATTTACAATGCCGGAAGTTTTCTTGACCGCTGGGAGCAGGAAAACGGCAAGGGGCTGACCGTCAATATGCTGAAAGACATGGTTAATCCCTGCCAGCGTCTGGTGCAAAAACTGCGGATGGCCGGTATGGAACTGCAGCTGCGGATGGCGGTCGGCGGCGAGGGTTTTACCCCCGAGAGCTGGGCTTATACCTGTGACAAGACGATCAAGGCTTATCGGATGGGAATGATGCGTTCGTCAACGCTGGCCAGCCTGAAAGCTTTCCGGGACGGCGCTTATAACCGGTATCTTGAAGAAAATCTGGGCGGCCGCAAGGCAGCTTTGCAGTTTCAGACCATGCAGACGCTGGTGGAAATGTATCGTGCGCCGCTGAATGATATTCTGGAAGCGCGGAAAAACCGCAAACTGCTGAAAAAGGAATTTGAGGCCGGAAAATACCGGATTTTGGGGCAGCCGGTTGCCGTTTTGAACTGACGGCACGCTTTTTTTTGCATTTTGTTATTGCATTTCCGATTTTTAGTTAGTATAAAGCTAAAAAACATTCTTTAAATTTTTGATAGGATCATAAAGAAATGGCTCGAGTTACTGTAGAAGACTGCGTTGATAAAATTCCTAACCGCTATGAACTGCTGATGGTTGCGGCCCAGCGTGCGAAAGACCTGGCTGCCGGAGCTCCGTTGACCGTTGCCCGCGACAATGATAAAAACTCGGTTGTCGCTTTGCGCGAAATTGCCGACGAAACGGTCAGCATTGAAGAACTGCAGAAGTCTTTGGTTATGGGGCTGCAGAAATATGTTGAGGTTGAAGAGCCCGAAGAAGAAGAAATGGAAATTATGGCGGAGAAAGAACTGGCTGATCTGGACGATCAGTTCTCCGGTGTTCTGCTGGATACCGAGATGTCCGATTCAATGCAGGTTCACAGCGATGATGACGATGTGTTGGATTTGGACGCTGCCGACGACGGCGATGCTGATTTGCCGCTTGATGAAGAAGACGGTTTGGAAGACGGCTTTGATTTGGGCGACGATCTCGGCGACGGGTTGGAAGACGAAGAATAAAAATAAAAAAATCCTGATTTGAAAGGCTGTTCCTTATGGACAGCCTTTTTATGTGTCTGTGACAAAAAAAACGGCAAGAGTAAAATATTGTTGACATATATTTAATTCTATGGTATATCTGTATTTAGAATTATAAGTATATGTTTTACTATTTTGTTATTATTGACCAGCCTTCAAAGTTAAATTTCGGATTGTTGTCTGAGGTTTATAAACGGAATTTCGGAATAACAAAAAGCAGTACTTATATTCTTTTCGAGTATAAACCATTAAATTTTTAACTTTATGAAGACTATAGATTTATTGAAAAAGGTGAGTGCAAACGGACGTTCGGCAAAAGTTATCGCAATTGCGAATGCGGATAATCTTCCTGAAATAACGGTTATTCCCAATACCGTTTATGCCAGAAAAATAGATTTGTCTGCTTTGCGGAACATTCTTTCGGCAATGAACGCCGACGATGTTTTTGTCATCGGCCGTTCGGATGGTGCAGATTATTTGCTGCCGTCGCTGACTGTTTATTCGCGTATTCACTGTGCAATCCTTAAGACGGGCGATTTGTTCCAGATTATGGATTGTTCGCTGAACGGTACCGCCGTCTGACCTTCAAGGTAAATGCGAAGTAAGGGTTTTTCTTTCCGTTGGGAAGAAGAACCCTTATTTTTTTATCAAATATTAATATTGTCAGACGTATAATTGCCGGAAGAATGCTTGCAGGAACAAAAAACTTGATTCTTAGACAAAAAAGCGCTCTTATATGAATATGCAAGATAAAAAAGAACAGTAGGGAACCGAAAAAATGCTCAGACAGTACGAATTGGTGGATTTGGTAAAATCATATGATCCTGATGCCGATGAGGATGCCCTTAACAGAGCGTATGTCTTTGCGATGAAAAAACACGGGGCTCAGCTGCGGGCTTCCGGCGACCCCTATTATTCGCATCCGGTGGAAGTTGCCGGTATTCTGACCAAGTTTAAGCTTGATTCCGCGTCGATTATCGCCGGGCTGCTGCACGATACGGTGGAAGACACCGATACGACGATTGAAGAAGTCCGCTCTCTGTTCGGCGATCAGGTGGCGCAGTTGGTGGACGGTTTGACCAAGTTGGCAATGATTGAGCAGAAATCGGCCAACAACAAACAGGCGGAGAATTTTCGCAAGCTGCTGCTGGCAATGTCGGAAGACATTCGCGTGCTGCTGATTAAACTGGCTGACCGCCTGCATAACATGCGGACGCTGCATTTTTTGCAAAAGCCCGAAAAGCGGGCCAGAATTGCCAAAGAAACACTGGACATTTATGCGCCGCTGGCCGAGCGTATCGGTATGCAGGAAGTGAAGAGCGAACTGGAAGAAATTGCTTTTGCCGAGCTGCACAAAGACGCTCATGATTCTATTGTGGCGCGTTTGAACTTTTTGCGCGAGCAGGGCAGCAACATTGTGCCGAAGATTATTGCCCAGCTGGAAAAAGATATGGCGGAAAACGGCATTAAGGCCACGGTTTCCGGCCGGGAGAAAACGCCTTATTCGATTTGGCGCAAAATGCAGCAGAAAAACGCTTCTTTTGAGCAGCTGTCGGACATTATGGCTTTTCGCATTATTGTTGACGACGTGGCAACCTGTTATCAGGCGCTGGGTATCGTGCACAGCAAATATCACATGGTGCCGCGGCGGTTTAAGGATTATATTTCCACCCCGAAGCCGAACGGGTATCAGTCTATTCACACCGGCGTAATCGGGCCGGAAAATACACGCATTGAAATTCAGATACGCACGCATGAAATGCATGAAATCGGCGAAAAAGGCGTGGCGGCTCACTGGGCTTATAAGCAGGGACAGAAAGCCGAGGGCAAGCACTATCGCTGGATCCGTGAGCTGCTGGAGATTTTGGAACAGGCTTCCAATCCGGAAGAGTTTTTGGAAAACACCAAGCTGGAAATGTATAACGACCAGGTGTTTTGTTTTACGCCGAAAGGCGATTTAATCGGGCTGCCGATTAATTCCACACCGGTAGATTTTGCTTATGCTGTTCACTCTTCCGTCGGCGATACCTGCGTCGGTGCCAAGATTAACGGTGAAATCCGTCCGCTGCGCACGGTTTTGCAAAACGGCGACCAGGTTGACATTCTGACTTCCAAGGCGCAGCATCCGTCAACGGAGTGGGAGCGTTTTGTGGTTACCGGTAAGGCCAAGGCGGCTATCCGGCGTTATGTTCGTGCCTGCAAGCGCGATCAGTTTATTACGCTGGGGCAGGAAATTCTGGAGCGTTTGTTTAAAGGCGAGAATCTGGAGTTTTCCGAAAAAGGCCTGGTGAATGTTTTGCAGAATTTTGAGGCCGAATCGATTGAGGATATTTATGCCAAAGTCGGCGAGGGGCTGGTGACCGGCTGGGATGTGTTAAAGGCGGTTTATCCGGCTTATAAGCAGTCGAAGCTTGAAAAAGTGGTCAAGTCGATTAAAGTGCCGAGTTTCAAAAAGGTTATTAAAAAAGACAAGAAGAGCGAACCGCTGAAAATCAAAGGGCTTATTCCGGGAATGGCGGTTCATTTTGCCGGCTGCTGTCACCCGCTGCCGGGCGATCGCATTGTCGGTATTGTTACTACCGGCAAGGGGGTTGCCGTTCATACCATTGACTGTAAAGCTTTGGAAAAATATGCCGATGAACCGGAACGCTGGCTGGATATTGCCTGGGGCGAAGAAGCCGTCAATGAAATGCATACCGGCCGTTTGAAGGTTATGCTGGCCAATGAGCCCGGTTCTCTGGCCGAACTTTCCAATCTGGTAGCCCGCAATAACGGCAATATTTCCAACCTGAACATTGTTTATCGCACTGTCAGTTATTTTGAACTTCTGCTTGATATTGATGTTAAAGATTTAAAACATCTGACCGACATTATTGCCGCTCTCAAAGCGAGCAAGGTAGTGTCGTATGTGTCACGCGCCAACCAATAAAAGCTCGTATAATGGTCATCTAATACAGAATTAGCGAGCAGAATTCTCCGAGCTTTTTTCAAAGCTCATATAGTGGTTATCTCATACAGAAATCGCAGACTGCGCACCTGTTGGGTACGCACGTCGTGCGGGTGCAATTTCAGCCCGAGGCTGTCTGTAAAATTTTTAATTGCAAATTAATTTTTTTGCTTTATGATAATTCCTGCAATCGGGAGGCCGGTTGTGGTGTCTAGAAAACATCTTAACTAGAGTTAATATCCTTCATTATGGAGGAGTGGTCGAACTAAGCCGCTTGCGGACGAATAAGACTGACTGTCTAGTTACAGTTTTCTAGCTCCTCCACCTTTAACCCAAAGGTGGTTTTGTTTTAATAATGACAAAACAGGAGCTAAAATGTTTGAAAAAATAACTCTGCAAATTACCCCTAAAGATTTGCAAACCACTATCGGGAGGACATTGGGAATTTATCTTTTGTTCATCCGGACACAACGCAATATTACCCGCGAACAGGTCTGCAACGAGACCAATGTTAATTTTAAAAGCCTTGATAAAATTGAAAGCGGCCGCGCGGCACTGACGAATATGGATATCGGTTATCTGCTGGATTATTACCATTTGTCAGTCAGCGTTATTCTGCAAGAAAAACAAGCTGACTAAAACCAATTTCCGCCCGGGAAAGAAAGATTCTGAATTTTGGCATAAGGGAAATCAGAATCGGGTTTCACTAAGAGCTTTTCCGGGAGTGGCTGCGAATAGGGGGATGACTGAACTTCTAAGATAAGATATTAACCTTTCGCCGCCATCCAAACCGTTCCGATTCATCTCCGGAACGGTTTTATTTTTTTGTTCTGTCTTCAAATTTATCAGCAAGTGCTTATATCGGAGAAAAATTCAGGAGAAAAGGGATGGAAAATATTCTGACCGGTTTTAAACGGCATTTTATTGAACGTCTGCGTTCGTTAAGCGGAACGCCGTCTTCCATTGCCGGCGGGGCGGCGGTCGGCGTAATGGTGTCGTTTACGCCGTTTGTCGGTTTGCATACGCTGCTGGCGGTGGTTTTGGCCTGGGCGCTGCGTTTTAATGTTTTAGCGGCGGCAATCGGTACGATTGCGGGCAATCCCTGGACGTTTCCGTTTATCTGGGCCGCGGTTTACTATACCGGGCGGATTATGCTGGAGGGAAGTTCCGTCATGTTGCCGCATGTGAACTTTGAACATATTTTTCAGCAGTCGGCACATGCTCTGATGACGTTTGATTTTTCACGCTTTTTCAGCGATATCTGGCCGGTGCTCAAGCCGATGATTGTCGGCTGTGTGCCTTTTTGTATTGCAGCTTGGATAATTTCATATTATATAGTAAAAAATACATTGGATAAACTAACCAGAAGCTAAAAAGGATTATTTTTATGATTGTGGGTGTCGGCAGCGATTTGGCCAATATTAACCGTATTGAAGAGACGATCAGCATTTTCGGAGAAAGATTTTTAAAACGTTCGTTTGCTCCGGTGGAATTTAAGGAAATCAGAAAGCGTCAGGCGATTTCAAACAAGGAATATGCCTGCTCGCTGGCAAAGCGTTTTGCCGCCAAAGAGGCTTTTGCCAAGGCTTTGGGCACCGGTTTCCGCGAAGGGGTGTTTATGAAAGACATCGCCGTCGTGCATCAGAAGTCGGGCAAACCGCAGTTGAAAATTTACGGCGGTGCGCTGAAACATTTGCAGAAACTTGCCGGCTCGAAGGAAGTGAATGTTCAGGTTTCGATGAGCGACGATTACCCTTGGGCGCAAGCGTTTGTAATTATTGAATTAATCTGATTTTATTGTTGCTATAACGTAAAATTATGTTTAGTATGTGCATGATTATTTTTGAAAAAGGCACGAACGGACATGTTTTTTTCTAAGATAATGCGTTATCCAACTGATTATTAGTGAAAAAAGAGATTAATATGGAAGATGATGAGAGTTTGATGGATACGGTGAAAACGTTGTTTTATGCAATTGTTATCGCCATCCTTATCAGAACGTTTTTGTTTGAGCCGTTTAAAATTCCTTCCGGGTCAATGTATCCGACTTTGTATGTGGGCGATTATCTGTTCGTCTCCAAATATACATACGGTTATTCAAAGCATTCGCTGCCTTTCAGCATGCCGCTGTTTGAGGGGCGGATTTGGGCTGACGAGCCTAATCGCGGCGATGTGGTGGTTTTCAAGTTTCCTCAGGACAACAAAACCGATTACATCAAACGGATTATCGGTTTGCCCGGCGATAAGGTGAAGCTGGAAGATGGCCGCCTTTATGTGAACGGCGAACTGGTCAACCGCGAAGAAATCGAAGATTTTGTCATTCGTGACAGTCAGGGCAATGCCGAGCGTTATCACCAGTATATCGAAACGCTGCCGAATGACGTTAAGCATAAAATTTTGGAGGTTTCCGACAGCGAAAGCGAAGATAATCTGCCAGAGCTGACGGTGCCGCAAGGATATTATTTCGTGATGGGCGATAACCGTGACCGTTCGGACGACAGCCGCGTTAACGTCGGTTTCGTTCCTTTTGAAAATCTGGTCGGCAAAGCCCGTTTTCTGTTCTTTTCGCATAATGACGACGGTGCCTGGTATAAGCCTTGGACCTGGCCTAAGAAGATACGTTGGGAACGCTTGTTCAACAAAATAAAATGATTAAAATACTTTTAGCGGATGCCTAGAGTCGCGGTTCGCTGCTCGAATGCTCATGTACTTCTATGTACACTCCGTTTCTGCGCTGCGATACTCGTCTCTATCCATCTCACTAAAAGCATTTTATGGAAATTAGCTATGGAAAATTTATCAGAGTTAGAAAAAATTCTCGGTTATGAGTTTAAGAACAAACAGCTGCTCCGACAGGCGCTGACTCACAGCAGCTATTCGTCGCGGCTGAGCGAAAATTACGAACGGCTGGAGTTTTTGGGCGACAGGGTGCTGGGGCTGACGATTGCGGCACTTTTGTATAGGATGTTTCCCAATGAGCCGGAAGGCAGCCTCTCGCAGCGGCATACCGGTCTGGTTAACAAGGACTGCGTTTCCGAAACGGCACGGCGGCTTGGTTTGGACAGGTTTGTCATTGTTGCCAACGAGGAAATCCGCGAGAACGAAAACGTGCTTTGCGATGTCTGCGAAGCGGTCATCGGCGCCATATTTATTGATGCCGGCTGCGAGCAGGCGGTCGAAT
>ERZ779840.963-NODE-963-length-30186-cov-8.685009_pt1 | contig 30186 bp, 28 predicted proteins | sample MGYA00511561_ERZ779840 | MGnify/ENA primary metagenome ERZ779840 (study PRJEB29588, sample SAMEA2162036) | human gut metagenome | biome: human gut; feature: human-associated habitat; material: faeces | place: Denmark | collected 2008/2010 ...
TCAGTTTGAATATCAGAGCGGAATGCTGTTTATCACGCTGCCGAGCGGCAGACGGATTTCCTACGTCAAGCCCCGTATCGGCGAGAATAAGTTCGGCGGCGAATCCGTCACTTACGAGGGCGTTGGTGCAACGAAGAAGTGGGAGCGCATTGAAAGCTACGGACCTAAGTTCGTGGAGAACATCGTTCAGGCGGTCAGCCGGGATATTCTCTGCTCTGCTATGCGGACGCTGCGGAATTATCGGATTTGCGGTCACGTGCACGATGAACTTATCATCGAATGCCCGATAGATACAAATGTATCTGAAATCTGCGAGATGATGGGTAGAACTCCACCGTGGGCAGAGGGGCTTCCGCTCCGTGCCGATGGGTACGAATGCAGCTTTTACAAAAAAGATTGAGGTAATATGTCCAAGAACACCTTCTGCCAAGGCTATAAGGCAGGAGGTGTTTTCATGTATAACAATTTTACGACCCGCATGAATGAGGTAGAGAAAAACGCTGAAAATCTGCCTGTCAGAACCGAACCCGATATACAAGCAATTTCAAAACAGATTACGCAGGAAGAAATTCAGCGTGATTTCGACTATTATATGGCGCAGCGTGTCGCAGAGCAGTTGAAGAATGCCGGACTTATTTCTATTGACGAATTCGACAAACTGACCGCTATTAACCGCCGTACTTTTTTACCTATGAATGTCGAGATATTACCGAAAATACGTTGATTATATCTCGGTTTAGAGTTAATATGTCAACACTGAAGAGAGGTGAAAAAAGTGAAAACTGTAACAAAAATCGAATCCAACCAACGTACTACGGGCTCTGAGAAAAAGCTCCGTGTTGCGGCATACTGCCGTGTGTCGACAGGTTCTGACGATCAGCTCGAAAGCCTTGCTGAACAGAAAAAGCACTATGAAACCTACATTCAGGTGCATGAAAACTGGTATTTTGCGGGACTATACTATGATGAGGGAATAAGCGGTACTAAAAAGGAAAAGCGCTCTGAACTTATGCGGCTGCTTTCCGATTGCGAAGCGGGTCAAATCGACTTTATCATCACAAAGTCCATAAGCCGATTTGCGAGAAATACCACTGACTGCCTTGAAATGGTACGAAAATTTCTTGCAATAAATGTAGCAATATATTTTGAAAAGGAGAATATAAACACCACTTCAATGGAAAGCGAGCTGGTGCTTGCGGTTCTCAGCAGCCTTGCAGAGAGCGAATCCGTGTCAATATCCGGTAACGAAAAGTGGTCGATAAAACAGCGGTTTCAGAGCGGGACATACAAAATGAACCCACCGCCGTATGGCTACAGCTGGAACGGCGAACAGCTTGAAGTAAACAACGAACAAGCGGAAATTGTTATGCGTATTTTTGCTGAATTTCTCTCGGGAAAAGGAGTAATGCACATTGCAAGAAACCTGGACTCGGATAATATTGTCCCTGCCCGTGGAAAGCAATGGTGTCAATCGAGTATTCTCAGAATTTTGAAAAATGAGAATTACACAGGAAACGCAGTTTTTCAGAAAACCTTTACAGATGAGTCTTTTCGCCGCTGTGTGAATTACGGGCAGTTGGACAAGTACCTTGTTGCTGATCATCATGAGGGAATAATCAGCAAAGCTGACTTTGAAGCAGCCACTGCCCTGATAGACAGACACGCCGTTGAAAAGAATGTCACTAAGGGCAGCCACAAGTATCAGCTGCGGTATTGCTTTTCGGGAAAGATAGTCTGCGGTGAGTGCGGCGCTACGCTAAAGCACAGAACTCACAGGCTTGGCGGTGAAACGTATGAAGCCTGGTGCTGCAGCACTCACATATATAATAAGGAAAGTTGCTCGATGAAGTTCATCAGGGACGATGACCTCAAGCTCGCTTTTGTTACAATGATGAATAAGCTGGTTTTCGGTCACAAGCTGATTTTGAAGCCGTATTTGCTGACATTACGCAGTTCGTCAACGGACAGCAGCATTCAGCGAATACAGCAGCTTCGGCTGTTGATCGAACAGAACACGGGTCAGCAGGAAACTCTCACACGTCTTATGGCGAATGGTTTTATTGACAGAGCGCTTTTCGGTCGGGAGTTGAACGCAATAATGGCTCAGACCGATGAATACCGTGCTGAAATTGATACGCTCAGCAGTTCAGTCACAGGAGATGGCGCAAAGCTGAAAGAAACCGAGCGGCTGATAAAACTGGTCGAGCGTGGGAGAATGTTCATGGAATTTGACGCAGACTTGTTTTCAAAACTGGTTGACCGCATTTGTGCATTTTCTCACAATGAGATCGGTTTTGCGCTGAAATGTGGTCTGACACTCAGAGAAAGGATTGGTGAGTAGAGTGGAGCATATTCCGTACGGCTATCGTATTGAGAACGGAAAAGCGGCGGTTGATGAAACTGCGGCAGAGCAGGTTCGGAGATTATTTGAAAACTACCTCAGCGGCGATTCGCTGAAAAAAGCGGCCGAAAACGCAGGTATCACAGGAAATCACGGCACTATCAAACTGATGTTGCTGAACCGCCGCTACTTGGGAGATGGCTTTTACCCTCCGATAATCAGCGAGGAGATGTTCAATGCTGCAGCAGAGGAGCTTCAAAGCCGTGCTGAACGGCTCGGCAGAAACGGTCATGTAAGAAAAGAACGGTCGGTGAATGTCCCTGTGCGGTTCACATTTATCAGCGCAGCAGATTATTTCGAGGATCCCGTTCGGCAGGCAGAATATATGTATGGATTGATAAAGACAGAGGTGACGAACATTGAGTAACATAACGATAATCCCGGCAAGACCCCAGCGGGCTAACTCACAGCAGAATGAAACGGAAAAACCAAAGCTGCGAGTGGCTGCGTACTGTCGCGTCAGCACGGACAGCGATGAGCAGGCGACCAGCTACGAAGCCCAGGTTTCGCATTATACAGAGCAGATCACCCGAAACCCCGAATGGGCATTTGCGGGTATTTATGCCGATGACGGTATCTCCGGCACGAATACCAAAAAGCGTGATGAATTCAACCGTATGATAGCCGACTGTATGGATGGCAGAATCGACATGATTATCACAAAGTCCATCAGCCGATTTGCCAGAAATACGCTTGACTGCCTTAAATACATACGTCAGCTTAAGGAGCGTAACATTCCCGTATTCTTCGAGAAAGAGAACATCAACACCCTGGACGCAAAGGGAGAGGTTCTGCTTACGATAATGGCATCGCTGGCACAACAGGAATCGCAGTCGCTTAGCCAGAATGTGAAACTCGGCTTGCAGTTTCGCTATCAGCGTGGGGAAGTGCAGGTCAACCACAGCCGCTTCCTTGGCTATACCAAGGACGAAAACGGCAGACTTGTGATCGACCTGGAGCAGGCAGAGGTGGTGCGGAGAATTTACCGTGAATACCTTGACGGTTACAGCACAGACAAAATCGCCGCCGGTCTGGAGCGTGACGGAATACTCACCGGCGCGGGAAATCCTCGTTGGCACACAAGCACGGTAGCAAAGATACTGCGCAACGAAAAGTACATGGGCGATGCGCTTCTGCAAAAGACATACACGGTGGATTATCTTTCCAAAAAGCGCATAAAGAACAACGGAATAATGCCGCAGTACTATGTCGAGAACGACCACGAAGCTATTATTCCAAAAGAGATTTTTATGCGGGTGCAGGACGAACTTGTTCGCCGCAGACTTGTAAAGGTCAGTCCGAATGGGAGAAAACACGGTTTCAGCAGTAACCACGTGTTTTCGCAGATGATAGTCTGCGGGGAGTGCGGCGAGCTGTTTCGCCGTGTTCACTGGAACAATCATGGCTGCCGTTCTATCGTCTGGCGCTGTCTTAGCCGTTTGCAGCCGACAGGTGTGATTTGTCACGCTCGGACGGTAAGCGAAGAAGTGCTGAAAAATGTGGTCGTGCAGGCATTCAATGAGCTCCTCGGCAGCAGAAGCACCTATCAGAAGCGGCTTCGGGACAACCTTGCAGTGGTGCTTCGTGGGTATGAAGATGAGCAGGCTTTGGAGATAGACAAGCGGCTGGCTGAACTTCAGCAGGATCTTATCAACCACGCTTCCCGCAAGGAGGACTACAACGACATTGCCGATGAGATATTCCGACTTCGTGAGATGAAACAGAAGAACTTCACCGACACCGCCGTCCGTGACGAACAGGTCAAGCGTATCAATGAGCTGAACCAGTTCATCGAGCAGCAGGATTCCGAGCTTACCGAGTTTGACGAGAGCCTTGCCCGGCGGTGGATTAAGGAGATTGTTGTTTGGGACGATAGGTTTTCTGTGGAGTTGAAGTCGGGGGTTGTAGTAGAGATACAAGAATAGAATCGTAATAAATCAAAGCTCCTAATTCTAACAAATTAGGAGCTAATTTTTTTAACTAATTGACCCCGAGCAATTGGGGCAGGAAGCCACAATCAATAATAGAGCTTAAAACGAGCACAACAAAAGATGCAATAGTTAAGATATTACTTATCATAGACATCCCCCCTCGAATACTTGCTAATGTTATATGTCCTCAATTATACATTTAGCATACGCCATTTCTGGTTCCGGAGCAGGACATATATATTATATCACTTGGAAAAGCATTTGTCAAGTAGCAGAGTATATGAAAAAACTGTAAACATATTATCCCAGTTTCTTTTAGCAATTAACTTCTTTGCCATAAATCCCAATCCTTCATTTCCATATCTTTCCTTGATTATTTCAAGTACCCAATGATTGAGTTTTGATTTATTAACATGAAGCACATTTGCCTTGTAAATAGATGGATTGCTAGACAAGCCTATCAGAGCACTTTCTGTTTCTGAAGAAAGGTCTATATGCTTATACGTTTTATAAATCAAAATCCCATCATCCGATTCGCTTAGCCCTTTTGCAACTTTTGTGTTTGTACAAATAAATGATACGTGCGAAAAAGATGCTCCAGTAAAATCTGCATTTTTCAAGTTGCAATTATAGAAGACAACATTATTCAATTTCGCATTTTTAAACGAAATGTCATGCATATTACAATTAAAAAAATCAACACCTATCAATTCTGTATCCCTGAAATTACAGTTGGTAATTATAGAAGATTGATATTTTACATTATAAAACCTCGTGCCAATAAAAAGCAATTTGTGCATGTTGGCTTTATAGATATACCTATTTTTAAGTCCTTGCAGTTTCTTGGCACAATGTGTCAAAGTGAAAAAAACTGGCTTACCCATTTTTTGGCGGATAATAATACGCCGCTGTAGTCTTTTATGTTGCTTAGCTTTTCTCTTTTTCTTTCCTCTTCCCATGAATACATACACCTAACCTTCCTAAATCTTTATGCAAGATAACTAACGCTTATATACTAGGATAAACGCATTTTATTGCTATGTCTGACATCTCCCCCGCCCACCATCACACCACTTCCGCACACCCGACCCTCGCCCCGTGTATCGCTGCGAAACTGCTGTCATCGCAGATATATTACCCTATACGCCAAATCACCATATCATGCCAAAACAGCACATCCAACCCAACACGCACAAACCGCACCGTTAAGCCAAATATCCCGATTTACTCCGCTTTCCTCGACATCACCACCACGCACTCAACATGCCTCGTATGCGGAAACATATCAAACGGCTGAATATCGGTCACTGTGTACTTTTTCGTTAGCGTTTTCAGATCCCTCGCCTGCGTAGCCGGATTGCAGGAAATATAAACTATTCTTTCCGGTGCGATTTTTACGAGCGAGTTTAAAAACTTCCTGTCCGCTCCCGTTCTTGCAGGGTCGAGAATCACTGCGTCATAATGCGTGCCGAGCTTTGCCTTCTTTTCAAGAAATTCGCCTGCATCGCCCCGGTTAAAAGCAATGTTGCGGGTAAGCCCGTTTTCGTGACAGTTCTTTACTGCGTCACGGACGGCTGATGCGTTGTATTCGATGCCCTGTACCTGCTTTACATAGTCAGACGCTATTATGCCTATAGTGCCTATTCCGCTGTATGCGTCAAGCAGAACGTCCTTCTTCGTGAGCTTCGCCGCCTTTATAGCGTAGTCGTACAGCTTTTCGGTCTGTGCGTGATTTATCTGATAGAACGAGTGCGGAGATATTCTGAATCTTTTTCCGCAAAGAATATCCGTAATGTATCCCTCGCCGTAAAGCACCTCGTTATTTTCTCCGAGAAGAAGCATTTCGGGAGTGCGGTTTACCGAGAATGTCACGGTCGTAATATCCGGGAACCGTTTTACAAGCGCTTTCACAAAATCGTGCTTTTTAGGGAACATTGAGTTTCCGCCGACAAGAGTAACCAGTATCTCTCCCGTATTCTTTCCGACACGGACAAGCACATGACGTAAAAAGCCACGCTCCGTACCCTCGTCATACGGTTGTAGCTTGAACGATTTAAGTAATCCTCTTATGCCTACTATTATCTCGTCCGCACGTTTATCGTCAAGCATACAGCTGTCAATTCCGACAATGCCGTTTCTGGACGACTGATATACGCCGGAGATTATCCTGCCGTTTCTGTCAGAGCGGAAAACCGCCTGCACCTTGTTTCTGTAGTTATACGGGTCGTCTGCGCCTATAATTTCAGATACCTTGCCGAAACTGCCGAGCAGCTTTTCGGTATCCTTCTGCTTCCATTCAAGCTGCTGTTCGTATGTCATGTTGGACAGCTGACAGCCACTGCATTTTTTCGCAACGGGACATTTCTTGTTTGCCATTTATATTTCCTGTTCTTTCTCCAAAAATTCTTCAAGACCCTCAAGACGCATTTTCATATCTTTCCTTCCAAGCTCATAAACGCTTTTCAGCCTTTCGGGATTTCTCTCCGTTCTGCTTATCGTTATCGGCTCAGACGGACGGATAATAAACACCTTGCCGCTTTGTTCAAGTTCGCATAGCTTGTCTATGCTTTCGTTGTAGACATTGTGACGGTTTTCAAGCGCATTGCACAAGTCGGGGAATTTACCGTAGAACGAGCGTATCAGCAGCTTGTTCATCGGCTTTTTGCGGTAGTTCATATCACGTGTGAGGATTACCACCTGTTTTTTGTATCCCATTTCGGAAAAATGCTCAAACGGTATGCTGTCGGAAATTCCTCCGTCAAGATACGCTCTGCCGCCGATTATAACAGGCTTTGATATAAACGGCATCGAAGCAGAAGCACGGAGCATTTCCATATCCCGAAGTACGCTTTTTACCTGCAGATACTCCGGCTTTCCCGTTTTTACATCGGTCACCGTTGCATAAAACGGCACGCCCGATTTCTGATAGGTTTCGTCATCGAATATATCAAGCTCGTTCGGCACTTTGTAATAGGCATATTCCGTGTTGAAAAAGTCACCGCTTTTAAGTAACGGCTTTATCCCCATGTAGTTCCTGTCGCCGTTGAAGCGGCAGTTGTAGCGTATGACCCTGCCGTCCTGCCTTGACAGGAAATTCACTCCGAACACCGCACCTGCCGATGTTCCTATTATCCCGTCAAAATTTATATCGTTTTCAAGAAGTACGTCAAGTGCGCCTGCCGTGTACATTCCACGCATAGCGCCGCCTTCAAGCACAAGTCCTGTTTTCATAATGTTCTCCGTTAAATTTATTTGCCGTATTCGTTGTCAAATTCTTGTATTTCTCTGAGCATATCCTCAGTGCTGTCATCGCTCATATCGTACCATTCCATCTTTTTCAGATACTTGCCGAGCCAGCTGTCGTGAAGCGCATTCGCCGCGATTCCGACTTCGCTGAAAGAATCATTACCGTCCCCGATAACAAAAGTAAGTCGCTTATTATCTGTCGGCACTTCTTTAAAATTACACCCTGCAAACGCTTCTCTTACGGTCTTATATACCGCATCCAAATCGTGTTGCTGTAAGCTCAGCACTTTTTTATCGTCTATTTCCACTGTGATTTTGTATAAGTAATCCATACCTGCCGCCTTCTCGGGTTACATATTTTTAGTACCGCCATATTTGACAACATCCGCCCGATACGCTATAATATTCAGTGCGATAAGCGGATGCGCTGTGATAATATTCTATCACTTTTTGATATTATTTGCAATACGAAAAAGTCTGCCCGAAAGGAAATAATAAACAATATGGCTGAAATAATAGATGTTGCCGATATAAATATACCCGAGCTTGAAATATACACTCACCTGACAGATGCACGGCTTCGCAAGGTGTACGAGTATGAACACGGAATATTCATAGCCGAAAGTCAGACGGTTATAGAAGTAGCCCTTGATGCAGGCTGTAAGCCGATTTCGATGCTCACAGACAGAAAGTATATCAATGACCGTGCAAACGGCATAATAGAGCGGTGCGGCGATATTCCGGTATATACCGCCGACAGCAAGATAATGTCCGGGCTTACAGGCTATGAGCTGACACGGGGAATGCTGTGCGCTATGGAGCGTCCTGCGCCGAAAAGAGCAGAGGAGCTTTGCAGAAACGCACGCAGGATTGCCGTACTCGAAAATATAGCCGATGTCAGCAACACAGGAGCAATAATTCGCTCTGCGGCGGCACTCGGCATAGATGCTGTGCTGATAACCCCGTCCTGCTGTGACCCTCTTTGCAGGAGAGCCATAAGAGTAAGTATGGGAACGGTATTTCTTATCCCGTGGGGATATATCGGAGAAAACGAGCATTGGTGGCAATCGTACGGCCCCGCATATCTTAATTCGCTGGGCTTTAAAACAGCGGCAATGGCACTCACAGATAACTCGGTAAGTATTGATGACAAGACGCTTCAGAGCGAGGAACGGCTTGCTATAATACTCGGTTCTGAGGGCTACGGACTGTCGCAGAAGACTATAGACGGCTGTGATTACACGGTAAAGATACCGATGTATCACGGTGTCGATTCGCTCAATGTCGGTGCGGCGGCCGCTGTCGCATTCAGAGAGCTGAGAGTAAGAGAATAATAAAAGGGCTGAATTGCGATCAAGCAGTTCAGCCCATATTTTATGCTATTTTCTGCAGCACGGAGAATATCTTGAATCCAAATTTCCTGTCGATAAGATTCCCTGCAATGCTCACACCCTTGCCCATTGTGAAAGCGGCAACTATAGTACCTATGCCCAGTCCGTCAAGATGACCCAGACAGAAGAACGTAAGTCCCGCCGTTACCGCAAGGCAGGATACATCGAAGCCGATTTTGATTTTTGAGTAGCTGACCTTTGTTATATCCGCAAGCTCACGGGGAAATAAGTCGGTAGGTGTTATTGGGAGCAGACAGCGGTTTGATATGGCTATGCCGAAGCAAAGAATAATATAGCTCAGTATAAAATACACAATCCGCATCGTTATATTGTCAGGCAGTATATTTATCCACAGTTCATGCACATCAAGCAGCTTTCCGAATACAAAGCCTACAACAAAGCTGAAAAGATATGACGGTACAAACCGCTTTCTCATAATCATCAGGCTAAGCACCAGAAGCCCCTGAAATATGTATGTCCACGTTCCAAGCGACAGTACAGGAAGCACTTCGGAAAACGCAAACGGTACGCTTGATATAGTCGAAATACCTGCTCCGGAATACAGCATCAGCACCACACCAAAGCTGTTTATTATCACTGCAAACAATAGCGCAAGCTCGCCGTGAACAGCAATTTTAGTTATGGAAGAATTGTCATTCTTCACTTTTTATGTCTTCTTTCCTTGTTCTTTTTATCTTATATCGTTCTTTTAAGAGCGTTTTCGTCCTCTTCTGACAGAGGCGTATAATAATTCTCTTGACCGCTTTCAATGTCGATAACAGCTACAGTCTTGTCCATTCCGAGTATCATTTTTCCGTCTTTTATTACCATACTGCGTGCAGTCTGATAATTTTTTTTGCGAAAGCTGATAACAGAAAGATTATTTTCGGAAATACATAAAAGTTCTGCTTTCGGTACAAAACTATTTTCTGTTTTCTCTGTTCCCGAAATCAATAGATATGCACCTTTTTCTGTATAAAACGATGCGTTGAATGAAAGTTCACAATTGTGAAAAATTCTTTTATAGCTATAGTCATCATTCTCATAAATATCTGTATGTCCTATGCTCATATGTGATAACGAATCTACAGCATATATTTTATTACAAAATTCAAATACTTCTATGAAATTACCATTAATTTTTCTTCCTGAAGGTAAAGTCAGAGTGCCACCGAATTCTCCACGGTCAGCAGAAATAAAATCTCCCTTTGTGGTATGGAACACTTCATTTCTTTTGTGATAATATGACAGATAAGTTTCGCTATCATACAGGATATTACCGTCTTTGTCGGAAACGATGTTTATTATTTCTGGAATCCACACAGCATGGTGAGCACAATCGCTTATATAAATTTTTAAACCGTTTTTATGCTGAGCAGCATATTCACTGCTGTAATATTTTCCGCAAAGGGCAGAATCAATATGTCGCAGTTTTTTTATATTCCGAAATCTGTTGTTTGCACTCATCTTATAAAATTCGTTCTTACCGCCGCACTTGTATCGGGCAGTGCAATGTCATTTTTTCTGCCGAGCTCAAAGCACTTCATTATCCATGCCATGTTCTTTGCAAGGTTCTGCATTGTCTGCATACCCTCAAGATCATGTTCGGCTTCACCGGGTACTCTGCCGTATACCATGTTCCAGTAGGTAGAGCCGACAACAGGCATCTGTGCTATGCCGAAATACTTGTTCAGACAATCGAACGATGCTGAACTGCCTCCTCGTCTTGCAACCGCAACCGATGCACCGGGCTTGAATCTGAAAGCCGCACTGCCTGCGTAGAATGCTCTGTCAAGGAATGACAGTATACGTCCGCTCGGGTGAGCATAATATACCGGTGTACCGAACACAAATCCGTCCGCTTCTTTAGCTTTTGCTATAAACTCATTAACATCGTCATCGTTGAAAGCACAGCCTTTTTCACTGCACTGTCCGCAGCCTATGCAATCTCTGACAGGCTTTCCGCCCATCTGGAATATCTCATATGAAATGCCCTCGTTTTCAAGCGTCCTGCCTACTTCAAGCAGTGCGGCATTGGTATTGCCGTTCGCCTTCGGACTGCCGTTGAGCATCAATACCTTCATTAAAATCGCTCCTTCAAATAATATATTGCAATTTTGCGTTACAGATTATATCACCTTGAATAAAAATAGTCAAGGCAAAATTTACCGCATAATTTCATGCTGTTTATCATTCCGTCATTCCCACAACCTGCCTATACATTTCCTCATCGTCATAAATAAGATAAAAGTCGGTCGGAACAAAGTATCTCTCCTGCAATACCAAGCTCAGTTCATCCGCAAATTTCTCCGTGCTTTCATACTTACGGGTAACGACCTTTTCGCTGTCTGTCGGATAAATTTTAAGTGCGGTATCGTTAAATATTCTCTGCCATAATTCGCTGTGTCTGCCGCAGAAATGATACTCGGTTTTGCCGAACTGAGTTATAATCTGCAACGCCTCGTTTTCTATAAATTCGCTGTTATCGGTGTTGTTTACAATATAGAATATCTGCGCAATATGTTCCTTTACGGGTGTAATTGAACCTGTAAGCAATTCGGCACTGTACAGATTATCCCGCAGCTTTTCACATCTGTCCATATTATTCTTCCTCCGGGTAAATTATGCCGTGTTCCTGCCTGAACCTTGTCATTATCTCCATAACATCGGCGGTGTAGTCAAGGCACATTACGTTTTTGTCGCCGTTTACCGCCTTTTCCATATCGGTTATTTCATAGTAAAGCGCGTCGGAATTTTCACCTGCGCCGACAAGCTCCGTCCTGCCGTCTGTAAAGGTTATTTTTGCTTCCCACGCTCTCGGATATTCCATGATTTCAATATAGCCGTTTTCGCAGGAGATCATAGCACGCTTGGGCTGTTTTGAATGGAGCGACAGCATAACGGTTGCCATCTGTCCCTCCTTGTCCGACAGCAAAAGGCTCGCCTGTTCGTCAACTCCCGTCGGTGCGGTTTTAAGCTGTGACAGCATATTATCCGGCTTTGAATCGAAAAACCAACGGATAACAGACAAGGCATACACGCCTATATCAAGCATCGCACCGCCTGCAAGGCTTCTGTTGAAAAAACGGTTTTTCATATCGTATTCCTTGAAACTGCCGAAATTCATTGTGATAAGATTCACTCTGCCGAGTGTGCCGCTTTTCAGAATTTCATTCAGCTTTTTATATATCGGCATATGATAAACCGTCATAGCTTCACCGACTACAACGTTGTTTTTGTCTGCAAGTGCGATAAGCTCACCGAGTTCGTCACTGTTCAATGTTATCGACTTTTCAACAAGAATATGCTTTTTGTTTAAAATTGCTTTCTTCATAAAGCCGTAATGCGTGTTGTGCGGAGTTGTGATGTAGATTATATCGACATCGGGGTCGGTGAACATTTCGTCATAGCTGTCATACACCTTGCCGATATTGTATTTTTCGGCAAAAGCCACAGCCTTGCCGTGTGTCCTGTTACCTACGGCAAACAGATTTCTTCCGTTTTTCTGCATTGCGGCGGCTGTTTCATTGGCTACAACGCCCGTGCCAAGTACCGCCCAGTTGTAGTTTTTCATAATATGCTCCTTTTAGATACAGCGGTTGAAAACAAAGCTTCCGCCGGCGGTCTTTATATGCCGTCAACAGAAGCCCTGCCTGTTTAAATGCGTTTGATATTTCTGTCAATAATTCTCAGCGTGTACTTCAAAGTAGCTCTGCGGATGATTACATACGGGACATACATCGGGAGCCTTTGTGCCTACTACGATATGACCGCAGTTGCGGCACTCCCATACCTTGACCTCGCTCTTTTCAAATACCTGTGCGGTTTCTATGTTCTTTAACAGTGCACGGTATCTTTCCTCATGGTGCTTTTCAATCTCGCCTACCGCCCTGAACTTAGCGGCAAGCTCAGGAAATCCCTCTTCCTCGGCTGTCTTGGCAAAGTTTTCGTACATATCTGTCCATTCGTAGTTTTCGCCGTCTGCGGCAGCCTCAAGGTTTGTCTTTGTATCGCCTATTCCTGCAAGCTCCTTGAACCACATCTTAGCGTGTTCCTTTTCGTTATCCGCAGTTTTCAGGAAAAGGGCAGACATCTGCTCATAGCCCTCTTTTTTCGCTACAGATGCAAAATATGTATACTTGTTTCTTGCCTGAGATTCTCCGGCAAACGCTTCCTGAAGATTCTTTTCGGTCTGTGTGCCTGTGTATTTATTCTTAGCCATTGTATTATCCTCCTGTGTTATGGCATTGCTCGATGTGAAGCACGCCGATTTATCTTGATTATAGTACGGGAAAATAAAATTGTCAATAAGTTTATCTGAAAGGAAATTGAAATAAAACCGCCGCAGACAGCAACATTTGCCTGTCTGCGGCGGTAGTTCTATAAAGAGTGAATAACGGTTAAGGTCTTTGACCCATACCGCCTTCAAGGGTGATTGTTTCGCCGTTCATATACTTGAAGTCGGGAGATGCAATCTGTACGCATACTCTGCCTATTTCTGTTTCAACATTTCCGTAGTGACCTGCCGGCGGCATTTTTACGTTGGCGGCGAATGCCTCGGGGTAAGCGTTCTTGAAGTTTTCAAGCTGACTTGTCCACGCAAGAGGGCAGACAACGTTCGTATTGATACCGTCCTTTGCCCATTCTGTAGCGGCGACACGGGAAAGACCCCTTATACCTTCCTTTGCGGCAGCATAGGCACACTGACCGTAATTGCCGAACAGACCCGCGCCCGATGCAAAGTTTATGATACTGCCCTTGGTTTCTTTGAGGTAAGGGTAGCAGGCTTTCATATAATAGAATGCCGCATACAGACCAGAATATATAGCAAGGTCAAACTGCTCAGTTGTGTGATCCTGTATTGTTACGCCCGAAGCCGAAGCCTGAGCGTTGTTTATAAGTACATCGATATGTCCGAATTCTTTTACAGCGGCATCAACAACCGACTTTGCAACAGCTTCGTTGTCAGCGCCCGATTCGATGTTTGCGGGGACGGCAAGTACCTTGATGCCGTACAGCTTTTCAAGCTCTTCCTTAGCCTTGTCCAGCTTGCCTTTGTTTCGTCCCGTGATAACCAGATTAGCACCCTCTTTTGCATAAGCGGTAGCAATACCGTAACCTATCGAGCCACAACTGCCGTCTGATAAAGCCGCATATCCGCCGCCTGTAATAATAGCCGTTTTTCCTGTTAAGTAACCCATTGATATTTTCTCCTTTGCATTAAGATAAGCATTACTTCTGTAATGTGCTAAAGAAAATTATAGCATTTTTTTGGAGAAAATCAATACTTTTTTAACTTATATTGATAATTTTTAGAGGAATTTTACAAATATATGGGCTGTAGGATGAAAAAGCTCTCCGCAGAAGGCTAGCGGAGAGCCTGAAAATTACGGTTTGCGTGTCTTATGAAATGGAAGAGTTTTTTGTGAGTAGCACCACGCACTCCACATGGTTCGTACCGCTGAACATATCGACAGCAACGCACTTGTCGGTGGAGTAGCCGAGTTCGGCGAAACAGGCGCAGTCACGGGCGGCGGTGGCGGCGTTGCAGGAGACCATGACGATGCGGGGGGCGGAGAAGGCGGCTATCTGCTCGCAGGCGTCCCTGCCGCAGCCCTTGCGGGGAGGGTCTACCATTATCACGTCGGGGCGGAGGCTGCGTGAATGCAGTATCCGTGCGGCTTCGGCAGCATCGGCACAGATGAACTCGCAATTTGTTATGCCGTTTGCGAGGGCGTTCTGCTTTGCGTTTTCGATTGCCTCGGGGACTATCTCGACGCCGATTATCTTCTTTGCCGTGCGTGCCATGGAAAGCCCGATTGTGCCAGCTCCGCAGTACAGATCAAGCACGGTTTTTCCTGCGGCATCGGCAAAGTCACGGGCGGCGGCATACAGCTTTTCGGCGGACGTGGTGTTTATCTGATAGAATGACTTAGGAGATATTGTGATACAATTTCCGCACATTGTGTCATTTATGGTGCCTTTTGCGGTGCATAGGATTTCTTTTTCACCGAGAATAACATTTGTATCTTTGCTGTTGACATTAATTACAGAGCTTACTATTTCAGGATATTTTTCAAGAAGCCTGTCCGACAGAATTTTAATTTCCGGAACATTTTTTGCCACTACTATACAAAGGCATATTTCGCCGCTGTAGTGACCTTTTCTGAGATACAGATGGCGGAGTGTGCCTTTGCGGGTCGTTTCGTCATAGGCTGATAATTTCAGCTCTGTTGCAATATTTAAGAAGTCGGCGGTTATTTTTGAAAAAATGTCGGGCTGTAAAAGGCACTTTTCACAAGGAACGATTCTGTGCGAGTGGAAAGCATAGAAACCTGCGATAAGATTTCCGTCCTTGTCGGTGCCTATTGGCATCTGTAGCTTGTTGCGGTAGCCGTTTATATTGGTGTTGCGGATTATCGGCAGAAATTCGGGCGAAAGACCGCCTATTCTGGTAAAAGCGTCCTTTACGAACTGCTCTTTGGCTCTGAGCTGAGCCTCGTAGCTTATATGCCGCAGAGAACAGCCGCCGCACTTAGTGTAAACGGGACAGTCGGGAGTGACCCTGTCGGGAGAGGGCGTGATAATTCTCTCTATCTTGCCGTAGCAGTAGGTTTTGTTTACTTTCAATATCTTTACTTCAAGCTTGTCCCCTATAGCAGAAAACGGCACGAAAATAACCATGCCGTCCTTCTTGCCTATACCGGAACATTCGCTTGAAAGAGCTGTTATCTCAATTTCAACGATGTCGTTCTTTTTCATTATATCTGTCCTAAGCTGAGTGCCTTTAAATAAGCGTTTATAAAGCCGTCTAGGTCGCCGTCCATAACTGCGCCGATGTTGCCCATTTCGTAGCCTGTGCGGTGATCCTTTACCATTGTGTAGGGCATGAATACATACGAGCGTATCTGTGCACCCCATGCGATCTGAAGCTGTTCGCCCTTGATGTCGGAAATCTTGTCGAGGTGTTCTCTTTCCTTGATTTCAAGCAGCTTTGACTTCAGCATACGCATAGCGTATTCTCTGTTCTGATGCTGTGAACGTTCTGTCTGGCAGGCGCACACGATACCTGTGGGGATATGCGTGATACGAACAGCGGAGGATGTCTTGTTGACCTTCTGACCGCCCGCACCGCTTGCACGGTAAACGTCCATCTTAATCTCGTCTTCGCTTATCTCAATGTCGATATCTTCATTGATTTCAGGCATTACTTCAACGGAAGCAAAGCTGGTGTGGCGGCGTCCGGAACTGTCAAAGGGAGATACACGGACAAGTCTGTGTACGCCGTTTTCGCTCTTCAGATAGCCGTAAGCGTTTCTGCCCTCGACAAGTATGCTGGCGCTCTTTATGCCTGCTTCTTCACCGTCAAGGTAGTCGAGTACGGTTACCTTCATACCGTGCTGTTCTGCCCAGTGATTGTACATACGGTAAAGCATCTCGACCCAGTCCTGAGCCTCTGTACCGCCTGCACCTGCGTGGAATGTGAGAATCGCATTATTGTGATCAAATTCGCCTGAGAGAAGGGTAGCGAGCTTCTGCGATTCAAGCTCTGTTCTGAAATGCTTTGCAAGCTCCTGTATCTCGGGAAGCATAGATTCGTCATCCTCTTCCTGAGCAAGCTCGAGCATTGTCATTACATCGTCATAGCTTTCACGGAGCTTTTCGTAGCTCTGTACTATATTCTTATCTTCGCCTATTTTCTGAGAAATTTTCTGAGAATTTTCTACATCGTTCCAGAAATCAGGCTGTGCGCTCTGTTCTTCAAGCTTTACTATTTCTGCTTTGAGGTTATCAAGGTCAAGTGCGCCGGCAAGCTCTTTAAGCTCAGGCTCATAGCCCTCGAACTCAACTTTGAGTTCATCATATTCTAACATAGGTTACCGTTCCTTTCAATTTTGCAATACTGTTTTATTATATACCAAAAAAATTTTTTTGTAAAGCCTTGAAATCGTTTTCATTTTATGATATACTCAATTTATTCGGTGAAAACGCAGGTTTTCACAAAATTATTCCGGTAAGCTGTCTGTGAGCGGTGCATAGCGGCAGACGGGCGAATTACCGGAAAGGACGGATAAGTCTTTAAAGTCAGTATTTCTGAACAGAAAAAAGTTGTGTAAGGAGTTTATTAACATGAGCGAGATCAAGAAGATCCACATGGGTCCTGCTAAATGTGCGGTTGACCTTGGCGACGGAAGTGAAAGAGGAGAGTATGTAAACCAGGATTATATCCTGAACAAGCTGGGCAGACCTCACAGAGCGGTAAGCCTTATGTATTGCTATTATCCGCTTGACGAAACATGGCCTGCAAGAGCGAGAAACGCTTTCAAGGACAAGGAAATCACATTCCAGTGGGATTATCCCTATGACGACTATTTTACATATAAGGGCGGTATCGGAGGAACAACCGACGACGAGCCTTTCACCTGTATGCGTGATGTAAGACGTCACGGACAGGACGTTATACTTACGATGACGATAGATCCGAATGTTACGGACGAGCATCTTGAACAGATAGGTAAGGAGCTTTCGACATTCGGCCGTATGCAGCTGAGAATCAACCACGAGGCTACAGGTAACTGGTTCTCGTTTACAAAGCGTGCAACATATCAGCAGGTGGCTGATTTCTATATCCACGCCCGTGAAGTAATAAAGAAGTTTGCGCCCAACGTACAGACTATTCTCTGTATCGGCGGTGTGGAGCATCCCGAGAAGGGCGGAGAAATCGAGATGGAGAAGGAATTTGCCGACGCTGTAAGAGCAACGGATATATGGTCTGTTGACAAGTACATGGCTCTTCACTGGGGCTGGCCTTTTGACGTAGCGGACGAGGGCGGAAACTCTTTTGGCAGAAGCAAGGTAGCGGATACATATAATCTTACTAAGCTGTCGGAAAAGCGTTACAGAGAGCTTTGCGGCGGAGAAAAGAAGCCTATGGTAATGAGTGAGTTCAACGCTGACGGCGATGTAACGGGACCTTACGAGCAGGCTGAAATGGTAAAGGAATTCTGCGATATGCTCAAGAACGACAAGGATCAGGGCTGGTTCAACGGCTTTACATTCTATCAGTTCCGTGACAGAGGCAGACTGGGACTTGAAATTGAGGATCCGAACAATGCTGACTGCGGTATTGAGCAGCCGGTAATGCAGACCTACAAGGAAATTATTCACGACGAGTATTTCTATCCCGAAATGAAAAGCGAGGGCGACGCACAGTTCCCTGTAAAATTACGTTGGGGCGGTTCTGAGGACGCTGAGGGTATCGAGATACCTCTGCACTTTGAAAAGAACCCCACATTCTGCGAAATCACATTTGAGGATGAGGACGCAGAGCTTAATCTTATGATGGAAATCAACGGCAAGTGGTTCTACAAGGCACCTCACGCAAAGACGATTGACTTTATGTCGGCATTCTTTGAAAAGCCTCTTGACGGTGAAGCTGACATGACGCTCAAGATATTTGCGCCTCCTGCAAGCGGTGAGAACGTAAACGACGGCAGTGAGGACTGGATGCTGAACACTTATTCGACTATCACGAAGATGCCGAATATCCGTATCAGATTTGCACCTATCTTAAAGTAAGTGGGCACCAAATAAGTATACTTCACCCCAAACAGCTATATTCGACATAAAAAATAATCGCAAGTTAAATCACTCAACACTAAGTGAATAACTTGCGATTTTTATTATCCTACAACTTGTTTTGTAGCTTTTATTTTCTCATCGCTGAACTTTACAACATCAGCAATGACAAGTTTCTGTATTGCCGAGATAAGAGTTGACATTAGTTCATAATCAGGCTGTTCATTTTTTACAGGTAACTGCATTTTAAACTTAAAGCTTTGTGAACTGCGTAATTTCTTACCATATGAGAATTTATTTTCAATGGACTTTCCCATAGAACAGGTTAAGAAAAGCATAATTTCTTTTGAATAATCACTTTTCTCGCTCCAGTAAACGCCAGTATCATCACCTGCACCAAAATCATAATTTCTATAAAATGCATTTCCGAAAATATCAATTGTAATTGAGTTCTTTGGAAAACTTGCAACTGGATTAGAAATATAACCAACTACACCTGTATTTGTTACTCCTGCCATTACAAAAGGAATATCTCCTGCTATTTGGTCATCTTTTTTCAGTCTTCTTCCTTGTACAATTTTATCAAATATTACATCGTAACAGAAAGGTTTAAACTCAATATTTTTTGAAATCAAATCATTGACAACTGACAGCTCATCAGCTGTCAGTTGCGTATCTTTCAGTCCAGAGACTGAAAGATACGCTTCCAGCTCCTCTATACGCTCCGCTTCCAGCTCCTCTATACGCTCCGCTTCCAGCTCCTCTATAAAGCTTTCCATAAATTCAAAGTCGATTTTTCCGTTTTTGGTAGGAAGTTTAATATAATCATTCTTTATACGTTCCCAACCCGCCTTATTTGTCCAAGCGTAATTACCAAATATCGTTTTTCTAATTGTGCTAACTAAGAAAAGGTGTTGATTATCTGATAATGTCGAACTTGTCTTAACCCATTTTAAAGCATACGCATCCTGCAAAACTGTAAATTCCTTACTTTGATAAAAAGTTGCACCAGTATTTGCACCATTTGCTGATATGGTTATTACATTTTTCAAAATCAAGGCGTTTTCTCTTGGAACGTAATTGTTCAATCCTTGATTTTGTATTCCTGCTGTAAGACAAGGTAATGTAAAAATTCCAGTAGGTTCACTTGGCAACTCACTCGTTTTGTAATTCATTTTATCGGAATCAATTTTTGCAAAAAGTTCACATAATTTGTATTTGCCCCACTCAACACTTGCCAATTTCTCATTGAGTGAGGCATTTATTTTCCCAAGCGTTCGTTGTCCTCACTGCTCTTACCTTTTAAAAGTGTTGATACTTCCCAAGCAAGATAATCACTTACGGTCTTTTTGAAGTCCTCAAGCGTTGGGATTGTGTCAATTGGAGCAGACTGATTCCAATCAGCACCGTTTTCCGGGTCGATTTTACCCTCATAATATTCCTTTTCAGTGAAAATATTAAGTTCTGACTTGCCGAATCTGACAATGTCCGCAATTTCCTGATAGCGTTCTTTGGCGTGGTCCGTATCTCTTAAATTTACACTTGCTTTCTTTCTGTTGGTTCTTGTGTAGCCGTCATTAGAGAAATCGATAAACTTAACTGTATTCTTTGCGTGATGTGGTTCGCCGACCTTGAAAACATAAATATTTGTCTGAACACTTGACTTGCCAACAAACAAGTCAATCGGCATTTTAATGCTTGCAAGCAACGTACTATGCTTCAGTATTTCCTTGTTATATTTGACAGCTTTGCCCGAACCTGCCGAATTTTGAATGATAATTGCCGCATAGCCTTTTTCCATCATTGAGAGAGCTTTTTCAACAAAAATCATACCATTTCCATCAGCGGAATATGGGGGATTAAGCACAAATGCAGTGGCAGGAAATTTTTCTTCCGTTGAAATAAATCCATAGTTTCCGTCAAAATTTTTCAAAGAGTCCTGATTCAAAATGTTGGAACTTCCGTCGCCCATTAAAATCATATTTAAGATTGCAAGCATATAGATTTGCGGCAGAATTTCAAGACCCAACAGCTGAGTTGCTTTAATTTTTGCGACTTTTTTCTGATATTCCTCAGGTGATGATATTTTTTCTTTTGCATCATCAATCATTTCATTCATTGCAGCAACAAGAAGTCCTGCCGAACCTGTTGCAAAGTCCCATACATAAGAATCTTTGTCAACTCTTGCAAGCTTTACAAGTAACCTTGCAACGTATGAAGGTGTAAGAACAACGTCATTCAACTTATCCTGAGTAAATCCAAGCCAGTTATACATTTCATTGAAGAGCATACCTGTAAAATCTGTTGTAATACCTATCTTATAGTAGATACCCAAGTCATCAACAATTTTCGAGAATACTCTTTTTATTTGGCTTTCTCCGTTTTCCGGTTTGTTTCTGTTTTCATCAACTAAAGTGTTTGAAAGTGTTCTGATAATCAAATCTTGCTTTTGTTGTGGTAACTGTTTTTTCTTCAAGAAAGATGTAATTTTTCTGATGATTTTATCTCCGTCAGTTTCACCGCTTTCGGTAGAAGATCCCAAATCAGATTTTTCAAGAGGTTTAACGCCCTCTGCACCAAGCGTTGCAATGATAGTAGCTGCAACAAGATATATTCTATCGTTTTCTCCCAATCCTGTTTCTTCTTTGTAGATGTCATTGTTAAGTTTAACAAGACTGATATTGATTTCTTTTTCACGCTTTTCTTTGAGTTTATCAATCTCTGCCTGAGTAAGACTGAGTTCATTAAGCTTTTCTACAAACTCATCAAAATGTGACGGCTTTAAAAAGGAAAGGTCTGTATAATCTCCAACTCTTTGACCAAAGCCAAGATTATTTTTGTCAGCTGAAACATAATAAACACCAATCTCGTGCTGAAGTTTTCCAAACTCATCTTTGTATCCGGTTACACCTATTGCAATGATTCTTGTATAGCTTGTGTAGTGTAAAATCGCATTCGCATAATGTATCGCACCATTTACAGCATACGACTTAATATTCGTATAGTTTGGTTCATTTTTATCTTTTTTGTTATCTACGATTCCGTCAGTATCCAACTTTACGAGTTTATCTTTGTAACCTTTATATTCAATAAGAACAGGATAAAAAGTCTCATACTTATCTTTCAACAACAGTTTAGCATCAGGTCTGTTACCACCTTTGCCACCACTCTTTGAATGATATTCATCAAGAGCCTTATCTATTTCCGAATTAAGTGATGCTTGTTCAAGTTTATAGTCAAGACCATAGCTTTTCAGCCAGCCGTTTACCAAGTCAGCTATATCCGGTTCAACAGATTGTACTTTGCTTTTATTAGCCATATTATCCTCCGCAAAATTTTTATTTAATCAAGTGTCAATATATTTTTTTATTATACCACATTATCGAAAGCCTTACAAGATTTTTAAGATGAATTTTGAAAAAATTTGTCTGTACTGCTATATCAACATTTCACAAAAATACTTATGGCCATTCTGTAAATTCTGCAAAAAACAGGGTGCATTTTGCTGATTTTTTGCATATAAGGTGAGGGGGAAAATAAGGTGAAAACGAACGGCTAACATAAATCGTCACACTTTGTTAATACATCGGGAAAGACTAAAATGATATAATGATTTCAGAGTAGCAAGCAACGATGAACGTGGCGCGCTTCGTTCGCAGTTCATCAGCTTGTTAGGGACGCTCCGTTTCCCTAAGACCCTTTAATTTGATGACTATCGTCAGAAAAATAAACACAAAAAATGAAAGTGAGGACACAGAAATGGAACGAAAAGTGAGATACGATCGTAAGCTACTGATAGTTCTTTTCATAGGACAGCACTTCTCGGGTTCGCTATTCGAATCAATATACTTGTCATTGCATATGTACAAAGCTTTGGATGCACACACTTAAGTTGTCCTTGCCGTGCTTGCCCTCACAAAACATAAATAGCTGAGAAAATCAATAACTACGATTCAATGGGGGAGTGAGAGGGATGGTTCTGTCAGTATTCGTCTTTTATGCGGAAGGAGGTTTCGTGAGGGTCGGGTTGACGGTCGGCAACGTACATATCGTTTATCACGATGTAGCGGCTGTCCTGAAGGGTCTGTACTACTTTGTCGATGTCTTTCTCAGTGCCTTGCGCCTCCATTTCGACCGAGCCGTCATAGAGATTTTTTACCCAGCCTGTTACGCTGTAGAGCGAGGCGGCATTCTGCGCCCGGTAGCGAAAGCCGACACCCTGAACTCTGCCTTTGAAGAAAAAGTGTTTTCTGATAATCTTATGCTGATTTGTAATGTCATGCATATCAATTACCGCTTTCTTCTGCGCCGCTCTCGGAAGTATCTGAGGTTGAATAACCGTGTACGCCAAGTGGGTCGATCTTTTCGGGAATAAGTTTCAGCATCGCATTTGCGGCAACCTTTGTAAGGTCATAACGGTACCATGTGTATTCTTCGTCGGTGCGGGGTTCCATCCAGACCATAAGACCGTTCCAGCCGTTTTCATAGGTTGATTTATACTTTTCGGTGAGCGTCATTCCGGCTTCTTTTTCGTCATCGTTTGAGGTTTCGCCTATAAGGCATGGCTTGTCGGTCGCAAGTCCGAACTGTTCAGGCGTTTTGTCGAACGGGAAGCCGAAATACTGCTTTTCCCACATATAGTAATGCGTGCTGTAGAAGTCTACATAAGCCTTATCATCGCCGGTTACCTTTTTGAGGTTTTCGTCGGATATCTTGTCGCCCTCATATTTGTCGGAATTGTACTTTACTATGCCAAGACCTACGGTTACGGGAGTTGAACAGGTTTCGTGGATAACGGAGGCGCATTTACCGAACAGATAGCAAAGGTCGCTCCACTTAAGCTGACCGCACTCGGAGTTTTCGTGAACCCAGTCAGGCTCGTTCATAAGGTCGATACCGAAAAGATATTCGTTTTCGCCGTAACGTTTGCAGAATTCTTTTACATACTGCTCGGCGTAGTCGTCACAGTTTTCTTTGCTTGTGGCAAGCTTGCGCCACTTTTCTGCGGAGCTGTTTGTGTTTTTGAAATGGTCGAATGAAAGCAGTGTAGGCATAATGTATATCCTGTGTTTTTCAGCAAGGGCAAAAAGCTTGTCCAGATCATTCCAATGCTGTTCATTTATGCCCTTAATTGCGCCTGTGGATTTCAGCCTTACTACATTTTCGCCGTTGCAATTTATCCAGATACGCGTACAGTTGATGCCATCGCTGACAAGCTCCTCGAAAGTCTTATCCCAGAATTCTTCGTCCATATTGCCGCTGAAATCGTTCCAGTTCTGCCAGGGGGTGTTTGCACCGTTTATCCAGAGTTCCTTACCGTCAACGTTGAACTTGCCGTCGGAAATGCTGACCTTAGCGTTAGGAAATTCGATTGCTTGAGAGGCTTCGCCTGAATTTGTCTGTTCGCCGCTTGTTACGGTATTGCTACAACCTGTTGCAGTGACAGCGATGATTACTGTCAGCGCAAGAGCAGACAATCTGCTCATCATCATTTTCTTCATATTTGCCTTTGCCTCCGTTAAAATGTGAATATATTTTCATCAAGTTCTTTTACAAGCTTGTCGCTGTAAAGCTCCATCTCTTTCATATCCTGACTGCTTATCGGTTCGATCACACCGATAGTCATCATACCCGCTTGCTTTGCGGCTTTGAGAGAAGCGGATACGTCATCGAGCATAATGCAGTTTTCGGGCGGTACGCCGAGCGTTTTTGCGGTATCGAGATATATGTCGGGGTACTGTTTGCCTTTGCCGAAAACGGCGGCGGAGCTTATCGTTTCAAACATTCCCCAGAGCCCTGTGTGATGAAGCACGGGGGTGTAAAGCTCGGGCGTCTGTGAGGTGCATACGGCGGTCTTGTAGCCGCTTTTTATCGCAAGCTCAACCGTTTCACGAGCAAAGTGTTTTAGTTTTACGTTGTGGCGGTATTCGTCTATGGCGAGATCTGTCCATTCCTGCATAAGCTGTTCGGGCGTTTCGGAAAGATTGAAAAGATCTATGGTGTACAATGCTGTTTCGTAAAAAGAGCGGTGGCTGCATTGCCTGCCGTAATCATCGGGCGGAGTGATGCCACGTCTGCGCAGAAATTCCTCGTCAACGTACTGCCAGACGTACATCGAGTCGAGCAGAGTGCCGTCAAGGTCGAACAGCACGGCTTTTATATCGTTCATATTCTTCTCCTTTCTAAGCTTATATATTGCTATTGTATCACAATAAGGCGGTGTGGTCAATAAGATTTTACGGGTGTTTTTCGTGTATGCGGCTTGCAAAATGCGTGGATTTATGATATACTGAATTAAAAGAAATAAAGAGAAGAATAAAGGAAAGAAAAGAAAATTGGAACAGACAAAAGAAAACAAGATGGGCGTAATGCCCGTAAACAAGCTGCTTGTTACAATGTCGCTGCCTATAGTTATATCAATGCTTATCCAGGCAATGTATAACCTTGTTGACAGCGTATTTGTGGCACAGATAAACCCGGACGCACTGACCGCTGTAGGTATGGCGTTTCCGATGCAGAGCCTTATGATAGCGTTTCAGACGGGGCTTGGCGTTGGTATGAATGCGCTTGTGTCACGCTATCTCGGACAGAAGAAGCCATATGAGGCAGGTCTTGCGGCAACTCATGCGCTTATTCTTACCGCTTTGAACTATGTTTTATTTTTAATAGTAGGGCTTACGGCGATACCTGCATTTTTTTCGATACAGACACATTCCGAAATCATAGCGGGATACGGTGTTGAATATCTGTCAATCGTATGCTGCGGCTCGCTCGGATTATTCTTCCAGATATACGGCGAGCGTATATTGCAGGCAACGGGCAAGACGCTGCTTTCGATGGTGTCGCAGATACTCGGTGCGGTTATAAACATAGTGCTTGATCCTGTGTTTATTTTCGGTGTTGATTTTCTCGGAATACCCGCAATGGGCGTTACGGGTGCGGCAATCGCCACTGTAACAGGTCAGATAATAGCGGCGGCGGTAGGATTTTTACTGCACCACTTCCACAATAAAGAATTAAGGCTTGTATTCAGAAAATTCAGACTGAATCCTGGTACGATAAAGACGATATATGCCGTCGGAATACCTTCTATTATAATGAGTGCGCTGGTTTCAGTGCTGACGTTCGGTATGAATATAATACTGAAAGCGTATGAGCCTGCGGCGGCTACGGTATTCGGCGTATACTTCAAGCTGCAGAGCTTCGTATATATGCCTGTGTTCGGTATGAATAACGGAATAGTTCCTATCATAGCCTATAACTACGGGGCAGGAAAGCCGAAGCGTATAACAGATACGCTGAAGCTCGGTGTTATCTGCTCGGTTGTGATAATGATAATCGGACTGCTGCTGTTCCAGCTTATACCGGCGCAGTTACTGGGAATGTTCGCTCCGACGGACGATATGATAAGGCTCGGTGAAACGGCGCTCAGAATATTCAGCGTATCGTTTGTATTTGCCGGAGTGTCGATAGTGTTAAGCTCGGGCTTCCAGGCGCTCGGAAACGGCTTTTACAGCATGATAGTATTTATAGTAAGGCTTATTGTGCCGACACTGCCTTTTGCGTGGCTGTTCGGCATTATCGGAGGGGTTGACTGCATATGGTGGTCGCTCCCTGTAAGCGATTTGTTAGGACTTATTGTTGCGATACTCCTTATGCGCAGGATCTATAAGAATGTCATATCGAAAATGTATGACAAACAGGATAAATCCTCGGCACAGGTACAGCAGGCATAAGAATAAAGCACAAACGGAGGAATGATTATGGGAAAAATAATCACTATTTCAAGACAGTACGGAAGCGGAGGAAGCGAGATCGGAAGAAAGGTCGCAAAAGCGCTTTCAATCCCGTATTACGACAGGACGATAATTGATGTTACCGCAAAGGAAAGCGGATTTGATCCCAAATACATAGAACGTGCGGAGCAGACAACAACGACCAGTTTTCTTTACAATCTTGCGATAAACGGTATGTATACACAGCCGCTTACCGACCAGCTTTTCTCGGCGGAGTGCAGAGTTATCAAGGCTCTTGCGGATAAAGGTCCGTGCGTTATAGTCGGTCGCTGTGCGGACTATGTGCTGAGGGAGCAGTACAGTACATTTGATGTTTTCGTGCATTCTACGGATGATTTCAGATGCGGACGTATCTGCGAGCATGACAATATAAGCAAGGACGAGGCGCTTTCGATTATCAGACAGAAGGATAAGGCAAGGCGCAGACACTACAAGTATTATACGGAACGTAACTGGGGCGAATGCCTGAATTACGATCTGTGCATCAATACGGCTACCTGCGGTATTGATGAGGCGGCTGAAATAATCGCTAAGCTTGCAGGCAAATAAAGACGTCGCATTCAGCGGCTGACGCCTTTAAGAATAGTAAAAATCGGCTGTCAATGGTGACTTTCAAATCACATTGACAGCTTATTTTTTTTAAACAGTTAAACAGAGAAAATATTTGAACAGAAGGAACGGTGAACGATGGAATTTGTAATGCTCTTTTTTTCGGCAATCATCATTGTCTGCATTGTAGGCAATAAGCTGTCAACAAAGATAGGTGTTCCGAGCCTGCTTATATTCCTGGCGCTGGGTATGATATGCGGCTCGGACGGTATTTTGAAGATACCGTTTGACAACTATCAGCTCAGCGAGCAGGTGTGTACGGTATGCCTTATATTTATAATGTTCTGCGGCGGCTTTTCTGCCAACTGGAAAGCGGCAAGACCTGTCGCTTTGCGTGCGGGACTTTTATCTTCACTCGGTACTATAGTTACGGCGCTTATTACTACGGCAGGCTGTCATTTCCTGATAGGATTCGATATAAAAGAGAGCTTTCTTATCGGTGCGGTTATTTCGTCTACCGATGCGGCATCGGTGTTCTCGATACTTCGTTCAAAGCAGTTGAACTTGCGTGGCGGTTTGGCTTCACTGCTGGAAATCGAGAGCGGTTCTAACGACCCGTTTTCTTATATGCTGACGGTCATTGCACTTGCGATAATGGCAGGTGATGATATTTCACAGCTTGGTCTTCTTGCGGTGCTGCAGATAGTCCTCGGTGTTGCATTCGGCTTTGCAATGGGATTTGCCGCGGTATTTGTAATGAAAAAGGTGAAGCTGTCGAAAAACAGCTTTGACATAATTTTTATGATGGCGATGATATTTGCGGCATATTCCGCACCTATACTGCTCGGCGGTAACGGATACCTCAGCGTATACATAGCAGGTATCATCATCGGTAACAGCAACATAGGAGAGAATAAGGCGCAGCTTGTGCATTTCTTCGACGGAATAACGGGGCTGAGCCAGATAATGCTGTTCTTCCTGCTGGGATTGCTGTCGAATCCTTCACAGCTTCCGGGAATAATACTTCCGGCACTTGCAATATTTGCGGTGATGACCTTTATATCACGTCCTGCTGCGGTGTTTACGATATGCTCAAAGGGATATACTTGGGCTGATAGGCTGTTTATAGCGTGGTCGGGTCTGAGAGGTGCATCGTCCATTGTTTTCGCAATAATGGCTACGGTGAGCGATGTGTACACGGACAGCAATCTGTTCAATATAGTAGTGTGCGTCTGCCTTATCTCCGTTGCGTTTCAGGGAACGTTACTGCCGAAGGTTGCAACGGGGCTTAAACTCATTGATAACGAAAGCAGTGTATTAAAGACGTTCAACGACTATCAGGACGAAACTCCGCAGTTCAATATGATGCGTATATTCGTATCGGATGCTCACACCTGGAACGGACACAAGATAAGCGAGATAGATTTTCCCGACGATTCGCTTGTGCTTATGATAAAACACGGTGACAGCACTATCGTTCCGAAAGGCGATACGGTGATAAATGCCGGAGATGATGTTATACTCAGCATTCCGTCATACAGGGACAGCGGAAATATATTGCTCAAGGAATATGAGATAGGTCCAAAGCATTTATGGAAGGGAAAGACTATAAAGGAGCTTGATCTGCCGACTACGCTTCTTATTATAATGATAAAGAGAAACGGCGATATGGTCGTACCTAACGGAAGCACTGTAATAAAGCAGGGTGATATTCTTGTTGTAAGCGACCAGTCGCATATAGAAGAAAAGAAGAAAAATGATAAGCACGGCGGTGACGAGCCGGATAAAGCGGCTGAGAATAAGGAATGCGATGAAAAAGAGGGAGAGAAGGTGAGCGTGTAACAATTGACGGAACAACGATAATGACTTTCGGACTTGAAATTAAAGGTCGGCTGTGATAGAATAAGGCTGACGGCTTTTATGAATATGAAACTGCCGTGTTATATATGCGGCAGTTGTTTTTTTGGGAGAAAAAATATGAAACGCAGTAAGAAAATATCGGTGCTTAGAGAGTGCGTAGAAAAGCACCATATATGCAGGTGCTTTTACGAATATGACAAAAGCTATTGGTATTATTATATCAATGATTTCAACGACAAATTTGTACTCGGTCAGGAAGAAAACGACTTTGAACTTAACGGATATACGATCCGCAACTTTGACGAACTGCAAAAAGCAGAAATCAAGAATGATATCTGCGAAGAGATAAACAGACTGAATGGGGTTGCAGAGCAAATCAAGGCTCCCCAAATTGATATAAGCTCGTGGCAGAGCATATTCAATTTGCTCCGTGAGTGCGGTGAATGGGTGATAGTCGAGAATGAAAATGAAGAGATATTCCATATAGGGATAATCTTAAAGGCGGGGAAGAATAAACTGACGATGAGAGAGTTTGACGCAGACGGAAAATGGCAGGAAGAAACCAAAATTCCATACAAAGAAATAACAAGCGTCAGCTTTAAAACAAGATATATTGATAACTGGAGAAAGTATCTCGAAAGAACGAAAGAAGGATAAGTATGGACATTAAGGAAAACTTCAAGGGACATTTAAGCACGATCAATCATCACAAGATGGAAGTGATGAGGCTGTGTTTCAAGGTCGGTCTTTATAAGCAAGGGCTTATGCATGATCTGTCAAAATACTCGCCGAAGGAATTCATAAGCGGCGTGGTATTTTACACGGGAGATAAAAGTCCGAATACGACTGAAAGACGTGTGACGGGAAAAAGCGAGGCGTGGCTTCACCATAAGGGAAGAAACAGGCACCACTTTGAATACTGGATAGATTACGGACAGGAGCCGGGTTCTGCGATGCAGGGAATGAAGATGCCTGTAAAGTATGTTGTGGAAATGTTCTGCGACAGAGTGGCGGCTTGTAAGACATATTATAAAGAGAATTATAACGACAGTATGCCGTTTGAATATTTCAACAAGAACAGAAAACACTATATGATGCACCCGGAAACTATGGAGCTTCTTGGAAAAATGCTGATAATGCTGAAAAGATACGGCGAGGAGGATACGCTGGTATACATAAGGGAGAGAATCCTTACCGGAAGGTATCCGAAAAAGACGGCGGTAAAAAGCTGATAAAATACATTAAATAGCAGAAAAATGCAGTAAATAGAATATATAGACAGCTTTTTACGGCTGATTGTACAAAGTGCCTTTAAAAACGGGATTAAACGAGTAAGTTTTATGTAAATTTACTTTGAAAAAAACGTTGACAAATGTCGTTTTCCGTGATATAATAGACAAGCACTCAAACGAGAGGGCACGAAAACAGAGGGT
>ERZ779840.974-NODE-974-length-29882-cov-5.897878_pt1 | contig 29882 bp, 24 predicted proteins | sample MGYA00511561_ERZ779840 | MGnify/ENA primary metagenome ERZ779840 (study PRJEB29588, sample SAMEA2162036) | human gut metagenome | biome: human gut; feature: human-associated habitat; material: faeces | place: Denmark | collected 2008/2010 ...
CGGTGAGACGTGCCATGGAAGCCGTAGCGGCGCAGATGGTCTTCGGTGTAATACTTGGTGGGAATGGCATAGCGGTATGCCTTCGGGGGCATGGTCATATGGAACGCGGTGTCGAACACGGCGACCTGCGGCTTGCTCGGCATGGCCTTTTCGCATGCTTCAATGCCCATGAGGTTGGCGGGATTGTGCAGCGGGCCGAGGGGGATGCAGTCGCGGATGGCCTGCTTGCAGGCCTCGTCGATGATGCAGCTTTCAACAAACTTGTCGCCGCCGTGCAGAACACGATGGCCGACAGCGTCGATCTCATCGACGGATTTGATCACACCGTATTCCGGATCGACCAGAATGGACATAACGGCCTCGATCGCCTCCTTGTGCGTCGGCATCGGAATGTCCTTTTCATACTTCTTGCCGCTGGCCGGGACCTTGTGGGTCAGACGGCCGTCCAGACCGATGCGCTCACACAGCCCCTTGGCGGTGACATCGCCGGTGTCCGGGTTCATGAGCTGGTACTTGAGGCTGGAGCTGCCAGCATTGATAACCAGAATGTTCATACTTCCATTCACTCCTGTATTTCTTTTTTCAATCATTCGTGTTACTATATCACATAGCTATTGTTCATCATACAACAAAAGCCAAACAGAAACAAGGGCTTTACAAGATTTTTTTACCGGAGGTCATTCCATGCAGACGGTCGGCGTGATCTGTGAATACAATCCCTTTCATCTCGGCCACGCGCGGCAGCTGAGCCTGATTCGGCAGCAGCTGGAACCGGAGACGGCCATTGTCTGCCTGATGAGCGGAAACTATGTCCAGCGTGGAGAACCTGCCATTTTTGACAAGCGCGTCCGGGCACAGGCGGCGGTGGAAGCCGGGGCCAGTCTCGTACTGGAACTGCCGGTCACATACGCGCTGCGCTCGGCAGAGGGCTTCGCCGCAGGCGGTGTGCACATCCTATCGCAGCTGCGCTGCGGCTTTCTCAGCTTCGGCTGCGAATCCGGGGACGGAGCCGCAATTTTCCGCGCAGCGGAAGTCTCCTGCTCGGTAGAATTTGAGCAGGCGCTGCACGTCCGCATCCAGACCGGCCTCAGCTACGCCGCCGCGCGGCAGCGGGCACTGGAAGCGCTCGGGCAGGATGGGCAGCTGCTGACAAGGCCGAACGACATTCTGGCCTTTGAATACTGCCGCGCAATCCTCACGCAGAACAGTCACATGCACCCGTTGGCCGTTCTGCGTCCCGGCGATTATCATGCAGATGTGCCGGATGCGGAACATCCGTCCGCCACGGCGGTACGGCAGCTGATTTTGTCGGGCGGAGACTGGCGGCAGTACGTTCCGGCAGCCTGCACCTATGAAAACGCGGTTCCCCACGCACTTTTGTGGGGCGAGAAGGCCCTGCTCGCGCGTCTGCGCGGCATGGAGCAGGCAGACTGGGTACAAGCCGCACACGGCTCTGAGGGTCTGTGGTCAAAGGTTTGGAAGGCCGTGCAGGCGCAGCCGGACTATGAACGCGTCCTGAAAGCGTCAAAATCAAAGCGCTATCCGCGTACACGGCTCCAGCGGCTGCTGCTGTGCGCGTATTTGGGTATTGACACGCAGACGCTCCTGCGCGAAGCGCCGTATGTGCGCGTGCTGGCATTCGATGAAATGGGCCGTACCGTTTTGCGGCAGGCCAAAAAAGACGCGCGTCTCACGCTCGTCAATGCGGGCCAGACGCCGCCGGACGAAGTCTATTATGCGCTGGAGCGCCGCTGTGCAGCGCTTTACGGCCTGTTTGCCATGCAGCCGGAACTTTTTTCGGAACAAGTTGCACGGATCTATCAAAAGCCTCTGGGACCGGCATAGACCACGAAAACGGACATCCCCGAAAAGTAGGGATGTCCGTTTTTATGCAGCATCAGTCCGGCCAGAGGCGTTCTTCGTAGACGCCGGCGGCCTTGAGCGCACAGATCGCTTCCTTGACGGAGGCCAGATCCTCGCGGTAGGTCACGCCGTGCCATACCTCCTCGCAGGGCAGCACGCGCACGCGCGCTGTCCCTTCCTCCAACTGCTGGTTTACGACACTCGGGAGGTAAAACTCACGCTTCAGCGGATCCAGCGGAACCTCTTTCTCAAAAAACGCACCAAGCCGTGTCCAGAACTCCGAAACAGTCGGCTGGGTAAAGCCCCAGATGTTCATGGAGACAATGGTATCGCCCGGCAGATCGACAAAGTGTTCGCCGTCCTCGGTATAGGCGGCGTGGTCGCCACGCTGGTAAATCTTTGTCCGCTCGGTGATGCCCATGAGCATGCCGTTTTGGACCTCGCACACGCCGCGCGCCACGGAGCCGAACTCCGTCACGGTATTGCGCACCCGATAGCCGACCATGGCGTAGCAGTGCTCGTCGTCGTTCGTACGCAGAAACTCATAGATCTCGCTGAATGCTGTGCGTCCGTAGAAGTCATCGGAATTGATCACGGCAAACGGCCCGTGCAGCACGTTCCGGCAGCAGGCAATGGCCTGTCCCGTGCCCCACGGCTTGACACGCCCGTCCGGGACAGTGCAGCCCGCCGGGATATCTGTCAACTCCTGATAGACATATTCCACGTTAAAAAACCGCTCCATGCGGTTTCCGATGCGTTCACGAAAGAGCGCGTCGTGTTCGCGCTTGATGATAAAGACAAGATCGCGGAACCCCGCGCGTCTTGCGTCGTACATCGAAAAGTCAATGATGCTGTGCCCCTCCTTGTCAACGGGCTCCATCTGCTTGAGCCCGCCGAAGCGGCTGCCCATTCCAGCGGCCATAATGACAAGTTTCGGTGCTTGATTCTGCATGTGAAATGCCTCCTGCAAGTTACTGCCTCTATCGTATCGGTTCCGACAGAAGATTGCAAGCCCTTTTCGCAGGAAATTTTGCTTCCGACACGAATGGCTTGCGAGCGGCGCGCATTTGTGGTACACTATGTAAAATCTAGGTTAAATCCAAATATGAAACGGGGTGAATGATATGCGTCTGTCTTCTCTGATTGCCAATGCCAGTCCGGTCGCGGGCATCATTATCTCCGTCGCGCTGATGCTGTTTTCCGGATTTGCGATGACGCGGCTGACGAAGCTTGCGCGGCTGCCGAACGTGACCGGTTATATTCTTGCCGGTATTCTCATCGGGCCGTATGTGCTGAATCTCGTGCCGCAGCGTATCATTGACGGCACAGATTTTCTTTCCGATATTGCCCTCGCATTCATTGCGTTTTCAACGGGCGAGTTCTTTAAGCTTCCGGTCTTGAAGAAAAACGGCATGAAGGTCGTCTGGATCACGGTCTTCGAGGCGGTTCTGGCTTCGGTGTTCATTTTTATCCTGACATATTTCATTCTTCGGCTTGATCTTGCGTTTTCCATCGTGCTTGCAGCCCTCGCTTCGGCGACGGCACCGGCATCCACAATGATGACCATCCGGCAGACTGGCGCAAAGGGTGATTTCGTCGATACGCTTCTGCAGGTCGTGGCACTGGACGACGTGGTGGGGCTGGTTCTTTATTCTATCGCAATTTCCATCGCGCTGGCTTCCTTAAGCGGCGTGAGCGGATTCTCGTTCGAGACGCTGGGAAATCCGGTGCTGCTGAATCTTCTGGTTCTGCTGCTTGGCAGCATATTCGGGCTTTTCATGAAGCTTCTCATGCCGCAGAAGCGCTCGAAGGATAATAAGTTGATCATCTCCGTCGCGCTGCTGTTCGCGTTCTGTGGTGTGTGCGCGCTGCTGGATCTTTCGCCGCTGCTCGGCTGCATGGTGATGGGCACGGTTTATACAAATATTGCGGACGATGATAAACTCTTCAAGCAGCTGAACTATTTCAGTCCGCCGCTTCTGCTGCTGTTCTTTGTCCGCTCCGGCATGTCGTTCCAGCTGGACGCGTTGATCTCTCCGGCTGGAGCCTTAGACGGCGTACCGCTGCTGGTGATTGGTGCAAGTTATTTCCTTGTGCGCATTCTTGGCAAATACGCAGGCGCATGGCTCGGATGCCGGCTTGTCAGAAAAGACAGGCTGGTGCGCAATTATCTGGGACTTGCGCTCATCCCGCAGGCAGGCGTAGCCATTGGCCTTGCGGCGCTTGGCGCCAGAACGCTTGGCGGCGCGATGGGCAGCGACCTGCAGACCGTTATCCTTGCTTCAAGCGTCCTATATGAACTCATCGGCCCCGGCTGCGCAAAGCTGGCGCTGTACTTATCCAAATCGTATTCGACAAAGCTGGAAGACGTCGTAGTCGTTGAGGAACTTACGGAAACAGGTGAGAAAAAGACCGACGTGCAGCTGCTCATCGAACGCATCCAGAAAATTCAGAAGGAACTTCCGGCACTGGACAGCGACATGTCGGAGGAAGAGGCCGCTTTTACCGAGGCGGCAGAGGAGCAGCTGGCCCAGACACAGGCGCAGCGCAGATTTTTCTATCTCAGGAGGTAAGAGCATATGAAAACAGATTGGATTGCGGGCTTTCTTGGCACATGGAGCACAGAACTGACGCTCGGCGCAATTTTGCTGCGTCTGGCGCTCAGTATGGCGCTGGCCGCCATCATCGGCTGCGAACGCTCGAGCAAGCGGCACTCCGCCGGTCTACGCACATTCATCCTCGTGAGCCTCGCCGGTACGTCCACAATGCTCATCGATCAATATCTTATGGATGTTCTGCCAATCACAATTCCGGTCCTGTCGGCGGCAGCCGTCATCGGCATCACGACGATCAGCGGAAACTCCATCCTTTTCAGTTCCAAAAACCAGATCAAGGGCCTTACGACCTCGGTCGGCCTCTGGTGCTGCGGCATCGTGGGGCTGGCGCTCGGCGCGGGGCTTTATACGCTGGCGCTGGTGCTGTTTGCAGCCCTGCTTTGCAGTATGTCAGGCCTGCCAGCGCTGGAGACGCACTTAAAAGACCGCTCGAACCACTTCGAGGTGCACCTGGAACTAAAAAACAAGCTTGATCTGCCGGATTTCGTCTCGACTGTCCGCGCGCTCGGTATCCGCATCGACGATATTGAGTCGAATCCAGCGTACTTGAACTCCGGTCTCAGCGTATTCACCGTCTCCTTTACCGTTGACAGTGCGGAACTTAAGCAATACAAAAAGCACGGCGAGATCATCGAGGCGCTCCGATCGCTGGATTATGTGTATTATATTGAGGAAATGAACTGAGCGCAAAGAGCCGCCAGCGGTCCATCTTTTTCTCCCGAAAGAGAAAAAGATGGAGGAAAAATGTGCTTGGACGCGTTTTGTGCGCGCTGCGGATACAATTCTGGAAAGAACCAGTTTTTGTATTTTTTTGAAAGACTTACAGATATACGAAAAGCCTCCCCTTGTCGCATGCTGTGCGGCAAGGGGAGGCGGCATTTTCGGAGCAAGGGCGGACGAGATAGTCAGCAGCGTGCGGAGCGGTTGGAAATATGCAGTGCAGATACCTTTCAGTCAGCCTCCTGCGATTTAAAGAAGAACCTTTGAAGTGAGAATATGCGTTAAAACAGCCGTACAAGAAGCTGGGAGACGAGGACGACTGCGATCAGGGCGATGGGGTAGGTTGCGGCATAGGCGGAGGCGACATTGCTCGTTCCGGCGACGTGGATGAGCGTGCCGAGGGCGGGCGTGGAGGTCATGCCGCCAGTGATGGAGCCGAGAATGTTCAGCAGGTTCATCTTCAATAGATGCTTTGCCACGACATAGCCCACGACCATCGGCAGAAGCGTCATAAAAATGCCGTAGACGAAGTAGATGGGCTTGAAATACCGCACGAAACTCATGCCGCCGGAGACGCCTGCGCCAATGAGGAAGACCATAAGGCCGAGTTCCCGGAACGTTTCCAAGACCTTCTGGCTCGGCATAAGATCGGCCCGGCCAATGTGGCCGAAGTGACCGAATACCAGCGAGACGAGCAGTGCGCCGCCTGTTGTGGTGAGCGAGAAGAAGTTGAAGAACTTTATCGAGCCCAGCAGAATGCCGAACACAGCCGCAACAGCAAAGGGCGTGAAGCCGAAATCGTCAAACTCCAGCAGCTTTCCCTTGAACTTGGCAACGTCGCCTGTTTCCACATGCGTAATTTTTTTGCGTTCCTCATCCAGATCTGCATGAACGACGCGCGGCATCAGCTGCACAAACAGCACAACGCCAATGACGCCGAACAGATACGCAATGCCATAGCCGACCGTGACTGCGTCCTGATACTGGGCTGCAACAGCCTCTTTGGTTGCCGAGAACGCCGGAGTCGAGGTCAGACTGCCCGCGAGCAGGCCGGAGATCATAGCCGTAAGCTGGTTCGGGTCGTAGCCCGGCTGCCCGGCTTCAATCGCACGGCCGACGAGCAGACACAAAACTGCCGTAATGCCGCCGGAAAGAATGATCACGACGCCGAGCAACACATAGGACTTGAAGTTGTGCTTCATGTTCTTGAAGAAGTTCGGGCCCGCGATAAAGCCGACCGAGGTCACGAAGAACACAAGGCCCAGATTTTCGATGATCTTCAGCGCCTGCGAGGCGTAGTTGATCTCTTCAATGACAAATTTGGAATTGAAGTGCGTTCCGGAGAACGCGCCGTAAATCAGCGCGATCACGAAAACGCCTGCCGTGCCGAGGCTGATGCCCTTGATGGTGATGCGCCCGAGCAGATACCCGACTGCCGCGATTCCGAATACGGAAAGCATCAGAAAATTCGCGGCATTGATGGTTGCACTCATCTCTTTTCTCCTCTATTTCTCCTTATTTTTCTGCGGGATGGATCTTTCTGGCGTAGTCCGGCAGCAGCTGCGGGGAAAGGCGGTGATCCGTTACACCGACCTGCTGCTTTTCGGATTCAAACGCAGCAATATGGTCAAGCGTCAGTGCACCGACAGTCACGGATTTTGCCTTTTCTGCGGCATGCTGGCCCGCGTTGCGGCCAAAGACGATGACGTCGAGCAGGCTGTTGCCCATCAGGCGGTTGCGCCCGTGGATGCCGCCTACGACCTCGCCTGCGGCAAACAGGTTTTCCACATCCGTCTGGCCATCTGCCGTAATGTGCAGACCGCCGTTTTGATAGTGCAGCGTCGGATAAACCAAAATCGGCTCTTTCCGGATATCAATGCCGTGCTTTGCGAACATGCGCATCATGGCCGGGATGCGCTTTTCAATCGTGCCCGCGCCGTTTTTCAGTTCGATCATCGGCGTGTCAAGCCAGACCGCCTGCCCAGCGGGAGTCTTGACGCCCTTACCGCGCTCGGTGCATTCACGGATGATGGAGGCAGCGGCCACGTCGCGCGTTTCGAGCGGGTTCATGAACACCTCACCGTCCGCGTTCACGAGCATTGCGCCGACAGAGCGCACCTTTTCCGTGACCAGCGCGCCGTAGATCTGCGCGGGATAGGCCGCGCCTGTGGGGTGGTACTGAAGTGTATCGGGATAAAGCAGCTTCGCGCCCGCGCGGTAGCCGAGCACAAGGCCGTCGGCTGTTGCACCGTAGTGGTTCGAGGTGGGGAAGCCCTGATAGTGGAGCCGTCCTGCGCCGCCGGTGGCAAGAATGACGGTTTTCGCCTTCGCAACCAGCAGTTCCTTCGTCTCCATGTTCAAAAGCACCGCGCCTGCGCAATGGCCGTTTTCATCCTTGATGAGTTCGACGGCGGAGGTAAAGTCAACGACGGGAATGCCTCGATTGAGAACCTCGTCGCGCAGCGTGCGCATGATCTCGGCGCCGGAATAGTCCTTGGCTGCGTGCATGCGCTTGCGGGACGTGCCGCCGCCGTGGGTGGTGATCATGGTGCCGTCGGGCGCTTTGTCAAATTCCACACCGAGCCCGGACAGCCACTGAATAGCCTCCGGCGCGTCCATGACGAGTTTATACAGAAGATCCTTCTGCGCAGCAAAATGGCCGCCGCCGTAGGCGTCAAGGAAGTGCTGGGCAGGGGAGTCGTTCGGCTTGTCGGCAGCCTGAATGCCGCCCTCGGCCATCATGGTGTTCGCGTCGCCCATGCGAAGCTTCGTGACGACCATGACCTTTACACCAGCCTTGTCGGCTTCAATGGCTGCGGAGCAGCCTGCGCCGCCGCCGCCGATGATGAGAACATCCGTCTCATAATCGGGCTTCGTCAGATCAAACTGCTCGTGCAGGATGCGCGATTCACCCTCCAGCAGTTCCGCCAGTTCCAGCGGAACCTTTTGGCCCTTGTTGGGGCCGAAGCGCAGTTCGGTAAACTGTTCGGCGCGGTAGTCGGGATGGAATTTTTTCAGCAGCGTGTCCTTTTCCTCCGCCGTCATGCGGCGGGGGTCCAACTTCGCGTTTTCTTCGCGGGCCGCTTCCACCTTGCGGATGGAGGCCAGCATGTTAGAGTCCTGATACATGATATGCGTCCTCCTTACTTTTCAATCTCGCGGTGGTTGTAGAGTTCCTTGATCTCATCCAGCGGCTTTTCCATGAGACTTTCGATGAGCGCCTCAAATTTGCCGTCCTTAACCTCCTGCACGCGCGCGTCCAGATGCTCACAGTGCGGGGCAATGTACTTGCCGTTCAGACGGCGGGCCAGCATGGCGACCTGCGGGTGGGAGATGCCGGCCGGACAGCGGGACGAACATACGCCGCACATGACGCAGTCGAAAGATTCCTCGGCGCACTTGTCAAATTCGCCGCGCTGGGCATAGGCAATGTACTGCATGACGTTCAGACCCTGCGTGCACGCCTTTGTGCAGGCGTTGCAGCCGACGCAGGCATAGATTTCGGGGTACAGCTGCATCATGACCGTCTGCGTGGGCTTCAGCTTTTCCATGTCGTAGACTTCCTTCACCAGCGGGAAGAACGGAAGCGTTGCCACATACATGTTGTTCTCCACGCGCGTCGAGCAGGCCAGACAGGCCTTCAGTTCGCGGTCGCCCGCGATGCGGTAGATCGTCGCACACGCGCCGCAGAAGCCGTTGCCGCAGCCGCGCACAAGCTGATAGCCGGAATATTCCATCGCTTCCATGATGGTCAGACTGTCCGGCACCTCATATTTCTTGCCGAACAGGAAAACCGTCACCATATTTTCCATACCTGTTCTCCTTTAATACTCATTCGGCAGCTCATCGAGCTGGTCGAAGCGGAACACCGGGCCGTCCTTGCAGACGTATTTGTCGCCGATGTTGCAGCGGCCGCATTTGCCGAGGCCGCATTTCATCTTGAGTTCCATCGTGGTATAGACCTGCTCACGGGCGAAGCCGAGTTCCATGAGGCCCGCAAGGGTAAACTTGATCATGATGGGGGGGCCGCACATCACGACGGTCTTGTCGGTCGTGAAGCCGAGTTCCTTGACGTAGTTCGGCACGAAGCCGACGTGGCCGTCCCAGTCCGGCTGCTCGCGGTCGATGGTCAGATGGACGTTGATGCCGTCCTCTTTGCACCAGACGTTCTCGATCTCAGGATAGTCTACCAGGTCGTCCTTTGAGCGGGAGCCGTAGACGATGTCGATTTTGCCGTAGCGGTCGCGGTAGTGGCGGCAATAGTTGATGACCGAGTGCAGCGGGGCAAGACCGATGCCGCCCGCGATGAACAGCAGATCCTTACCTGCAAACGCGGTGTCAACCGGGAAGCCGTTGCCGTAGGGGCCACGGACAGTGATTTGCTGGCCGGGCTCCATGGCGTGGAGCCATTCGGTTACGCAGCCGCATTTTTTAATGGAAAACTCCACATATTCCTCCAGCGTGGGACTGGACGTGATGGAGAACAGCGCTTCGCCGACACCGGGAACAGAGAGCATGGCGCACTGGCCGGGGATATGGACGAAGGGCTTTTTGCCGTCAAGGCCGACAACACGGAACGTCTTGACGTCCGGCGTATCGACGCGGATATCCGTGACGACGGCGAGATTGGGGATCAGCGGATCGTTTCTCATGCGTGTTCCTCCCCAAGTGTTTTGATGACTTTAACGATGTTCATATGGATGGGACATTTGGCAAGACACCGGCCGCAGCCGACGCAGCCGAAGCATCCCTCGTTGTTATCCGGGAAATAGACCAGCTTGTGCATGAAGCGCTGCCGGAAGCGTTCAAGCTGCGTCGGACGCGGCTGACCGGCGGACATCTTCGTGAAATCCGAGTACATGCAGCTGTCCCAGCAGCGGAAGCGGCGGACAAGCTTACCGGAGTCGAATTCCTTGATGTCATAGCACTGGCATGTTGGGCAGACAAAGGTGCAGGTGCCGCAGCCGAGGCAGCTTTCGGACAGCTGCTTCCATTCCGGGCGGTCAAAGAGCGCTTTCGTTTTGCCTGCGCCGACGGCGGACAGGTCGAGTCCGGCCAGCGGAAGCTTTTTGAGAATGCTGCGGGTCCGTTCCTGCTGGGCTGCGACTGCCGCACCGTCTGTATCTTCCAGCATGGGAAGCTTTGCGGTCAGCGCTTCGCCCTTTTCCGTGTTGGTCTGCCAGAAAAGCGTTTCGCCCTCGATCCAGCAGCTGATATCGCCCTGCGGAGTTGCGGGGTCAATGCCGAAGGACTGACAGAAGCACGTTTCCTCGGGGTGGGTGCAGGCCAGCGTTACAACGGTACCGCTGGCGCGGCGGGCGGCATAGAAGGTATCCTTCGGTTCAGCAAGGAAGACCCGGTCGAGAATTTCAAAGCTTCTCGCATCGCAGGCACGCACGCCGAACAGGACGAACGGCTCTGCCGGGTCACGCGTTTCCACAAGGTCAAGCTGTTTGCCCGTCACACGGAAGCCGACGAGGTTTTCCACCTGCGGGAAAAACAGATCCTTGGCTGAACGGACGGTATTGAGCTTCTTTGTCAGCGTCATGCCCTCCTGCCAGACGGTAAAGCTGGCCTGACCGGCGGCATCGTCTGCCGGGATGTAGAGTGTCTGTGCTGCCGACACGGCGGCAAACAGGCTTTGAAGCTTAGAGAGGGGAAGCTGTTTCATTGCGCACCTCCTCTTTCATAGACGACGGACGGCTCACAGTCGTCCTTGCGGAAATCCATGAGCGGCGGGCGGGAGTCGAAATCGGCGCCGGCCTGATAGTCACCGTAGAGTTCATTGATGTCCTTGATGAACTTGCGATTCAAAAGATGCAGCGGGATATGCTGCGGACAGACGCGGGAGCATTCACCGCAGTCGGTGCACCGGGAGACGACGTGGAAGGCACGGATGATATGGAACATGTTCTCCTCGAACGAATCGGCAATGGCCTTGTTCTCAAAGCCGGAATCGTGGTTGTCGAACACGCACTTTTCGCACGAGCAGGCGGGACAGACGTTGCGGCAGGCGTTGCAGCGGATGCAGCGCGACAGTTCGCTGCGCCAGAAGGTGTAGCGCTCCTCTGCCGTCATGGACTCGAGTTTTTCAACCTCGGCAAAACGGCCGCAGTCCGGATTTTCCTCGCCCTGCGCACCGAGCAACTCGTCGAAGCAGACGAGTTTTTTGCTCTTGCAGGTCTTGCACTTGAGCAGCAGCGCATCGGCCTTCTTGATCGTCCGCTCACCGTAGATCGTGGAAACGCGCAGGTCTTCGCCGTCTTCCGTGACTGCCGTGACACCGGCAAGTCCCAGTTCCTTGATGGCTTCCATGTCGCACATGCCGTCGCACTGTACGCCGACGGCGTAGACTGTCTCGCGCAGGATGCGGTGCTCCTTTAGAAGCTGGACAAACGAATAGCTGTCGCAGGGCTTCAGGAACACGGCGGCCTTGCCGCCCTTGCGGGATTCCGCGATGAGATATTTGGACAGATTCGCGCCGGAGAAGACGCTCCAGACGAAATTTTTCTCAATGTCTTCCACGCTCGTGAATACGGACGGTGTCAGGTCGTAGAAGAATTCGCCCGCGCGCCAGCCAATGACGCGGTCAACAATTTGATCATGCAGCAGCTGGATCGCTTTTTCCTTTACTCTTTGCATCGTAGATCCTCCAGTCTGCGGTTCTCGCCGAGTTTTGTGATCGTCTCGGCGAATTCGTTCATGGTTTTGGCGAACTTCGCGCCCTCTGCCGCCGAGACCCATTCCACGCGCGTGCGCTCACGCTCAATGCCGAGGAAGTCCAGCATGGAGAACAGGAGCGTCATGCGCCGCCGGGCGTAATAGTTGCCGGTCGTGTAGTGGCAGTCGCCGGGATGGCAGCCGCAGAGGATCACGCCGTCGGCTCCGCGCTGAAACGCGCGGAGAATAAACATCGGGTTCAGCCGGCAGGAGCACGGAATGCGGATGATCTTCACATTGGCCGGGTAACTCAGCCGGTTTGTGCCGGAGAGATCGGCGCCCGCGTAGGAGCACCAGTTGCAGCAGAACGCCACGATCGTGGGCGTCCAGGAGCCGTTTACCTGCATATCGCATCCACCTCCGCAATGATTTGACGGTTGGAGAAGCCCTTGAGATCCATCGCGCCGGACATGCACGCGACGGTGCATGCGCCGCAGCCCTGACAGACCGCCGGGTTGACCTGCGCCACGCGCCGCACGAGCGTCGTGCGGTTCGGGCCTCTGAATTCTTTGTCGATGTAAGTGATCGCGCCGTAGGGGCAGACCTTTTCGCAGTTGGAGCAGCCATTGCACATCATCTCGTCCGGCTGCGCCACGCACGGATTGCACGTCAGGCTGTCCTTGCACAGAAGTCCGATGACCTTTGCCGCAGCGGCGGACGCCTGTGCGACCGTCTCGGGAATATCCTTCGGCCCCTGGCACATACCGGACAGGAATACGCCCGCAGTCGGGCTTTCAACCGGGCGAAGCTTCGGATGGGCCTCCGTAAAGAAGTCATTCGTATCCATGGAGGCGGTCAGCATGGTCGCAAGCGGCCGCGCGGACTTATCCGGTTCGATGGCGGCAGCCAGCACGACCATGTCGGCGTCAATGTGCAGCTGCCGGTTGTCCAGCAGATCGGAGGCCTGCACCTTCAGCTTGCCGTTTTCGGGCGTGACCTTGCCGACCATGCCCTTGATATAATGTACGCCGTACTGCTCGACGGCTCTGCGGTAGAACTCGTCAAAGTTCTTGCCGGGGGTGCGCACGTCGATATAGAACACATATACGTCTGTATCCGGGTATTTTTCGCGGCAGAGCATGGCATGCTTCGCCGTGTACATGCAGCAGATCTTGGAGCAGTAGGGCTTGCCCTTCTCCACACCGTCGCAGCGGGAGCCGACGCACTGGACGAAGACGATGGTCTTCGGATGTGTCCCGTCGGACGGGCGCAGGAGCGTGCCGCTCGTGGGGCCGGCGGCGTTCATAAGACGCTCAAATTCGAGGCTGGAAACGACGTCCGGGCTCTGGCTGTAGGCAAATTCATCGAATTTGGAAAGATCGATGGGGTTGAAGCCCGTCGCGACGACGATGGCGCCGTATTCCTGCTCAATGAACGTGTCGGTCTGCTTGTAATCGATTGCCCCGGCGGAACAGACCTTCGCGCACACGCCGCACTTGCCGTTTTTGAGCATGCTGCAGTAGTTGGGATCGATGGTCGCAACCTTCGGCACGGCCTGCGCAAACGGGATATAGATTGCGCGGCGATTGTCCATACCGAGGTTAAATTCGTTTGGAACCTTCTTCTGCGGACACTTTTCCGTGCACAGACCGCAGCCGGTGCAGACGTCCTCCTTCACAAAGCGCGCTTTGCGGCGGATTTTCACATGGAAGTTGCCGACAAAGCCGCCGACAGATTCAACCTCGGAATAGGAATAGATGTGGATTTTTTCGTTCTGCGCACAGTCAACCATTTTCGGTGTCAGGATGCACGCCGCGCAGTCGAGTGTCGGGAACGTCTTGTCGATCTGGGTCATCTTGCCGCCGATGGTCGGCTGCTTTTCGACGATATCGACCTCAAAGCCAGCCTCGGCAATGTCCAGTGCCGTCTGGATGCCCGCGATGCCGCCGCCGATGACGAGCGCACGCTTGGTGACCGGGCTGGAACCTGCGGTCAGAGGCGCGTTCAGATGCACCTTGGCGATGGCGGCGCGGCCCAAAATGATCGCCTTTTCCGTGCCGGCTTCCTTGTCCTTGTGAATCCAGGAGCACTGTTCGCGGATATTTGCGATCTCGACCATATAGGGGTTCAGACCTGCCTTTTCGCAGGTCTTGCGGAACGTCTGCTCGTGCATTCTGGGTGAGCAGGAACAGATGACCACGCCGGTCAGACCGTATTCATGGATTTTCTCCTGAATCATCTGCTGGCCGGTCTGGGAACACATGTACTGGTAATTGGTGGAGAAAACAACGCCGGGCTCCTTGGCAAGGGCCTGCGAGACTGTTTCCACATCGACGGTCGCGGCAATGTTGCTGCCGCACCAGCATACGAATACGCCGATTCTCTGCATTGCGTTCCCTCCTTACTTTTTATATTTGCGGAACGCCGCGGCAATCGCCTGCTGCGGCAGTTCTTCGTCAAGAATTTCCGGGATGCGCTCGGGCTTCAGGTGATCCATGCCCTGTTGGCGCTGCACGGCATTGCGCACGGCCTCAATGAGTTTTGCAGGCTCGACGTTTCGGGGACAGCGCTCGACGCAGGCAAAGCAGCTCAGACAGGTGTAGATGCCCTTCGAGGAAAGCAGTTCCTCAATTCGGCCGTTTTCGACCATGGAGACAAACTGATGCGGATGGTATTCCATCTCGTCATACGCAGGACAGCTTGCCGAGCATTTGCCGCAGCGCATGCACTTTCTGGGGTTCACGCCGGAGATGCGGGTGACGGTTTCGATCATGTTCTGATTGTTCATGCGTCCTCCTCCCCGCAGCCGAGCGCCTCGGCCAGCAGTTCTGTAAAGTAAACGACCGGAAGCTTGCCGTCTGTATTGTGCAGCAGATTGTAGCTGCACAGGGGACATGCCGTAATGAGAAGTTCCGCGCCCTGCGCTTTCGCATTGTCCGTGATCTTCCGTGCCTGCTTCGCGGCATAGGCGTTGTTTTCAACTGCCATATAGCCGCCGCAGCATTCATTGCGCTGTGCGTAAATAACAGGCTCCGCGCCGATAGCCCGGATGAAGTCCTCGAGCATTTTCGGGTTCTCCGGGTCATCAAACTGCATCTCACGGCTGGGCCGCAGGAGCATGCAGCCGTAATATGCGCCGATTTTCCTGCCCGTAAGCGGCTTTACGACAGCCTCTTTGACCTTGTCCCAGCCGATCTCGTCGCGCAGAACCTCGAGATAGTGCAGAACCCTTGTCTCACCAGCATAAGGCGTTTCCGGCTTTAAGTAGTTGTTGACCTTGGTGCGGATGTCTTCGCTGTGCTGCATGTCGCCGTTCACACGCTTTAAAACGTGGTGGCAGGCAGAACAGAGGGACACCAGCGGCTGGCCCGCGTCACGCGCGGCCATCAGTGCACGGACGGAAGAAAGGCGCGTGGCGATCTCATCGTTTGATTGCGGATACACCGCGCCGCAGCACTGCCACTCCGGAATCTCGCAGAGCGAAAAGCCAAGCTTTTCCGCCGCAAGCCGTCCGGCTCTGTCCAGCTGCGCGCCCTTGGTCTTGAGCGTGCAGCCGGGGAAATAGCTGTAATTCATTGTGACCCTCCCATCAGATCATGTTCTCCGGGTGGAACACCTCGTCGAAGCGCTCCGCCGTCAAAAAGCCGAGGCTCACGCAGGCTTCCTTGAGGGAGATGTTTTCTTTATAGGCTTTCTTTGCCGTCTTGGCTGCGTTTTCATAGCCGATATACGGGTTCAGTGCCGTGACGAGCATAAGAGAGTTGTGCAGATTGTGCTCCATCTTCTCACGGTTCGCGCGGATGCCGCAGGCGCAGCGGTCGTTGAACGAGACAATGGACTCGGCCAGCAGCCGCGCCGACTGCAGGAAATTATAGATGCAGACCGGCATGAACACGTTTAGTTCAAAATTGCCCTGCGACGCGGCCATGGACACGGCCATGTCATTGCCCATGACCTGCACGGCGACCATTGTGACAGCCTCGCACTGGGTGGGGTTGACCTTGCCGGGCATGATGGACGAACCGGGCTCGTTTTCGGGGATGAAGATCTCACCGAGGCCGTCCCGCGGGCCGGAGGCCAGCCAGCGCACGTCGTTTGCGATCTTCATCATATCGGCGGCCAGCGCCTTCAAAGCGCCGTGTGCAAAGACAATCTCGTCCTTGCTGGTCAGCGCGTGGAATTTATTCTCTGCCGTTTTGAAGTCCTTGCCTGTCAGCTTCGCAATTTCAGAGGCGACCGCTGTATCGAAGCCCTTCGGCGTGTTGAGGCCCGTGCCGACGGCGGTGCCGCCGAGCGCCAGTTCCTTCAGGGGCTTCACGGCCAGGAGCAGCAGCTCCCGATCCCGTTCCAGGCTCGATCTCCAGCCGGAAATTTCCTGCGGGAAGGAGATGGGCGTGGCGTCCTGCAGATGCGTCCGGCCGGACTTGACAATGCCTGCATTTTCTTCCTCCAGACGGCGGAATGTTGCTGTCAGCGTGTCGATGGCAGGGATGACCTTGTCCTCAATCGCACAGACCGCCGCGATGTGCATCGCGGTCGGGAATGTGTCGTTGGACGACTGAGACATGTTGATATCATCGTTCGGGTGCAGAAGCTTTCTGCCCGCGATCTCATTGCCGCGGTTGGCAATGACTTCGTTGCTGTTCATGTTGGACTGCGTGCCGGAGCCGGTCTGCCAGACGACGAGCGGGAAATTGTCCAGAAGCTGGCCGGAAATGACCTCGTCCGCCGCCTGTTCAATGGCGGCAAGCTTTTCTTCGGTCATTTTCTCAGGACGCAGGGCGCGGTTTGCGCGCGCAGCAGCCTTTTTGAGAATGCCGAAGGCATGGACGATCTCGGCGGGCATCGTCTCGATGCCGACGCCGATGGGGAAGTTGTTGTGGCTGCGCTCGGTCTGTGCGCCCCAGTATTTGTCTGCCGGGACGCGAACCTCACCCATGGCATCGTGTTCGACGCGATATTCCATTGTTTTTTCTCCTTCTATTATCAAATCTCGACCTGATGAATAACTTCCTTCAGCTTATCTGCGCTGGCGCGAAGCTTGTCAACCTCGCCGTCGGTCAGCTGGTTGAGGATCTTGCCGCGTACGCCCTGATTGTCAACCAGCACGAGCGTAGACAGGCACACATCGGATACGCCGTATTCGCCGTGCATCATGGTCGAGACAGTCACAGCCGTTCCGGCGGTACTCTGCACACACTTGCACAGATGACAGACCGACATCGCAACGGCATAGAACGTTGCGCCCTTGTTCTTGATGACCTGTGCGCCGGAGGTTTTGACGAACTGTTCAATCTCCTCATAGTTCTGGTCCCATTTAATGCGGTCGCAGTCGGGAGAATGCTCTTTATAAGAATCAATGTGATTGTTTGCAATGTGGACAAGGCTCCAGGGGACGAAGGAGGAATCGCCGTGCTCACCATAGACATGCGCATGCACGTTCTTCGGGCTGATGCAGAAGCGCTTGGCAAGCGTTGACTGCAGGCGGCTGGTGTCGAGGATGGTGCCGGAGCCGATGATGTGGCTTTCGGGAACGCCGGAGATTTTGTGGAACACATACGTCAGCACATCGACCGGGTTGGAGACGATGATATAGATTGCATCTGGCGCGGCGGCGGTGATCTGCGGGGCAATGTCCTTGATGATGTTGACATTGGCCTGCGCCAGTTCCAGACGGCTCTGCCCGGCCTTGCGGGGAAGACCCGAGGTGATGATGACGATATCGGAGCCGGAGGCAGCGTCATAATCGCCGGAACGAACGATCGTCGGGGAACAGAACGGCGCGCCCTGATAGATATCCATGGCCTCGCCAAAGGCCTTCTGCTTGTTGACGTCGATCAGGACGATCTCGGATGCGATACCCTGGATCATCAAGTCGTTTGCGATCGTGGCGCCTACGCTTCCCGCGCCGATGACAGTAATCTTACTCATACACAAAACCCCCAATTTCAGTTTTAAATCAAACAAAATATACCGATATAATTTTATCGGTTATTACGATAAAATTATATCGGTATTCTGTTGGAAGCACCAATGCTTTTTTGAACGCAGGCATGCTCTTTTTGATATGGAAAAACGTCGCGTTTTTGCAGCAAATCATCAGACAGACACCTTGTGCTCCCGCACAAACTGAACAAATCCGGCTTCGATCTCACTCATTGCATATTGCTTATGATATACCAGCGCGTTGAGATACAAACTCTGGTTGTCGCTGCACGGGATCTGGACGAGATTCCAGCGCTGGATGCAGTGCTCCGGGATCGCCGGGGCCAGCATGTAGGAATTCGGAATGGTTTCGAGAAGCGTCATCTGGGCCAGGCGGTCAACACAGTAGATCTTCCGGCGCACCAGTTCCTCAGGTTTGCCCTGTACGCGGAACACATCGCCGTGGACGATCTCGGGCAGTCCGTCGAGTTCCGTGCGAAGGACGGAACTGCGCCCGGCAAGCGGGTGAGACTGGTTCATGGTGACAAGATAGTGATATTTGCTCAGAAGTTCAAAACTCAGGCCGCGGGCGCTGGTCTGCTCGTCAAAATAATCGCGGTATTCCGAACGGAAGCGGATTACGCCGATCTCTGTCTCGCCGCTTGCGAGCGTCTCAAGCGCTGTGCGCGCGTGGCATTCGCGGATGACCGCATCGACCGGCTCTGCCTGCGGCAGTCCGGCCAGATACTGTGCCGTCAGATCCAGCATGGCCGCCGAGCGCGGGATGCACACGCGCAGCCGGTTCGCCACGGCCCGCTTGGGGCCGAGCGCTTCAATGGCCTCCGTCTCGCGCAGAATGGACTTTGCGTGCTGCAGGAAGATCGTGCCGCGTGTCGTGGGACGGACGCCGCGCGTGGAACGCTCAAAAATGCGGAAGCCAAGCATCTGCTCCACATCATGCAGAATACGGCTGAGGTTCGGCTGCCCGATGAATAGATTCTCCGCCGCCTGTGAGATCGAACGGGTACGTTCAATCTCAATGATGTACTGCAAATGCTGTGTATTCATAGCCATACCGCCCTCTACTTTATATCATTTCTAATATATCACTTTTTGCGCTGTTTTGCAACCGGGGGGATACCAGCGCTCTGCACAAAATCATATACCCTTTTTCGGGACTTCTTGGCGCTTTTCATGCCCGGACCGCATGGGCAGTTCGGCGAAGAAGGTGTTGACGCCGGTTTCGCTCTCCGCCCAGACGCTGCCGCCGTGCGTCTGCGCGATGGCCTGCGCGATGGAAAGCCCGAGTCCGAAGCTGCCGTCGCGTGTCCGCGCGGCGTCAGCACGGGAAAAGCGGTCAAAGATCTGCCGCAGCGCCTGCGGCGCGATCGCCTCGCCTTCGTTCGAGACGGACAGGCGGCAGCGGTTTTTCCCGCACCGGGAAAGACGGACTGTGACTGTGCCGCCGGAGGCATATTTCCGGGCGTTGTCGAGATAGATCTCCACAAGCTGGCTAAGCTGGCGTCTGTCGCCGCTGACCATAATGTCCGCCTCCAACTCTGTCTGGAGCGTCAGACCGCGTTCAAACAGCGCGGCCTCGAACAGCAGCGCGCTGCTCTCGGTGATTTGGCTGAGATCACACGGCTCGAATGCGCACGCAGCCTGTTCGTTCTCGGCCCGCGCCAGTTCCAGAAGCCGCTCGACCAGCGCACGCATCTGCTTTGCCATGGCGTCAATGCCGGAAAGAAAGGTCTGCTTCTGCGCTGCGTCGTAGTCTGGACTTTGTAAAAGTTCCGTGTTCGTCAGGATGACGGTCAGCGGTGTTTTGAGTTCATGTGAAGCATCGGCGACGAACTGCTTTTGCTGCCGCCACGCCTGTTCCACGGGCTTGACTGCGCTGTGCGCCAGCGGCACTGCAAGGCCGAAAAATACAAGCAGGCCGAGCGTGCCGAGCAGCGCTCCGGTCTTTAAAAGTGTGCGCAGCGTCTGCTGTTCACCGGAAATGTCTGCAAAGATCACGCTGCCGGTCACGCGGCAGTAGCGCAGGCTGTATTCCGGAATTTCACCGATGGCGTCCTGTGAAGCCTGCGCCGCGGCGGCGACCATCCGCAAAAACGCCCGGTCGGTCAGATCGTAATCGCTTGACCCGATGGCAACCAGATTGCCGAATGCGTCGGTCTGCAGCACGAAATACGGCAGGTGCACCTGCTGCGGCTCCTGCCCTGGCTGGACAGGAGGGAAGGGATCGGCCGCGATGGCCTGCATCATGCTGATGGACTGGGTACGCAGGTTCTGCTTTGTCAGCGTATAAAAAAGTCCGAGGATCGCGCCAAGCATCACGGCAGCGACCAGCACGATTGCGAGAATGATCTTCAGCCGCAGCTTTTTCAGCATGTCTCATCAACCTCCAAATGATAGCCCAACCGCCGTACGGCCTCAATGCGCACATTCGAGCCGATGGCTGTAAGTTTTTTGCGCAGGAAACCGACGTAGACCTCCACATGGTTTTCTACAGCATTCGAGTCAAAGCCCCAGACTTTGGACAAAATAGCCTCCTTGGACACATTCTGTCCCTTCAGCTGCAAAAGATACCGCATGACATCAAATTCCCGCGCGGACAGCTGCAGCTGCCGCGCACCGCAGATCAGCGTCCCGGAAGCCAGATCGAGCGTTGTGTTGCCGAACGAGAGCGCGTTGACCTCCGCGCCCTGCCGCCGGAGCAGCGCGCCGACGCAGGCCAGCAGTTCCCGTGCGTCAAAGGGCTTGGTGAGATAATAATCCGCGCCCGCATTCAGCCCCTCAATGCGGTCCTCAAGCGACGACTTTGCTGTCAGCATCAAAATCGGCGTCCCGCAGCGCTTCGCGCGCACCTGCCGTGCGACCTGATAGCCGTCCATGCCGGGCATCATTACGTCGAGGATCAGCAGGTCATATATGCCCGTCTCGGCATATTCCGCGCCTGTCTCGCCGTCGTGGACAGCCTCGACGGAGAAGCCCTTTCCTTCCAGCATAGTCCGCAGCGAATCCGCCAGCAGGACCTCGTCTTCAATGATCAGAATTTTCATAAGCAATACCTCAGGTTCAAGTTACTCCGAATAGAAAAATTGTAAGGGCCGATGTGGGCATCGGCCCCTACAGATTCACGGCTTGCCATCGGGCAAAGCAACTCCATCCTTACCAACTATATTCGTTTTCTCCGTGCTTTTCAAGGAAAACCGCAGAAAAAATGTCTCCCGACCGTTTGACCGGGAGACAGGGGAGATAGAACCTTATGCCTTTTCGCTCTGCGCGGCGGTGAAGCGGTTCAGAATGGCTGCAAACTGGCAGCGGGTAGCAGTGCCGGTGGGCAGAAGCTTGCCGTCGGTGCCGTTGATGAAGCCCTGGCCGACAGCCCACTGCATGGCGGGAACGGCGTGGCCGCTGACGCTGTCATGATCTGCAAAGCTGGAGAGGTTTTCAGCCAGCGTGACGGCGTCCATGCCCTGATAGACGGCGTAGTTGAACAGGAACTTCGCAAGCTGCTCACGGGTGACGGCCTTGTTGGGCTCGAACGTTGTGGCGGAGGTGCCGCTGGCGATTTCGTTCTTGGCTGCCCATGCGACGGCTGCTTCATAGTAGCTGCCGGAGGCAACGTCGGTGAAAGCGGCCTTCTCGGTCACTTCGGGGCTGCCCGCAAGACGGTAGAGCGTTGCAACGACCATAGCGCGGGTGGTCACGCCCTTGGGGTTGAAGGTCGTGGCGGAGGTGCCGGTCATAAGCTTGTTCTCGACTGCCTTTTCCACGTCTGCCTTGAACCAGTCTGCGTCCAGAACATCGGTGAAGCCGGTCTTGGTTTCTTCGACAGGGGTTTCCTCAGTGGGCTTCTCTTCGGCAGGCTTTTCCTCAGCCTTGGCGGTGGAGACGACGATCAGTTCCGTCACGCCGGACGGCATACGCTTGCCGGCAGGCTTTTCAGCCGTGAAGTCGGCCTCGGTCGTGCCGCAGACGAAGCGCAGGCCGGCTTCTTTAGCGGTCTTGGCAATATCGGCCACGGTGCCGTCAGCGGCTGCGCCGACACCCCAGACCAGCGCGAGAGCGGCGGGGACTTCTTCAGCCTTGCCGTCCTTGAAGTAATACTTGCCCTCGGTGATGTCCTTGTAGGTGGGGGCATACTTGGTGTACGGGCCGTCGTCGCAGACGAAGGAAAGGCTGTCGCCGTCGGCGAAGGTGACATCCGCGTCGGTCAGCAGCGCGTCGAGCGTGACGAATTCAGTCACGACGACATCCTGTTCGCCCTTCTTGAAGTACTGATAGCCGTAGCCGTCAGCCTTCGTTTCCGCAAGCTTCTTGAGTTCTTCGGCGGTGTAACTCTTCGCAAGCGTTTTTTCGCCGTCCTCGCCTGCCTGCGTGTAAACGCTCAGCAGTGCGTCGGCGGCGCTGGCCGTCACGGCAAGACCCGCGAACACCGTCACGAGCATCGTCAGCATGAGCAGCAGGGATACAAATTTCTTCATAGTGAGGTTCTTCCTTTTGTGTGGATTCTTTAATATTTCGAATATTTCAAAAAGCATTATGCTTTTTGAAGCAGATTGGAGAGCAGGCGCAGCATTCGCGCAAGTTCCGCGCGCGTTGCAGCTTCCTGCGGTGCGGCCAGACAGGCAGGGAAACGGTCGAGAATCGAGGCAGCATACGCGGCCTGGACATCGGCCTGCGCCCATGCGCTGCATTCTGCGACATAGACGGGCGCTGTGTCAGCCGGGATGGAAATGCCACGCATCCGGGCGAATCGAACCAGCAGTGCGGCAGCCTGCTCCTTTGTGACAGGAGTATCCGGGGAGAACGTGCCCGCGCCGGTTCCGGCAACAATGCCGTTCTGCGCGCCCCAGACGGCGGCCTGCCGGTACCAGCCTGCTTTCAGGTCGGTAAAGCCGCCATTTCCCTGCGCGGCAGGACTTCCTGCCATGCGCCAGAGAACGGTGACGAGCATGGCGCGGGTCATGGGCTTGTCCGGAGAGAACGCCTGATTCCCAGTTCCGGTCATCAGTCCTGCGGCCGTGCAGAACAAAACATCCTGCTGGCAGACAGCTTCGGTCTTGACATCTGCAAAGCCGGAAGCAGCCAGCAGCGTCACGCCGGACTGCTGCGAAACCGTCTCGAACGCGTCAAGCCCGGCGGTCTGCGAAACGGTCTTCGCGCTGTTGCCGCTGTGGCCGGAGGCGTAGAGACTGCAGTCCGCAATGGATACGCTGCCAAGCAACGCATGGACGGACTTTTCCGCCTCCACACGCAGGGTGCAGCCGGTCATAGCGATGGTGTCTGCTGACAAAACGGCGACATTATCGCTGTCTGTCCGGCCGAAGAAGGTCGCGTTCGTCATGGTCAGGTCTGCGCCGTTTGCGCAGAATGCGCCGCAGTCGAAGCCAAGCTTATCAGATTTGAATACGGAGATCAAGCAGTTTTCGATGGAAATTTTGCTCGTTTCCGCGCCCATAAAAGCTGCGTTGTTGACCAGTGCCTGCAATTTGAGACTGCCGGAGCCGCAGATCGTCAGATCGCCGCCGCTGATCACGGTCGGGCAGGCGTTTCCGGGCGCGTCAGCGCAGCCAATCAGCCGGTTTTCACCCAGAAGCGTGAGCGTATTGCCACCCGCGAGAGACAAAAGCGTCTTGTCGCCCGTGATGCGCACATCCTGCAGCGTCAGCTTCGTGCCCATTCCCACTGTGAGTGTGAGATTGTCGAATTCTTCGCTGCGGGAGTCAAGGCCGATCAGCGTCACATCAAGGCTGTCCGCAATGCGGATCTCGCCGCTGGGGAAGTCTCCGTTTTTCCTCCGGCTTCGGCAGATCGAACGTGCCGGAGGCGGCTTCTCCGCCGGGCTCCGTGCCGTTTCCTGCTGTGCTGCCTGTGCCGGATGCGCCGCCGGAGCCGACATGGACATTGACGCTTACGCTGGATTCCCCGAACGAGGCGGTGATGACTGCGTCGCCCTCCGCGTTCACATGCAGCTTGCCGTACTGGTCAACCGAAACAACAGACGGGTCGCTGGACGCATATTGAAGGTTCGCCTGCACATAATCGGTCAGTGCGTCGTCCTCCGCGTCGGCGGTCACATGCAGGGCATGGTCGCTGCCAACAATGAGATCGAGATTGTCTTCCTCACTGGACAGAACCGGTGTGCCGGAGAAGGTCACAAGGATTTTATAGACATATTTGGCCGCGGAACTGGTTGCGGCCTCCTCCGGGCTGGCTTGCCCGAAAAAGAGGTGAAACCGGTTTCCTGTCGAAAACCGGCTTTCGTCTATATAGCTTTCAAAGTCAAAGCCGGATGTGTCCCACTCGGTATAGTCCTCAAGCGCCAGCATCGGTTCGACCTGATAGGCGCCGACCCATAAATCGTCGCCGCCGTCCCATGCGTAGAGTTCGCCTGTTTCCGGGTCTGCGGCAAGATTCGGGAAGTAATAGCGCGGCTGGTCCAGCAGGGCATATTTCGTGAACGAGCGGTACGCGCCGTTGGAGTGGTCCTTCGTGAAAAAGTCAATGGAGGCAATGGAATTCACATCGACGCCCGCGTAATCCAGCAGATCGCGGATGTAAAACCCGCGTGCGTAGACCAGATATGTCCGGCCGCTGCCGTTGGAATAGGAATAGAATTCCTCGTGCGTGTCGAGCGCGCCGCCGTACCAGTCGTCAAGTTCCTGCCATGTAAATTTTGCTTTTTCGACGTATTCATCCTCTGCCCAGCCAAAATAGCCGATGCAAACGGAAATGCTATCCGTCACCGAATCGGCCAGCGCTGGAAGCGCCAGCGCCGCGCACAGCAGAACCAGCAGAACGCCCCGTGTCAGAAGCTTTTTCATGGCGTACCCTTCAGCGTAGAGTTTGCGAGCATGGCTCGCGCCTCGTCCGCGCTCAGATCGTAAGACCAGAGCAGCCTGAACATTTCCTGTGTCTTTTCTACCATATCATAGGCATAATACTGCGGATACAGAAGATTTCCCAGCCACCATACGCCCAGCAGCATATTAAGACTCGGGGGATTGGAAAGCCAGTTGTAGGGCATGGATGGAATCTCGTAATACCGTCCGGCTTCGATCGCGCGCAGCGGCTGCCACGCCTCGTCGTCTGCCGCAGTCGAGTAAGTGCTGCCTGCTGTAAATAAAATCACGTCCGGGTCAAAGCGGTAAAGCTGTTCGAGATTGATGGGATTGCCGCCGCCCTTATTGCTGACGTCTTCGACCACGGCGGCATTTTCAATGCCCATGAGGTCGAGCACCTGCGCCTGAATGGAGCTTTTTGCATTCGTGTTGAGGCCGGACGAGCCGGAGGTGTACAGGACGGAAATACGCTCCGAATCCTGAATTTTCAAGGCATTTTCCTTCGCCATCGAGACGGTTTCTTCGACGAACGCCGCTAGTTCTTCGCCGCGCGCTTCTTTTCCGCTCAGAATGTTCCCGAGCGTTCGGTACGCTTCGGCCATATGCGGAAGATCTGCTTCGATGAAGATCACGGGCATGCCGATCTGCCTTTGCAGCGCGTCCAGATCGGCGGCCATGTTGTCCTTTTTATCGCCCAGATCAATCACGATCTGCGCACCGGAGGTCAGAATGGATTCCAGATTCAGCGTCGATTTGCTGCCATACATCTGGCCGGTCGTCGGCAGATCAATCAGGCGCGGGTCGAGATATTTATACTGGCTCGAAGACGGCGTTGCGTTGATGGTCGTCATGTATTCGGGCGCAATGGTCGCCAGAAACATCGACGCGACTGCACCGCTCGGGGCCACGCGCGTGAGCGTTTCAGGGATTTCAACGGTTCTGCCGAGAGAGTCTGTGAACGCGACCGTTGGCTCAGACGGAGTCGGTGCCCGTCCGGCGGCACAGCCGGACAGGCTTCCGCACAAAAGCGCCAGCACCAGCAGCAGAGCAAAGAAGTTCTTATATCGCATGGTTATTCTCCAAAGAAAACAGCGTTAGGGAAAGCAGTTGAAAGGACAGCTTTTCTGTTCGCATTATACCAGCAGCGGGACGTGATTGCAATGGAGCGTTTCGCAATTTCAAACAAAAAATGGAGAGATTCCGTATTGTCAAACGCACAGACCCCGTCGGGCGGCGATGCCCGGCGGGGTCTGTGAATGCGCGGTACGGATACAGCATGAAGATGTCAGAAATGTCAGAAAGGATGACGAGGAATTGGAACGAACAAGTGCCGCATGCCTCCGCGCATTCCGCTGTCCGTTTCAGCAAACTCATCATACCATCCTAAAGCCATGGATGCAAGCTGATGTTTCGATATAGATGAATATATATACGACGATATCGAAATGATGCAAGGCGCTCAAAGCGAAGACTCAGGAGGGTGCGTCCGAGTCATCTGTCTCGTCATTGTGTGTCCGCTTGTTTCCGGACAGCAGCAGAACGAGCAGCAGCGCCAGCAGCATCGGCAGCGCCACGACGGGCGCGACGAGCAGCGGCTCGATCTGGATGCCGTCGGAGACGAGCCGGACGGCCGCTTCCTCCTGCTCGGTTTCAACGCGGTGGCCGCGCACCAGAAGCCGGTGGGAGTTGATGCCGTAGGGCGTGCAAGTGACAAGCGTACACAGGTCTTTTCCGGACTCAATCTGCAAGGCAGTGACGTCCTCCGGCTCGACGATCAGGATGCGGTCAACCTCGTAGGTCAAAACCTCGTCGAGCACGCGGATGATGAACGTATCGCCTTCGACAATCTGATCGAGATTGGTAAACAGCTTTGCGCTGGGCAGTCCGCGATGGCCGGAGAGGACGCAGTGTGTGCTTTCGCCGCCGACCGGGAGACTTGTCCAGTCCAGATGTCCGACCGCGATTTGCAAAACGGAATCGCTGGTGCCGTGGTAGATCGGCAAAGAGACGTTGATGGACGGAATCTCGATATAGCCCATGATGCCGGTGCCGCTGATGTCCAGCAGACTCTCATACTGCGCCTGCTGCTCCTCGGTCAGGAAAAAGCCGTTTTCCCGCGTCAGCAGCGACCGGTTATAGTCTTCCGCCGCCGCCAGCAGCTCGTCATAGGCGTCCTGGTCCAGCGCCTGCACGTTTTGCGTGTAATCCGCCACAGCCTTCGAGGCGTGGCGGGCGTTCCAGTAGTCGCTGACGGTCGGATACAGAAGCAGGGACACGCCTGCAAGCAGCGCGAGGATCAACGCAATCGTGGACAGATGTTTTTTCATTTGCAGGCTTCTCCTTGATGCTGTGAGCGGTGCGCGGCCGAGGCCGCGCACCTGTTTCCTATAAGCTGGGATGATCAGCCTTCAGTCTTGCCCATGCGCTTTTTGGTCACGAGCAGAATCACAGCGCCGACAGCCAGCAGACTGCCGACAATGTAGAAGATCGTCGTGCCGATGCCGCCGGTGGAGGGCAGTTCCGTGCCGGTCTGGTTTTCAACCTTGACATCGCCCGTAGAGGTTTTGTTATAGGTCACGGTAGCCGTACCGGCACCAGTCTGATCGATCGATGCAGTGATAACAATCTCGATCGGCTCTTTCAGCATGTTGTAGCCTGCGGGAGCCTTGATCTCTTCCAGATAGTAAGTACCGGCATCCAGACCGCTGATCGTGAACGTACCGTTTTCAGGAGTGGTAAAGACAGTCGCCTTGGGGGTCAGATTGGAGTCATAGGTGTTCTCCGTCCAGCCGGTGACCTTGTTGCTGCTGTCAGCAGCGACGTATTCCTTCGTTGTACCGTTGAGTCTGTACAGAACAAACTGTGCGTCCTTCAGCTTGACCTCTTCGTTGTTCTTCTTGGTGAACTTGATGACCTTCATTTCCCAAACATAAGTGTGGGTTGTGGAATGCTCGGTTTGCTGATCGTTGCCATAGTCCAGCCACGTTTCGTTGGGGTTGCCGGTTCCGGCGATCACGGCCTGATCGTTGACCGTTGCGGAGTATTCCACAGTCACAATGTCGTTCGGCTTCAAAACGCTGGCATTGTCTGCATCATGGAATCGGAGTTCAAACGTGCAGCCGTCGGTGAGGCCGGAGGTAACGAGATCGTAGTTTGCAGCGGCAAAGTTCTCGTCGTTGACCTTGACGGTCACGCTGTTCGGATCGAAGGTCAGACCTGCGCTCATCTTATCGTGCAGGATATAGGCGACCGGGTTGCCGTCCGTAACGGTGATGGTGGTCTTAAAATTAACGGTGTCGCCGATGTTGGCGTCGTTGGTCTTGCCGTAGACACCGTTTTCTTCGACTTCCTTATCAACAGTCGGCTCGCCGTTCTTTTCCTTGATGGTCACGTTCGGCATGGTGGTATCCAGCGAGCACAGCGCGCCCAGATCGGACTGAACCAGATAGTAGCCAAGCGGCAGGTTTGTAAATTCGACAATGCTGCTTGTGGCCTTCTGCTGGCCATCGTTAGCAATACCATTTGCTGTAGCGTACGCAATCGCAGCTGCGGCAAAGTCAGCGGCATTTGCGCCGTCTTTCCATGTCACATAGCCCATGTCATCAATCGTGACATAGTTCAGGCCTTCTGCTCCGGTTACGAAGAAGTTTGCCCATTTTGCGCTGACCTTGTAGTTGATTGCAGAGTAGTCTGTGTTGTGGCTGTCCAGATCGAAAATGCGGTACAGGGTGTAGGTTTTGTTGACAACCGCATTATCGACCTTAATGCTACCGTTGGTGTCAACTGCGAATGCCGAAATGCTCAGCGCCAGCACGAGCACAACGGCCAGCAGCAGAGCCAGGGTTCTTTTGATGTATTTCATTTGTTTTTGTTCTTCCTTTCTTGCTTTTTGTTTTTTATGATCCTGATAAACAGAAACGCGGTTTGTCCGCCATATGGCCTCAGTGGGCATCCCTCCTCTTTCTAAGACAGATGCCTGCGAGCGCTGCGCCGCAGAGCAGCAGCAGTCCGGCGGTCATAAACCAGCCTGTGCCGCCTCCGCCCGTGGAAGGCAGGGCATAGCCGGCTGAGTTGACGGCGATGATGTGGATATCCTCCGTAATGTGGAACGTGCAGGAGCCGTTGTCCGAGTCCAGCGTCGTTCCGCCGGTCTGGAACGCGACGGCAAAGCCGTCATGGTTTTCCTCCGTGATCGTGACCTCGGAGCCATAGGGAAGCGTGAGTGTTTGCTGGTCGCCGCCCCGCAGCTGCACGGTCTCCTGAAGTGTGCTCCCGTCCGGTGTGGTGTAGGTGACGGTGAAGGAGAATTTCGTGGTAACGGTACTGTGGAGCAGCCGCTTTTCCAGCGTCAGATCAACATCCTCATGCTGGTTTTTGATTTTCAGCAGAGCGCCCTTTCCGTCAACTTCGACAAAAACGTTCGGCTTTGTCACGATCACGGTTCCGTCTGCCGTGACCTTGAGGGAGATCTCGCCGAGCGAATCCCGGAAGCCCGCTGGGACTTTCGTTTCTGTCAGCGTGTAGCAGCCGGGCAGCAGGCCGGTCACAGTCAGTTCGCCGGTTGCGCTGACCTCCAGATCCTGCGTCGCGGCGGGCGACCGCATCGTCGTGGACGGCATGCAGAAGATCGGCGAGGGCAGTAAAGTCGTATGGCGATGAGAAGTTCGAATAGCGTAATAGCCTGGTCGATGCGGAATTTTCGCATCACCTTCCTGATCGTGGGCTGCCTGTTCGTGTTCGGAATCTACGCCCTTGCGCGCATTCCCAAGCAGGAGTTCCCCGAGTACACGATCCGGCAGGGCGTCGTCGTGGGCGTCTATCCCGGGGCGACGGCCGAGGAGGTCGAAGAGCAGCTGGCGAAGCCGCTCGAACAGTTCCTGATGACTTATAAGGAGGTGAAGCGTGCGAAGACCACCTCCACGTCGCAGAACGGCATGTGTTACGTGATGGTCGAGCTGAACGACGATGTGAACGACAAGGACGAGGTATGGTCGAAAGTCAAGCACGGGCTGGCGGCGTTCAAGATGCAGCTGCCTGCGGGTGTCGCGGCCGTGGTGACCAACGACGATTTCGGCGACACCTCGGCGCTGCTGATCACCCTCGAATCGGACACGCGCTCCTACCGTGAACTGAAAGGGTATATGGACGATTTGAGCGACCGTCTGCGCCGCATCGAGTCGGTCTCCAACCTGCGCCCCTACGGCGTGCAGCAGGAGCAGATCTCGGTTTACGCCGATCCCGAGCG
>ERZ779840.982-NODE-982-length-29716-cov-6.546475_pt1 | contig 29716 bp, 19 predicted proteins | sample MGYA00511561_ERZ779840 | MGnify/ENA primary metagenome ERZ779840 (study PRJEB29588, sample SAMEA2162036) | human gut metagenome | biome: human gut; feature: human-associated habitat; material: faeces | place: Denmark | collected 2008/2010 ...
GGCGGCATCGTGAAGCCGCAGAAGGGCGACTACACGGCGGAGATGGTGGGGGCGGATGCCTCCGGCGCTGCGGCGGCGGTGCAGAGCAATCTGGACGGCCACGAGGGCGACACCACGGCGCACATCACAGCGGCGGAGCGCACCAAGTGGAACGGCAAGCAGGACAAGCTGACCTTCGACACAGCCCCGACGGCGAACAGCACGAACCCCGTGACCAGCGGCGGCGTGAAGACGGAGCTGGACAAGAAAGCCAACGCCACGAGCCTCGGCGCACATACCGGCAACACGGACAACCCGCATCAGGTGACGGCGGCACAGGTGGGCGCAGACCCGACGGGGACGGCGGAAAGCGCGGTATCGGCACATAACAGCTCCAGTACGGCGCACAGCGACATCCGCACCGCGCTTGCAGGGAAAGAGGCGGCGGGCGCTGCGGCAGCCGTGCAGAGCAACCTCGACGATCACGAGGGCAACACCACCGCGCACATCACGGCGAGCGAGCGGACGAGCTGGAACGGAAAGAGCGGGAAGGCGGTCTCTTTCACGGTGACACTGACGGCGGCGGGATGGAGCGGCAACGCGCAGACTGTGAGCAACAGCAAGTTCGTCACGAGCGGGTACGCCTACACGGTATGCCCTGCGGGAGACAGCTTTGCAGGATACGCAGAGGCGGTGATCTACGCCGACGATGTGACCACGGCGGGAAAGATGACCTTCCACTGCAATGAAGCACCCACGGCCAATCTGACCGTGAACATTCTGAGAACGGAGGCAACGGCATGAGTTTGGTATTCAACATGGTGGGCGGCGGAGGCGGCGGCATCAAGCTGACCGGAATCGCCATCACAACACCGCCTACAAAGACCACCTACACGCAGGGCGAGACCTTTGACCCGGCGGGCATGGTGGTGACTGCGACCTACAGCAACGGCGCGACGCTGAAATGCACGGGCTATAGCTACGAGCCGAACACACCGCTGGCGGACGGCACAACGAAGGTGACCATCCGCTACACCGAGGGCGGCGTGACGAAGACGGCGGAGCAGACCATCACGGTCATCCACCGGCTGACGAAGATCGAGATCACGGCGCAGCCGACGAAGAAGGTCTATGAGTATGGCGACAGCTTCCAGAGCGCGGGCATGGTGGTGAAGGCCACATACTCCGACGGAGCCACCGCCAATGTGACGGGCTACAGCTGCAGCCCGGCGACGCTTAATACCGTGGGCACGCAGACGATCACGGTGAGCTACACGGAGCGGAACGTGACCAAGACGGCCACCACCAGCGTGACGGTGAACCGGAAGACAATCTCCACGGTGCCGAGCCAGAGCGGGAGCCTGACCTACAACGGCGGCAGCCAGTCCCCCACATGGAACAACTACAACACGGCACAGCTGACCATCGGCGGCACGACCACGGGCACCAACGCAGGGAGTTACACGGCAACCTTCACGCCGAAGAGTAACTACCGCTGGGCGGACGGCACGACGACGGCGAAGAGCGTGAGCTGGAGTATCGGGAAGGCGGCGGGCAGCCTCTCCATCTCCCCCGCCAGCATGACGCTGGACACCACGACGAAGAGCAAGACCATCGCGGTGACGCGCAGCGGCGACGGCACGATCAGCGCCGTGAGCAACAACACAGCGGCGGCGACGGTGAGCGTATCAGGCAACACGGTGACGGTAACGGGCAAGGCCAACGGCAGCGCGACGATCACCATCAGCGTGGCGGCGGGAACGAACTACACCGCACCGGCGAACAAGACCTGCGCGGTGACGGTGAGCTTCCTGAAGGACAACTTCGCGGACAACGACTGGGCTTCCATCATCGCGGCGTGCCATTCGGGCAGCGTGCCGAGCACATGGGTGGTGGGCAACAGCAAGACGATGACCATCAATGGCGCGAGCTATCAGGTAGACATCATCGGCAAGAACCACGACACCTACGCATCCGGCGGGAAGGCACCGCTGACCTTCCAGCTGCACGACTGCTACGGCGAGACCAAGAACATGAACAGCTCCAACACCAACAGCGGCGGCTGGACGAGCTGCGCCATGCGAAGCACACACCTGCCTGCCATTCTGGCGCTGATGCCGACGGAGGTACAGAACGGCATCCGGGAGGTGAACAAGCTGACCTCGGCGGGCAGCCAGAGCGCCACCATCAACACCACGGCGGACAAGCTGTTTCTGCTGAGCGAGATCGAGATTTTCGGCAGCGTCAGCTATTCCAAGAGCGGCGAGGGCACGCAGTATGACTACTACAAGGCGGGCAACAGCAAGGTGAAGAAGTTCAACGGCAGCGCGAACGGCTGGTGGGAGTGCTCTCCGTATGGCAGCGGCTCCGCGATTTTCTGCCGTGTCGACAGCGGCGGCGACGCCGACTACATCGGCGCGAGCTTTGCGAGTGGCGTGGCCTTTGGCTTCTGCTTTTAATCCAGCATCTAAGGCAATCCCGCAGCCTGTGTGCTGCGGGATGGAAGGGAGAGAACCATGTCGGTCTACAAATCCAAACGAGGCGAGAGCAGCGTGCAGTTCATCGAAACGGCAAGACAGCTGGAGGCACACACCTTTGCGTGCTGCATGAAGGCACCGAAGCGGTACGAGCGGTTTCTGACGGGACGCATCATGGAGCTGAGCAGCGAGGTGCATGACCGGGTACGGGCGGCAAACAACATCTGGCCGACGAACCGGCACGAGGCGCAGCTGCGCAGGGACGAGCTGATGCGAGCGAACAACGCGCTGCAGAACCTCAGCCCAAAGCTGCAGCTGCTGTATGACAGCATTTTGCAGAACCCGGAGGGCTACGGGTGGATTCACAAGGCGATGCAGCGCTGGGGCGACCTCATCTGCGAGGAAGCGAAGCTCATCGCGGCGGTGAAGAAGAACGACCGGCAGCGGTACAAAGACCTTCCGGAATGAAGAACATGGGTCAAGCTCTGTATTTGTTGCACTTGCGGCAGCGCGAACAACTGGTGGGAGCGCTCTCCGAATGGCAGCAACTCCACGAATTTCTGCAATGTCAACAGCAACGGCAACGCCAACTACAACAACGCGAGCAATGCGAATGGCGTGGCCTTCGGATTCTGCAAGAGATGGGTCAGGACAGTAACCGGCAGCGGCGAAGCAGCACCCTTGCAGAAGGAGAGCTTGTTCCCGGCATAGCCAAAACAATCCTCTGATGCAGTCAGCCGGACGCTGCTTGCATGGCGGGCGAATGTGCGGACAGCCCGTTCCATGGCTGGTACTGCCACGCGGATAGAACACGCACCCAAGAATAATTCCGTACAGGGGATGCCCTAACGGGCGAGGAGAATTATGACGAGCGAAGAGAGACACGAGGCACGGTACAGGAGAAGAAAAGCGGAACGCCAGCGGCGAAGAGATGCACGCAGCGAGGCGTGCGGGAGCTTTGAGCAGGTGTTCAGCTACGAGCACCTGTACCGGGCGGGACGGGAATGCTGCAAGGGCGTGGGCTGGAAATGCTCCACGCAGCGGTATCTCGGCAACTTTACCGCCAACATCGCCCGGACGCACCGGGAGCTGATGGACGGCACATGGAAGACCAAGGGATTTTTCGCCTTCGACCTGATGGAACGGGGAAAGCTGCGGCACATCCGCAGCGTGCACATTGCGGAGCGGGTGGTGCAGCGCTGCCTGTGCGACAACGCGCTGGTGCCGCTGTTTTCGGCAGCATTCGTTTACGACAACGCGGCGAGCCTGAAGGGCAAGGGCATCGACTTTGCCATGGATAGGCTGACCTGCCACCTGCAGCGGTACTACCGAAAGCACGGGACGGACGGCTGGGCGCTGGTATTCGACTTTTCGGACTACTTCAACTCCGCGCCGCACGCGCCGATCTACGCAGAGAGCGAGCGGCGCATCCGGGACGAGCGGGTGCAAAAGCTGGCGTGCGGTCTGATGGAGGACTTTGGCGAGCGGGGCTTCGGCCTCGGCAGTCAGGTGAGCCAGATCGACGCGCTGATGCTGCCAAACCGGCTTGACCACTTCATCAAGGAGCAACTGCACATCGAGGGCTACGGCAGATATATGGACGACGGCTATCTCATCCACGAGAGCCGGGACTACCTGCAGGAATGCCTGAAGCAAATCCGGGCGGTATGCGCAGACCTCGGCATCCGGATGAACGAGAAGAAGACGCGCATTGTAAAGCTGCAGGAGCTGCATTTCCTGAAGACGAGATTCTATCTGACGGAGACGGGGAAGGTGCGGCGGAAGATGTGCCGCAAAAGCGCAAGGCGGATGCGGCGGAAGCTGAAGACCTTCCGGCGCTGGATGGCGGAAGGCAGAATGACAGAGGAAGACATCCACACGGCATACGAGAGCTGGCGCGGCCACATGCGGCGGGGCAACAGCTACCGGGTGCTGCGGCGGATGGACAGGTTCTACAAACGACTGATGGAAAAAGGAGCGTGAAAGCATGTACGAGATCAGAAAGGACGGCGGCGTGATCGCGCTGACAGAGAAGCCGAACTACATCCGCAGGCACGCGGACGGCTTCTACATCCTCTGCGAAGAGGAGGACGCACAGGGCGTGGCCGTGGACGGCACGGTATACCGTCTGATGGGGCGCACGGGGCTTGATGAGCTGGAGGAAGTGCAGCTCATTGAGAAGGACACCGGCACGGTTTTGCAGAGCAGCAGCGAGGCGGTGGGCATCGCCTTTGTCACCATGACAGAGAGGGGAGACATCGACGGCGTGACGGCGGGAGAGCACGCGGAGCTGTTCAGCCCGTGGGCGTACCCGGTGGCCTACACCGCAGGACAGATCAGGGAACGCAGCGGAAAGCTCTACAAATGCCTGCAGGCGCACACCTCGCAGGGGGACTGGAAACCGGAGGACAGCCCGTCGCTGTGGGTGGGCATCTCCGACCCGGCGGAGGAATGGCCGGAGTGGAGCCAGCCGGTGGGCAGCACAGATGCCTACGCCAAGGGCGCAAAGGTGAGCCACAACGGCAAACACTGGACGAGCGATGTGGACGCGAACGTGTGGGAGCCGGGTGCGTATGGATGGACGGAGGCGACGGCATGACGGAGACGGTCATTGTGGCTGTGCTGAGCCTGATCGGCACCATGGCGGGGGCGTACTTCGCAAACAAGAAAAGCGCGGCGCTCATCGCCTACCGGCTGGAGGAGCTGGAGCAGAAAGTAGCGAAGCACAACGGTTTGGTGGAGCGCACCTACCATCTGGAAGAGGCGGCGGCGGTCTTCGAGGAAAAACTGAAGGTGGCAAACCACCGCATTGACGATCTGGAGAGAGGGGCATGAAGGGCAGGCATCAGAGAAGACGGCCAAGTAAGACAACGACCACCAAGCGCATTGTGTGGGCGTGCCTTATCAACGGCATCGGCTGGGTGTGGTGCAGCTACGTCCTCGCCTTCCTCGGCAGGACGGAAATTGCGGAAAGCCTGAGCCGGACGGCGGTGACGGAGATCATCGGCGTGGTGCTGCTGTACTGCGTGAAGAGCCTGTTTGAAAAGCGGGAGAGCTTCGGCGGTATCGGCAGGAAGGAAGAACAGGTAACGGACTTATGAAAGGAGCAAGACCATGACGGACATTGCAATCGTGAGACTGGGTATCGGGCTGGTGCTGCTGATCGCGGCAAACATCGCCCTCGGCAGCGTGAACGCCTTCATGGAGGGCACATGGGACATGATGAAGTTCCGCAACGGCTGCATCAAGGGCGGCGTGGTGGCTGCGTCGCTCATCGCGGTGTACTACGCAGGCTGGCTGAACCCTGATCTGCTGGTCATCGAGGCGGAGGGACAGACGGTGAACCTGATGACGGCGGTACATATCGCGCTGCTGGCAGCGTTCACGGCGTATGCGGTGGATGTGCTGAAGAAGCTGAAGGACATGCTGAGCACCGCGACACCCGGCAAGGAGGAAGACCATGAGCAACAGTAAGCTGGTGTGCTACACCAAGCTCAGTCCGTACACCTACGGCAAGCGAAACCATGCAATCGACACTATCAGCATCCACTGCATGGCGGGGAACCTGAGCGTGGAGAGCTGCGGGCAGATGTTCCAGACGAGCAAATCCAGCAGCAACTACGGCATCGGCAGCGACGGGCGCATCGGCATGTACGTTGAGGAAGGATACGCGAGCTGGTGCACATCCAACAGGAGCAACGACAACCGCGCTGTGACCATCGAGGTGGCCAACTGCGCGAAGGGCGAGCCGTGGCCGATCACGGAAAAGGCATACAATAGCCTCATCGAGCTGCTGGTGGACATCTGCAAGCGGAACCACATCCCTGAGTTGCGGTGGAAGGGAGATCAAAACCTCGTAGGTCAGGTAGACCGGCAGAACATGACCGTACACAGGTGGTTTGCAAACAAGTCCTGCCCCGGAAACTGGCTGTACGAGCATCACGGGCAGATCGCAAAGGAAGTAAACGACAGACTGGAGGAAGAAAACATGGTGAGATACGAACGGCTGCGGGACATCAAGAACAAGGAGTTCCACGACATCATCGAAAAGCTGATGGACGCAAACATCCTCGGCGGCGACGGCAGCGACCCGACGGGCAACGAGGACATCATCGACCTGAGCCACGACATGGTGCGCAACCTTGTGCTGGAGTATCGCGGCGGCGCGTTTGACCGCAAGCTGAAGGCCGTGGGCATGGAGCCTGCGGTGAAGGACTGAGAGACAGGCGGAGGCCGGTGCATTCCGCCGGTCTCCGCCTTCTGCGCGAAAGGAGGCATGAAAGATGCCATCAAACCTGCTGACGGCAGACACCACTTTCCCGACGCTGACGCAGGAGCAGAGCACGGACGAGAAGTTTGAGAAGATCACAAGCTATCTCTACATGCTGCTGGAGCAGCTGCGCTACAGCATGGGAAACCTTGACAAAGAGAACTTCAACGAAGCGGGGCTGGAGGAGATCGCAAACATCATCACGGAGCCGGTGTATGTGCAGCTGAAGGATGACGAGGCAAATATCGCGGCGCTGACAGTGACGGCGGCGGGACTGGGCGCACGGCTGAGCGACGCGGAGGGAAACATCACGCAGCTCACCGCCACCACCACAAGCCTGACAAGCCGCATCAGCAGCGCGGAGGGCAGCATCTCCACCCTGCAGCAGACGGCCACAAGCCTGACAAGCCGCATCTCGGACGCAGAGGGGAACATCTCTTCCCTGACGCAGACGGTGAACGGCATGACGCTGAGCGTGACCAACGGCTCATCCAGCTCCACCATTCGGCTTTTGGCCAACGGCGTGCAGCTGAGCAGCCAGTCCATCAGCTTCTCCGGCATGGTGAGCTTCACAGACCTGTCCACCAGCGGCTGGACGACCATCAACGGGGACAACATCACCACGGGCACCATCGAGGCCATTGACATCTACGGCTGCACCATCGAGGGCAGCACCTTCAAAAGCGTACTGAAAGCCAACGGAACCGTGGGCGGCGAGATCGAGTTCTGCTACCTGAACACCAACTATGTGGCGGGCGGCATCCGACTGGACGATCAGGGCGCGGGCACGGAGTACGAGCGCACATACCGCATGTTCATCTACACCAACTATGTGCAGGGCGTGGGCTTTGCCATGAAGCTGCAGAGTGCCAGCGGCATCAGTATGGAGGCGGACGAGAACGTGTTCCTGTATGCGGGAACGAGAATGACCATCAGAGGAGACAGTGGCATCTACCTGACGGGAGATGTGTATGTCAACGGGACGCTGCTTAAAGTGAGCAGCAGCTAAGGAGGGAAAGCATGTATTTGATCGAATGCGCGAACGCCTATCTGGCGGCGGTGCAGCTGCAGCAGAAGGAAATGGACTATCAGACGGCATTTGCCGTGATGATGGTGAAGAAGCAGCTGCAGAGCCATGTGGAGTTTTTGCAGAGCGAGGAGCTGAAGCTGGCAGAGAAGTACGCGGAGAAGGATGAGAAGGGAAACATCAAGTGGACGGAGCGGGGCACCTTCCCCTACCGGGATGCGGACGCGGCGGCGGGATACCAGAGGGAACGCAGGGCGCTGGGCATGACGCAGGTGGAGGATGACTTCACGGTGCAGCACGCGCCGGTGCCGGAGAAGATCACGCCCATGCAGCTGGAAGCGCTGGAGAAGTTCATTGTGTTCGGAGGTGAGGGATAATGGCGACCGGGCTGCCATCCATGGCCTACGGCGACGGCATCAGCAAGCGCAAGCAGGTAAAGTTCGGCGGATACAACCACACGCTCGCAGCAGAGAACGGAGACCTGTGGGACATGGAGAATCTGACGAGCGACTTCTATCCCCTTTTAAGCCCGCGCACAAGGCGGTGGACATGCCGGACGCTGACGAAACCGAACGGTTTATATGCCCACGACGGGCTGTACTGGGCGGATGGAACGGGCTTTTACGCCGACGGCGAGCTGAAGGGCATCGTCACCGACGGGCACAAGAAGTTCACGAGCCTCGGCGCGTACATCGTCATCCTGCCGGACAAGAAATACTACAACCGCCTGACGGGCGACTTCGGCGCACTGGAAAGCAGCTGGAGCGGGAGCGCGAAGATTCAGGACGGCACCTACGCGGGCGAGGAAGCAAAAGCCAACACCATCTACGCTGTGGGTGCGGGAGCAAAGTTCAACGAGGGCGACGCGGTGACGATCTCCGGCGCGACGAGGCATCCGGAGAACAACAAGACCGCCATTATCCGGGAGATTGACGGGGACAACCTGCGCTTCTATGAGAACACCTTCACCATCTCGGACGGCGGAGACAGCGAAACATTGCAACTCAGCCGCACGGTTCCAGAGTTAGACTATATCTGCGAGAATGAAAACCGGCTGTGGGGATGCAAGGGCGACACGATCTACGCCAGCAAGCTGGGCGACATCTTCAACTGGAATGTATTTGACGGCGTGGCGACGGACAGCTTTGCGGTGGATGTGGCAAGCACTGGAGATTTTACGGCGTGCTGCAGCTATCTCGGCTATCCGTGCTTCTTCAAGGAGGAGCACATCTACAAGGTCTACGGCGACAAGCCGTCCAATTTTCAGGTGATGGGCAGCGCCAGCTTGGGCGTGGAAAAAGGCAGCGACGAGAGCCTTGCCATTGCGGGGGAGACGCTTTTCTACCTGAGCCGGACAGGCATCGTGGCATGGAGCGGCGGCATCCCGCAGAGCGTGAGCGCGGCATTCGGCACGCAGCGCTTCCGGAACGGCGTGGCGGGCAGCGACGGGACAAAGTATTTCGTCTCGCTGCAGGACACGACGGGGGTGTATCAGCTGTTTGCCTTCGACACCCGCACCAACCTGTGGCACCGGGAGGACAGCACGCAGGCTGTGGGCTGGGGCTGGAATGAGGAGCTGTACTGCCTTGATGCGACCGGCAAGCTCTGGATGAACGGCAACGCCAGAAGCGTGCCGCAAGGCGCGGTGCAGGAAGCGCTGGTGGCATGGAAGGCGGAGTGGGCGGACTTCTACGAATACACCACCTATTCGTCCTCTTCCGCGGCGACACCGGAGAAGAAGGGAATCGGAAAGCTGCTGCTGCGGCTGGAGCTGGATGAAGATGCAAGCGTGCAGATCGACATGCAGTTCGACAGCGACGGCGTGTGGAGGACGGTGAAGACGCTGCAGACGGAAGTGAAGCGCAGCTACTATCTGCCGATCATCCCGCGCCGGTGCGACCACTTCCGCATCCGGATGACCGGAAACGGCGGATGCAGACTGTATTCGCTGGTGCGGGAAGTGTACAACGGCAGCGAACTATAAGAAAGGGGCGGACTATGGCAAACAGATACACATACGACGATTTTCAGAAAGCAATGCAGAGCAGCGGCCTCGGCGGGCAGTTCTCTGACGCAGACCTGAAGCTGGCGCAGCAGAACCCGGACGCAGGAATGAGCATCCTGAAGTACAAGCAGGACTACAAAAACGCTGCCACGGACGAGGCGCGGGCGCTGGCCAACCTCGGCGCGGAGGGCATCCGCTCCAGCTACGGCGGGTACACCGGCGGGCAGAGGGGCGCAAACTTCTACCTTGACCCGCTATCCCCCAAGGACTTCCAGAGCAGCGCAGCGCCGACCTACAAAAACAACTATGCCGACACCATCAGCGGCCTTTTTGACAAGCAGCTGGGCTACGGCAGCTATTCCTACGGCGAGGCGCAGCCGGAATAAAACAACCGCTACGACGCGACCATTCAGGACTTGCTTGGCCAGATCGTGAACCGGAAGGACTTCAGCTATGACCCGGAGAACGACCAGCTTTACAGCCAGTACCGCAAGCAGTACACGCGGGAAGGCCAGAGAGCCACGCAGGACGCGCTGGGCGCGGCGGCAGCAGCCAGCGGAGGCATTCCGTCCAGCTACGCGGTAAACGCGGCGGCGCAGGCGGGCGACTACTACGCCAGCCAGATGACGGACAAAATCCCGGAGCTTTACCAGCTGGCCTACAACAAGTACATGAACGACTACAACATGAAGCTCTCTGACCTCGGCGCGGTGCAGGGTGCGGAGCAGAGCGACTACGACAAGTTCCTCAACGAGATGCAGCAGTACAACACCAACCGTGCCTTCGACTATCAGGCATGGATGGACGAGTACAACCGCATCAACAACGACCTGCAGACGGCGAGCGGGCTGGAGCAGCTGGACTACACCAAGTACCTGAACGATATGAACCAGTTCAATACCGATCGCAGCTTCAACTATGGGCAGCTGCTGGACGAGGTGAACAACCAGACGGCCAGACGCAGCGAGGCCATGAACAAGGCGCTGACGGCGGCGGAGCTGGGCGACAATTCGTTCCTGAACAATTTGGGCATCAACACCGACAACAACCCGACGGACTATGAGCGACGCTATCAGCTGGCGCAGCTGGCTGCACAGTACGGCGACTACTCCGGACTGCGGGAACTGGGCATCAACCCGGATGCAGCGGCGCTGAACCGATTTAACACCACGGCGGCGGGCAAGTCCCCTTCCGGAGGGAGCCGAAGCAGTGGAGGCGGCGGAAACACAACGCCGCAGGAGACCGAGACGACCGGGCTGAGCGCGCAGGACATCGCAGCGCTGAAGGCGGCCTACGGAACGAACATCGACGCTGACACATGGAACAGCATCCTGCAGAGCAATCCGGGCATCACGGAGGCGATGCTGACGCAGGCGGGATTTACCAAGAGCGGCGGGACTACCGGCGGCGGAAACATCTCCGGCGTGACCGACTACGACAGCGCCATTGCCTACATGAAGGCGGCGGGGGTGGACGGCGGCGTGCGCTCCGGCCTGATGACCAAGAGCGAGTGGAGCCGCAGAAAGGCATCGCTGCAGCAGTACGGCACCGGCGGCACCGAGGTAAAGAACTACAACAGCTACGCGGACTACATCAAAGACTACTGCGAATACGCCGCCAGCAAGTAAGGAGGACACGGTATGGCATCCTTTTCTGAGTGGAGCAACAACAAAATGAGACAGACGACCGGCACGCTGCAAAAGGCGCAGACCTTTTCCACGTGGAGCAATCAGAAGCTGGGCAAGGCAGACACGCAGAAGAACCCTGCCAGCGGCAACACAGCCTTCGAGCGGAGCGGGAAAACCAGAGACGAGTATGACAGCAGCGTGCGGCAGAACTATGCCGCACGCGCAGCTGCATCTGATAAGCTAACGGAGAGCGAGTACAACCGCTCCACTGCCATGCAGCAGAAGTACGGCAGCTATCAGAACTACCTCGTGGGCGCGACGGCGGATGGGAAATACTATTCGCAGCCGAAGCTGGGCATGGATATGGAGCGGAAATACAACACCGTGACCACCTATGAGGCGAACGCCAAAAAGAAGGCGGAGGAGCTGCAGAACGCCAATGAGACGGCGGGCAATCTCTATACGAAGCTGAACGAGCTGAGTGGGAAGCTGCCGGAGTTGCAGCAGTACGCGGGCAGCAGCGCTATTGCGTCCGGGATTGTGCAGCAGATGCAGCAGGAATATGCCAGCACGCTGAAACAGTATGAAGACGCGACGAAAGCGGTGGATGCCGCTTATGCCGCCTATGAGCCTGCGTGGAACCAGTACAAGCAGGCGGCGGAGGACTATGAAGCCTACCGCACAGAGCAGCAGAACCTGTTCGACAACTGGAAGAAGACCATCCGAACGGACGAGAACGCCATCAACGCCGACCTGACGGCGGCGCAGAGCAATGTGAAGCGGCTGCAAGAGCAGCAAAAGGCGCTGCAGAAGCAGGCACAGCAGCTGATGAACAAGGTATCTTCCCGGCGCGGCGGGACGAATGAGCTGATGCAATGGAGCCAGCAGGCACAGGCGCTGCAGGCGCAGGCCAAGGCCATGGACGGCAAGATCGCGGAGGCACAGGGCGCGGCGGATTTGCTGCAGGAGGAGCTGGACTGGAAGAAATATTACCAGTATGCCGACCTGACCAGCGCGGAAGACTTTGGCGAAAAGAGCCAATACAAGAGCACGGCAAACGGAAAGAAGCGCTCCAACATCGACGTTCTGTTTGATAACTACAGTGACGATGCCAGCGGCTGGGATGACCCGCTGTATGAGTACATCAACGGCAACAGCGAGGCGGGCGCGTACATCACAAATCAAGCCGGGGCGAACTATGGCGGGGACAGCAACCCGCTGGGCGCTCTGTTCGGCATGGCGACGGAAAACAGATCGGAATCGCAGCAGATGACCGACGAAGAAGTGGCCATCTTCAACTATCTGTACGCCTCGCAGGGCAAGGACGCGGCACATGCCTACTATGACTACCTGACGGGCGATCTGAACTATCGCCAGCGGCAGGAAGAAGAGGCGTACTGGAGAGACTATGCAAAGGAATCTCCGGTGGGCAGCAGTGTGTTCAGCGTGCTGACTTCCCCGATGAAGGGACTGAGCTATCTCGGACAAGCGGCGGACTATCTCGGCACCGGAACCATTGACCAGAATGCGGCGTACAACCGCTTTTCCTACGCCAACAACGCCATTCGCAATCAGGTGGCGGAGACCATTGAACAGAGCGGGAACTGGGGACAGGCGGGCAGCTTCCTGTACCAGACCGGCATGAGTATGGGCGACTTCCTGCTGAATACTGCGATCACGGGCGGATTCGGCGGAGGCGGCGCACTGAGCGAGGGAATGTCCCTTGCCATTATGGGCACCGGCGCGGCGGCGGATGCCACCGTTGCCGCAAAGGATAGAGGACTGACAGATACACAGGCGTTCACACTGGGAACCATCGCGGGTGCGGCGGAAGTGTTTACAGAGAAGTTCAGCATCGAGGCGCTGCTGAAAGGCAAGTGGGAAGACGGAGCCATCAAATATATCCTGAAGAATGCGTTCACGGAAGGCGCGGAGGAAGTGGGCAGCGACTTCATCAACCTGTTTGCCGACATCCTCATCGCCAAGGACAAGAGCGAGTGGCAGCAGACCATAGACGCATATATGGCGGAGGGCAAGACGGAGGGCGAAGCCTTCGGCCTTGCAGTGGCGCAGCAGGCGGCGGAGATGGGGCTGGACTTCCTCGGCGGCGCACTATCCGGCGGCACCATGGCCACGGCGGGTGTGGGCATCGGAACGGTGCAGCGAAACGCCGGATACCAGCAGACCGGCAGCACGCTGCGCAAGATGGGCGACGAGATGGTGAACAGCATCATCGAGACGGCGGAGACCCTTGATGAAAACAGCGAGGCATACAAGCTGGGACAAGAGCTGAAGAACAAGCTGAACAAGGGCAAGAAGCTGACGGATACGGAGATTGGCAGACTGTTTGCGGAGACCACCAGAATGCTGGAAGGGACGGAACCGACTGCAGGACAAACCGGAACCGCTCAGGAACAGACGAAAGGCGTGGTGCTGCCGACGGCGGAAGAGACCGGCGGAACGGAACTGCCGACAGCTGAGCAGGCAGAAACGCAGACGCAGCAGCGCACAACGGAGCAGGAACGCCAACCTGCGCCGCTGAGAGAGACCATGGAGGCTGATCGGCTGGGCGTTTTGCCGACGGCGGAACAGGCGGAAACGCGGCAGAGGGCTGCGAGAGCCGAGACGGAAACGGAACGCACGGGCATTCTTGCGGGCGTGGACGAGGACACCGTCGCCAAGGTACAGCGCATCGCCAACATCGTGGGGCGCGAGGTGGTGTTCTTCGACGAAGGCGCGGATAGCACCGGAGGAATGCACAACGGCTACTACAACCCGGCAGACGGAAAAATCTATGTCAACGCACGCAGCCAGAACCCGGTGGCGCAGATCATCAGCCACGAACTGACGCACAGCATCGAGGCAAGCGGAAGCTACAGCGATTTGCAGAAGCTGGTATTGAACCGCATCCGGCAGACCGGCGGAGACCTGCAGGCCATGCGGCAGCAGAAGGCGGAACTGTATGCGCGACACGGCGAGAACCTGACGGACAACGCGGCCATTGATTCGGAGATCGTGGCGGAGTATGTGGAAAAGTATCTGCTGACCGACGAGCAGAGCATCCGCGCCATGGTGCAGCAGAACCGGACGCTGGGACGGCGCATCCTGCAGTTTATCAACGAGCTGCTGGCAAAGCTGGGCAACAGCGACGCGCAGGAGCGGGCGTTCCTGACGAAGGCAAAGAATTATTACCAGAGTGCCCTGCAGGAGACGCAGAGCAGCTTCACCGCAGACATGCAGCAGCGAGCCGCTGCGCAGGCGCAGAACATGGACACGCTGCAGCGGCAGATGGCAAACGGGGAAATCTCTGAAGAGGATGCAGAAGCGGCGTTCAACGACATGTATGACCCGGAGATCGACATGCAGCAGGGGCTGGGCGGATTGCAGCACAGCTATGCCGGGGCGAACGCCAACGGCGCGAACCTTGAAAGCCTGCGGGAAGCGCAGGCGATGCAGGAGGCGGGAGCCGACATGGAGAGCATCCGCAAGGCAACGGGCTGGCACGAAGGTATGGACGGCAAGTGGCGCTTCGAGATCAACGACAGCAGGATGCAGCTGCGCACCGACGCGGCGGATATTCCCAACTACACCACGCTGGGAGAGCTGGTGGATGCGCCGGAGCTGTTTGAAGCCTATCCGGATATGGCGGATTTGAGCGTGACATTCCACACGCTGGAGGACGGACAGAACGGCGGATACAGCCGGAAGTTTGACAGCATCGAGCTGAGCCGCGACCTGAAGAACAGACCAGAGGCGCTACTGAACTCTCTCATCCATGAGGTGCAGCACGCCATCCAGAGCCGGGAAGGATTTGCCAGCGGGGCAAACCCCGCCTACTGGAACCGGAGAATGGAAAACGGATTTGACAGCAGGACGGCGGAGGAACGGCGCGAGGGCGCACGACTGCAGGAACAGTATGAGCAGATACGGGAGAGCGACCCGCAGTTCGTTGCGGCTATGGAAGAGCTGGATGCCATGGCACCGAAGGTGCCGCGCGGGAAGGTTGACCTGAACACATGGGAGCAGATCGAGCCAGACCCGCCGGAGTGGGTGCGCTACGACGAGCGCAGAGACCAGCTGGAGGAACAGTACGGCGACCGCGTGTGGGACTGGTACAGCCTGCGGGACAGCATCGACCGCAACGCGAGGAACGGAGGCCGGATGCCGACCGACCTGTACCGCGACACGGCGGGAGAGATCGAGGCGCGGGACACTGCGAAGCGACGGGAGCTGACGGCGCAGGAGCGCCGGGAGACATCGCCTGACTATGGCAGCGAGGACACGGTATTTGCTGACAGTGGGGATGGCTACGCCATCGGAAAGACCACGGACAACAAGCCGTTCGTGGAGGTGGAACAGGACATCCTTGCGGGCGTGCCGGAGGCAGACTGGGTGAAGACCGTCAAGGAGAACCTGAAGAAAAAGTTCCCCAACGGCATCACCGTGGGGAACAACGAAATTCAGATTGACGGCAGAAGCAGACAGGAGATGACTTTCTCCCGGTACATGCAGTGGCTCTATAACAACGACCCGCAGCTGCACGCGGACAAGCTACGCGCCACGGACAATGCCGACGAAATTCTGCGCGCAACGACGGACTGGGTGAACGAAGGGCTAAACCATCCGCGCAAGGACAGAATCACGGACTTCGCCAGAGGTAATGTGTTGCTGCGAGTGGGCGGAAACGACTACACGGCGGACGTGGTGGTAGGCACGAAGAAAAATGGAAGCATGGCACTGTACGATGTGCTAAACCTGCAGCCGACCTCTTTTACAGAAAAAGAGGCGGATGCAGCAATAAGCACGAACCCGTCACCGGGAGCTGCCAGAAGCACTGCATCCGTCTCTGACGATAGTGTAGCAGAGAAGCTGCCGCCTGTCAAGAAGCGCTTCTCCATCGACGAGCCGGTGGAGCGGACGAAAGACCTGATTGCCGTACACAACAAGGACTGGTCTGTTATTCGTGACGCGGCCTTGAACTGGGGCGGCATCCCATCCCCTTCCGTGGCCATCGTGGACGCGGCGGAGGGGCACACGAAGTACGGAGATACCAGCGTAGTGTTCCCACGTGCCACCATAGACCCGGAGGCAGACCCGCGTAACAAGGTGTACGGCGGCGACGCATGGACACCGACAAAGGACAATGCGCTGGTGGAGCGCGAGGTGAACTACGAGGCGCGGCGGGCGTTCGATGAGAACATCAAGAACCTGTCCAGCCAGTTTGCGGGCGGCGTTTTCCAAGGCAGCGGCACGCTGGGCAAGATCGGATTGGAGAATGAGACCAGATGGGAGCCGGAAGAGATCGCCGACAAGCTGGCGAACCATCCGGAGGTGCAGGCGGCATTCCTTCAGAGCGAGGGCAAGAGCCTTGAACCGGTGTACCGTGACAAGCAGTTCGACCGTTTCTTCAGCAACGCAACCATTCAGCGGTACCTCGACGCGGTGGGCGAACAGGAAGTGGCGCGGCTGGCGGTGAAGCTGATGACCGGCGAGCGCCTGACGGCGGAAGAGATGAAACCGGCGGAACAGGCCATCCGGGAGGTCTATGCAGAGGAACACGCCAACTTCCTGAACCGCAGACCGGAATCCAAGGAGAAGCGCATCGACTACTACATGAAGAACAATGTGTTCCCTAACCGGGTGGAGGACTTCATCCGGAGCACGCAGGAGTTCTATGAGAGCGGCGGAAGCGCGGGCGAGATCGACAAGGAAGCCACGGCGGCCAAGATGATGGAGATGATCGCACCGGGCGGAAGCTGGAACGATGCGCTGCGGACGGTGAAAGACTGGGTGCAGCCACAGCTGGAGGGGCTGCTGGGCGAGCGGGGCATCTACAACGGCGAGGATGCAGTGACCGACAGCGGCAGACGCAGCTTTGCACAGACACACTGGGACTACACGGCGGAGAACATCGTGAAGGCCATGAACATGGCGGCAGCCAAGGGCGCGAACATGTACGGCGTGACACCGGAGACACTGGCGGCAACGGCCACGCGGGAATATCGGAACGTGGACGAGATGCACGCGGACGAGGCGAGACTGCGCACGGTGAGCGAAGAGGAACACGAGAAGGCGCTGCGAGACCTCGGCATCTATCTTGACCGTGTGGTGAACGATCTGATGCTCACCACGATGCACAAGTACGACAACAGCTTCGAGGAGGAGCAAAACCTGAGCGGCATCATCGCAGAAGCGGCCAAGGGGAAGAAAACCGTGGCGGCGGTGAAGGCGGCGTTCCGCAAGGAAGGTTATGCCATATCCGACGGGCACGCCAAGAGCATCCTTGCGCTCATTGACCGCGCAGCCAACATCCCTACGGGATACTACGAGGCGAAGGCGCAGAGAGTAGTCCCCTTCAGCGAGGCGGCGGCCATCATCGCGCCAACCAGCGCACCGGCGGAAGAGATCGCAGCGGTGAAGGCGGCCACGGGCGTGAACATCATACAGTACGAGACCGGCAACGACGAACAGCGGAAGGCGCTGGTGAACGGGCTGGAGGGGGTGAAGTTCTCCATCAGCGAGGACAGTAACGGCAGGCAGCTGACGGAAGCACAGCAAGAGTTCTTCAAGGACAGCAAAGCGGTGGATGGCGAGGGACGGCTGCTGACGCTCTACCATGGAACCGGAACAAAGTTTACGGTCTTCGATAAGGCACACATCGGGGAAAACTTTGCAGACAGAGGCAGTGATCTCGGATTTTACTTTAGCCCATACATTGAGGATGCAACCGGGTATGCACGAGAGGCGACCGGCTACAAGGGCAAGGGGGAAATCATGCAGGTTTATTTGAACCTGAAAAACCCGCTTGTCATTGAGGACGAAGGCTGGGGCAGTGCAATCGGACAGGCAGACATCCGGCACGGAGACCTGAAGCGCTGGGCGCAGGAAGGCGGGCATGACGGTATCATCGTAAAGTCCACTGACATCGAGATGGACGACAACGGAACGCCGGACGCGGTATACATCGCCTTCTCCCCGGAACAGATCAAGAGCGTCACCAACGAAAACCCGACAGACAATCCGGACATCCGGTTCTCTATCAGCGAAGGCGGAGAGTATGACGGAGCGGTCAAACTGAAGGAAAGCACCATTGACACCTATCTGAGAGACTATGCAGCAAAGAGCAGCCCGAAGTATGCGAAGGCGTACATTGCCTACATGACACCGGATGACTTCCTGAACCTGACCACCAGCGAGGGCGGACGGAAGATCGTGGAGCAGCACAGCAAGGAACTGGACGCGGAGAAACTGGGCGAAGCCACAAGGTGGCAGCCTATCCAGCTGAACATCGACCACGAAACCGGAGAGGTACAGGGACACGAGGGACGGCACCGCGCGGTGGCCATGCGGAATGCAGGCGTGGAACAAATCCCGGTGCTGCTGTTCGATTCCTCCAACAAGTATTCCAAGAGCGAGATCGGAGAGCTGACGCTGACCGGGCAGGACTTCGGTGGCACATGGTCTGACGCGGAGGTGCGGGTGCATAACCTGCTGCCGCTGAGCTATGAAAACCGCGATGCGGTGGTGGAGCGTTTCACCATGCCAACTGATGAACGGACGCTGCAATATTCCGTCACAGAGGGGGAAACGGCGGAGGCGACGCTGCCGACGGCGGAGGACGAAGAGAAGAACAGCATCCGCACATCGCTGCCGAAGAAGGCACAGGACTACCTGAAGCGGGCTGAAAACGCCCTTGTTGGGCGCGTAAGCCGCGCGCTGAGCGTGCCGCGCTTTGCACAGAGGGAATACCTGCAGAAGATCGCACAGCAGATCAGCGAGGAGTACCTGACCACCGGGCGCGTTTCGGAAGAGACGGCGGCGGAACTGTTTGAGCGGGCATACAGCGAGGGCATTGTGGTGGATGAGGAGTTCTACCAGCAGTATAAGGACATCAAAGATCACCTTCGCACGCAGGCTGTGACCATATCGGAGGAAGACAAGCACGACATTGCGGACTTCAATGACTTCAGAAAGAGCGCCTTCGGGCGGCTGCGCATCGTCAACGAGGGCGGGCTGCCGGTGGATGTGGCGTATCAGGAGCTGCAGGACATGGCACCGGAGCTGTTCCCGGATGATCTGACGCATCCGGCTGACCAGCTGGTGCGCATGTTTGAAGTGGCGCAGAGCATCGAAAAAACGGAGAAATCCCTGAGCGAATACTATGGACGGGATGCGGAGGAGTTCAAGCGCTGGGCGAAGAATGACTTTGATGCTGCCATCGGAGACACCATTGGAGACCTGCGCACTGTGAAACGCTATGCTGACGAGCGTGCGGCAAAGGCAAACGCGGCGGCGGAGACACCGATGACGACGGAACAGGTCACAGAAGCCTACAAGCAGCTGAAGAAGGCGCGGTGGGAATCGGAGAAAGCAAAAGCGAAGAACCTGCTGACCGACCACGACAATGTGCAGCTGGGACGGCTGCTGAAGGGCGAGATCGAGCTGGAGCACCTTGACCCGAAGACGGACAATGTGAAGGGCATCACCGCTGTATACGAGGCTACGACGGAGTATGAACGACTGGTGAAGCTGCTGACGGAGTACAAGCAGAGCCGGCGGGCGAAGCTGCGGGAAGAGGCGGACAAGTTCTTAGAGACGGCAAACGACTGGAAGGACAAGAAAGCTGGTATTCTCTATTCCCGCGAAACGATGGAGCGCAATATCCTTGACATCGTGAAGGACAAGAAGCTGGCGCAGGAGATCATTGCAGAGTATTTCACACCGGTGCACGAGGCGCAGGCAAAGTCCACGCGACTGAAGAACAAAATGCGCGAGCGGGTACAGGCGCTGAACCTGAGCACCAAAGAAACGAAGGCCATGCAGAAGGTGGGGAAAATCTCTGAAGCGCACGCCGTGCAGCTGCTGGGCGAAGCGATGGACAACATCCGGATGCTGGAGAACAGCAGAGGGCGCATGGCGGAGCGGGACGGCAAGACGCTGAGCGACTGGCGCGGTATTGTGCAGGAGATGTGGAAGCAGAACCCGCAGCTGGGCAAGGCAAAGATCGAGCACGCGGTGGAGGAGTTCCGAAGCATCTACGACGAGCTGTTCCAGCAGATGAACGAGGCCAGAGTACGCAACGGGTACGAGCCAGTGAACTACCGCAGCGGCTACTTCCCACATTTCCAGCCGGGTGACGGCGACGGCATCATGGGACTGTTCGGCAGGGCATTGGGCATTGACACACAGGTGACGGCACTGCCCACCACCATCAACGGACTGACGCACACCTTCCGACCGGGCATCCAGTGGTTCGGCAATGCACAGCAGCGCCTCGGCTTCGACACGGCCTATGACGCGGTGGAGGGCTTCGACCGATACATCGAGGGCGTGGCGGACGTTATCTATCAGACCGACAACATCCAGAAGCTGCGGGCACTGGCGACGCAGGCGCGCTACCGCACCGGCGACGAGGGCATCCGCAAGCAGGTGGACACGGTGTACGCCGACACGCGGCTGACAGAGGAAGAGAAACGCAGCAAGATCGACAGCATCTACGAAGACGGGCGGTTTGCGCTGTCGAACTTCGTGGTGGAGCTGGAGGAGTACACCAACCTGCTGGCCAACAAGAAGAGCCGCGCAGACCGCAACATGGAGCAGGCACTGGGCAGAAACATGTACAACCTTGTGAAGGGACTGGAGAGCCGCGTGGCTGCCAACATGGTGGCCATTAACCCGGCATCGTGGCTGACCAACTTCATCCCGCTGACGCAGGGAGGCGCGATGCTTGACCGTGGGGAACTGCTGCGCGGCATGTGGCAGACGCTGCAGAGCTTCAAAGAAAACGACGGCATTGTGGATGCGTCTGCCTTCCTGACCAACCGTAAGGGCAGCGACCCGCTGGTGCGGACATGGGCACAGAAAGCATCGGCCACCATGTCTTCGCCGATGGAGTATATCGACCAGTTTACCGCCGGAAGTCTGGTGCGTGCGCGGTACAACCAGAACCTGAAGCGCGGGATGAGCGAGACTGCCGCCATGACGGAGGCGGACAACTGGACGGCGGGCGTGATGGCTGACCGCAGCAAAGGCTCCACGCCGACACTGTTCAATCGGAGCAATCCGATGACGAAGGTCTTCACGCAGTTCCAGCTGGAGGTCAACAACCAGCTGAGCTATCTCTTCAAGGACATGCCGCGCGCATACAAGGAGAAGGGGCTGGCGGCGCTGGCAATGGCGCTGTTCAAGTTCTTCCTCGGCGCATGGCTGTACGATGAAGTCTACGAATATTTCATCGGACGCAGACCGGCGCTTGACCCGCTGGGCATCCTGAACGACACCGTGGGCGACATCACCGGATATGAGCTGCCGAACCTTGTGGAGCTGGGCGTAGGTGCTGTGACAGGCGATATGCCGTCTTTTGAAACGGAGAAGAAAAACGCCTACGACACCGTGACCGAAACGCTGGGCGATGTGGCGGAGGAATTGCCGTTCATCGGCGGCGTGCTGGGCGGCGGGCGCGTCCCGATCAGCAGCGCTCTGCCGGATTGGGACAACCTGTTGAAGACTGTGACGAGCGACACATGGAGCACCAAGAAGAAGCTGGCCACGGCGGGCAAAGAACTGATGAACCCGCTGACCTATCTGGCGCTTCCATTCGGCGGCGGACAGCTGAAGAAGATTTACCAAGGACTGAGCGCAACGATCAAAGGGGGAAGCTATTCGGTGGATGCCGAAGGCAATGATCTGCTGCAGTACCCGGTATACAACGATGACCCGTGGCAGGCTGCACTGAACGCGGGGCAAGCCATGCTGTTCGGGAAAACCTCACTGAAGACCGGAAGAGACTGGGTAGAGAGCGGATTCAAGAGCTTTGGCGCAAAGGAGACTGCCGCCTATCAGGGAATGACGGAGGCTGGCGTGCCGGAAGAAGATGCGTACAACCTGCTGAAGGAACTGCGCGGAACGAAGAAAACGGAGACGGAAAGCAAGGCCGAAGCGGAACGAAGAGTGCTGCAGGCCGCAGACATCTCCGGCGACGGAAAGAGCGTGGTCTATTATGGGCTGATGGCAACCGACAAGGAACGGGAGCTGATGGACGCACTGGCCGACAGCGACGCAGACATGGGCGCGGTGACGCAGGTGCTGCTGGATGTTAAAAACGCGGGAAGCCTGAAAGGAGCAGAAGCATCCAACGCAAAGCGCACCGCACTGGCGGAAAGCCCGCTGACGGACGACGAGAAGCGGGAGATGTACAGATGCCTATTCGGCGAGAAGCAGGAAGACGGCAGCTACACCACGAGCCGAGACGATGACATTATGGCATTCGAGCAGGCGGGACTGGACTTTGATACGTTCCTGAAGGTGCAGAACGAGTACACCACCGTCAACGAGAAGTACAGCGGCGCATCAGAGAAGGCGGTGGAGTTCTCCCGCTGGGTGAACAGTCAGAATCTGGCCGCAGAGCAGGCGGAAACCGTGCGGGACTGCTTCAAGTATTACAGTCAGATTCCGGCGGAGGCAGCACGGTACGACAGCTTCGTTTCGGCGGGACTGAGTGATGACGCAGCCTATGAGCTGGCAAACAGCCTGAACGCACTGGAGCCGGAGGACGGCAAGGACAGCGTGAGCGGCCTGCAGCGTTACCGCGCAGTGGTGGATGCGGGCTTGAGCACCGAAGAGCAGATGAACGTGCTGGGCGAGATGATGCAGGAGAGCGAGTACAGCAAGCTGCAGACGGGATACAGCTACGGCGTGACACCGGAAGCGTATGTCACATTCCGGGAGCTGCTGCCGAAGTTCGACTTTGACGGCAACGGCACGTTCAAGCAGGAAGAGGTGGAAGCGGCCATTGATTCTATGGGCGGCGGCGGTAACGGTATCGTACTGCCGGGAGCAGGCGGCGGGCAGAGCCTGACGGTGACGCAGCAGGCTGCACTGTGGCAGCTGGCAAACAAGAGCTGGAAGCCTGCGAAAAACCCGTACAGCACCAGCGTGGGGCAGAAAGTCTACGATGCGCTGAATGCTGAGACAGAGAGCGGCATCGTGCTGCCGGATGGCACAAGCTACACCGGCGGGCTGGTACTGCCGAAGGGATAAAACAAGAACACCGCCGGGGAGACCCGGCGGTGTTCTGCTTCGTTATCAGCTCAGTATAATTGTCAAAAGCCCATCTTCCCAACAATCAATGCAGGGAGAATAGCCTTTATATTCTGCCAACTCGGTGTTGTATATCCAATACTCGCGCCCTGCAATGTGATGGCAGCCATAGTGGTGATAACGATAGCCTTCTTCCGTGACGATACAGGCGCCATTGCGGAAGAAGCGCAGCTCATCGTAATAAGCAGACAGGATTGCACTGCGGCCAGCAGCATCTCCGTCGGCATAGCCGGTGCTGTAGCCATCTTTACACCCGGCATCATAGCCGCTTTCATAAGCGGTACTTTCGGCATCTGCATAGCCTTCTTCATAACGGTCACGATATTGCTCTTCCAACTGAGCCTGTAAGCCATCGACTTCGGCGGACGCACTGCCGCATCGGAGAGCAAGGAGAACCGTTGCACAAACAAGGATAAATATAGCCAGCTGATAGCCGACGACATCGCGGCGGACGGGCTTACGATTTGGCTCAATGGTAACAATATCTTCGGGCTTCTCTTTCGAAACACGCTGCTGAAGGCGATGAATGATGAGGCGCGGCGCGAGATATACACCGAGAAAGTAGACGCAGACTGTCAACAGCCCGGAGCCGATACCGCCGAGGGCAGGAAACACACCGGACATGGAGAGAGCAACAAGCGCGGCGCTGGAAATCAGAAGACCGCAGCCATATACGAGCCATTTCATAGGTATACCTCCAAAAAATATTTTCCGTCTAATCATCTTTTTTATAAGATTAACACGAAGACATGGTAAGTTCAAGCAAGAATATGCAAAAGATGATTATGAGGAGGCGGAGCTGTGCGGCTGTATACACTGGGAGATCGCTTTAATCTATGCGGCGAGCGGGTGCGCGAGGCGCGAATGCGTATGGACTGGTCACAGGAAGAGCTGGCGGCGAAGCTGCAGCTGGCCGGTCTTTAGCTGGGACAGATGGCCGTGAGCAGAATTGAAACCGGCAAGCGCGTGGTGCCGGACTTTGAGCTGCCGATACTGGCCGAGGTGCTGCGCGTGAGCACGGACTGGCTGCTGGGAAAAGAATAATCCCTCCACCTGCGGGCGGAGGGATTTTGCATATATTGACACCTGCCGTAATCAGCTTTAGAATAAGCGCAAGAAAGCGCAAAGGAGAAACACGGCATGGAGAGAAAGTTCAAGCGGTTCCACCACCTGACCTACACTGACAGACTGAAGATCGAGCAGATGTACAACGGCGGAGCCGGGATTCAGGAGATCGCAGACGCGCTGCGCGTCAACTACACCACCGTGTACCGGGAGCTGAAGCGTCCGGGCGTGATGTACGACCACCTGAACGGCGACTACACCACGGACAAGCGCTACTCCGCCGACATCGCGCAACAACAGTATGAATACGGAAAGACCGCCAAGGGCAGACCGATCAAGCTGGGGAATGACTATGCGCTGGCGGACTACATTGAGCGCAAGATCGCTGACGAGGGGCGCAGCCCCGCTGCTGTCCTGATGGACATTGAACTGGAGGGAAAACAGTTTTCCGTGCGCGTGTGCGAGAAGACCATCTACAACTACATCACGAACGGCGTATTTCTGAACATCACCAACAAAGACCTGCCGCTGCATGGAGAGACCAAGCGCGGATACAATCGTGTGCGCTCGGCATCGCGTCCACCGCAGGGCGAGAGCATCGAACGCAGGCCGGAGGAAATAAACCAGCGGGAAGAGCCGTTTCACTGGGAGATGGACACTGTGAAGGGCAAGCAAAAGACGAAGAAGTGCGTGCTGACACTGACGGAGAGACTGAGCCGCAACGAGATCACGCTGCCCATGTACGGCGCGACCATGGAGAACGTGGTGGCGGCGCTGAACGGACTGGAGCGGAAGTATGGCGCGCTGTTCAGCAAAATCTTCCGCAGCATCACCGTGGACAATGGCAGCGAGTTCTCTGACTGTGAGGGCATGGAGACTTCCATCTTCGGCGGGCAGCGGACGAAGATGTACTACTGCCACCCGTACAGCAGCTATGAGCGCGGCAGCAACGAGAATCTGAACAAGATGTTCCGGCGGCTGTTCCCGAAGGGCACGAACTTCGACGAGGTGCCGGACGAGGAGATCATCGCAGCGGCAGACTGGATGAACAACTACCCACGGGAGATTTTGGGACGGACAACGGCAGCCAGAGCGTTCAATGAACAACTTGCACAAATCATGGCGTGAAAGTCTGGCTATTTTTTAATTGAAAAATCTTGCGATAAGTATTGCATTTTGCAACGGTAAAAAGGAGCGTAATATAATGAAAATTGGATTGCAATTTGCCATGCCTGCGGAGTTTCATGCCCTGCCGGGGGCCAAGGAGCTGGAGGCATTTGAGACCGTGTCCGGTGTGCCGTTCTACGAGGCTGCACCGGGGATCATTGCCTGCGCCGGCGGTGTCAGCAAGGTGAATGCCGCCATGGCGGCAGAGATCCTGTGTCTGAAGTACGGTGTGGATATGATCGTCAACGCCGGAGTGGCCGGATGCCTGACGGAGCTTCCCACCGGCAGCCTGGTGGTCGCCAAGGACTTTGTGCAGCACGATGTGGACACCTCTGCCATCGGTGATCCCGTAGGATTGGTATCTACGGTGAACCGGGTGTCATTCCCCACCTGGAAGCCGGAGCGGTGCGTGGAACTGCTGGCAGCACTGGGCCGCAAGGCGGCGCTGGGGCGGGTGGCCACCGGAGATTGGTTTGCTGTCCGCAGCGACCGGGCAATCTTCATCCGGGACACGTTCCACCCTCTGCTGACAGAGATGGAGGGCGGCGCGATCGCCCAGGTGTGCCTGCGGAACAATGTGCCCTTCGTGGCGGTCAAATCTGTGTCGGATCATCTGTTCCGGGAGGGCCAGGCGGAGGAGTTTTTCGATTTCGCCCACGCTATGGAGGATCTGGGCGCAGTGGTACTCCCACTGGCGCAGGCTTTACAGAAGGAGACGCTCTGAGCGGGGCAAACCGCGCCGCCCCTGCCACATAGTTTCCAGCCGGAACGAGCAATCGTTCCGGCTCCTTTTTTCCTATGGGGATGCGAAATAACAGCCGAGGGAGCGAAAGTGAGGGCGGATAACCGCCGCCGGGCTGACATACGCTTTTTGTAAGAAGAACCATAAAATGGAACGGGCGTTCGTGAACGAGCAGTGCTTTTTCGGCTTTTTCCGGGAAATTTCATGTTTGGGACCCTAATTTGGGGAAATTAGGGTTAACAAAACGGGGATTCCATGGTATACAGAAGTTAGGCCATATGATCTGCGAATTAAAAACGATAGGGAACCGACAGGACCCGCTTAAAGACCGTCCCGTTGGCAGAGCTTCAAGCCCTTTGCCGGCGAACGGCCCCTTCGGGAATAATCCAATCCTCTTGGCGGCATCCGTATTCCGGTGACGCAGGACTGTTGAGCGTAAAGGAGGCACAGCTGTGAAAAAAAGATGGACCGCGTTTTTCTTGGCGTTTCTCCTGGGGCTCGGCCTGACTGCCTGCGGCAAAACACCGGGGCCGGACACAAATACGGATGCGCCACCCTCTGCTGCCGAGGATATCCGGCAGCAGACCTCCGCACCGTTCAGCGCGGACTACTGGACCGCTGTGCGGCACGAGAGCTATGATGCCATGAACGACTGCATGAAAACCAGTGCTATGCCCACGAAGGCGTGGTGGGCGGACCTCTATCTCAACGAAGACGGAACGGCCCAGTTTCGGGATGTGTTAGGCTCGTACTACAATACCAGCCTGCTCGACGGAAACTGGTGGCTGGGCGCGGACAGCACCCTGCGGCTGACGGGAACGATGAATACCGGCGAGCCGCTGACCTTGGACGGTCGGATCGAAAGCACCGATTCTCTGGCGATCGAGACCCCTTACGGAGATACCTTCTACTTTGCCCCGGCAGAGCGGCCGGGCCCCGGCGGAGAGATGGGGATCGCGGACCTCTACGGAACGTGGCGCATGACCCACTATGAGGAGGACGGCCGGGAATACAGGCCCGGCGAGGAACATATCGCCTCTATGCTGTGCTTTGATCGCCTGTGGTCCGATCTGTTGGAGGGCTATGTGATGCGGGCGGACTGGTACCACGCCGCCGGGCTGGATACGGACACCCCGCAATACCGGTCAGAAAAGCATCTGCTAGCGGAGCAGATAGAGGAACCGCTGATGCCGGGGCTGTCCAATGAGACCTGGAGCGTGCGGCTGACCGATGAGGAGACTGGCGCGGCGTTTTTCGCCGCCCTGACGAACCGGAATAGCCTGCTTGTGCGGATGCCTTATGAAAAGAACGGGGGCGAGGGGGTCCGTACCGTCACCTATATGCGCTCCAGCGGCTTCCTGCCGCCGACCTTGGAGAACGCCATGACAGGGGAGCCGGAGAAATCGCTGATCTTCTTCTGGCGGGACCCGCCCGCCGAGGTGACGGAGCCGCTGTCGGTGATCCCCATGAACGCATTGGAACCCAACGGACAGAATAAGCTGCTGCTGGTGGGCCGGTGGTACGAAACGGACATCCAATTCAGCGTTGGAACGCCGGTGCTGAATGATGACGGCACCCAACAAAGTTGGATCTCGGAGAAGGTGGTGTATGAGGGGAAAATCAAGATCAATGAGCCGATGTTCTTCTCCCTCACCATTCCGGAGGATACGGCGAGAAGCAGTTGGAAGACCGGTTCTTGTCCAACTTCAGCGACGGTGATTGGTATGGCGGCATATCCAATTACCTCACCGCCTGCGATGAGTTTTTGGAGCTGGCTGAGGCCGGAAAACCTGTGCGGTCCAGCCCCCTGCCGGCCATCGGCATTGCGGTGGCAGTCTCCTGCCTGATCGCGTTTCTGGTGTGCATGATCCTGAAGGGACAGATGAAGTCCGTGCGCAAGGGCGTTGACGCCAACGTGTATACCACGGCGGGCGGTGGATTGAAGCTGACGGACAGCTATGACCACTACACCCATACCACGGAGACCCGCCGTAAGATCGAGAGCGACTCCGGCGGTGGCAGAAGCAGCGGAGGAACTGTAAGCCGCAGCGGCGGCGGCGGTCACGGCCGCAGCGGAAAATTCTGAGAAGGAGGCAGAATCATGAAGCGCTTGACTTTGCATCGGCTGGCGTCGGCACTTCTCTGCCTGACGCTGGCTCTGAGCCTGACTGCCTGCGGAGGGAAAAAGAAACCGGCCCCGGCAGCGGGAAACGGCGGCGTAAAGGAGACGATCTCCGACAGCAGGACCGATCAGACCGGTCAGGCCGATCCTGTGAAGCCTTCCGAACCGGAAGCGGAGGTGGACCAGGAGCTGGTGGAGGAATGTCTCGACAAGCTGGGCTTTGATTTGGAATACGGCGGCTATCCCGGCGCCGCGGCCTATCTCGGCTACCGGGAGAAGGGGGACACCTCCAAGCTGTCGGACTGGATGCTGGAAAACTGCCTTGACCTGACGGCGGAGATGCCGGTTATGCTGACCATCCCCTCGGAGCGGGTCCTCGGTCCGGGGTACGGCAAGCTGTTCTGCGTCATTCCGCGGGGAGAGAACACCAGCCTTGCCGTGAACCACATCACATGGCAGTCTCAGGGCAACGGCCTGCATCCGGTGGCGGACGAAGTCCTCTACCGGGAGGAATATGCCCAGCCTGTTTTGCTGTTCGTCGATCCGGAGGAGCCGGATATGGAGGTCAACCTTGTGGCCGATGACGGCACGGTGGTGAACTGGTATCCGCAGGAGGACCTGTACGGCGATCTCATCCTGCCTGCCAGCGAGGAGGGCCGATTGCTGCTGTTCGACTTCTCCATCTACACGAACACCATCGCCATCGACCATCCCGAAGGCTGGGAGCCGACCGGTGACGATTGGTGGTGGCCCCCTACGGATCTGGGGCTGGCCGATACCTCGTGGGATTGCGATGAGTGGACGCTGGAGCTGCATTACGGCGACTGTGACCCGGACTATGCGGGGCTGACTAATCTGTACGAGTACTATAACGGCCAGAAGAATTTGCAGTTCTTCGGTGTATGGCGCATGGAGGATGACTGCCTGCGGCTGGATATGTCCGCCGGGGTGGGCAGCTCCCTCAGCGGCAGTTTCCCAGTGCTGATCTCCCCCTCTGGCGAGTATCTGTACTTCCAGCGCTCCCGCATCGGCGAGGGAATGCCTTTCCTGCGGAACGGCGAGGACTCCACCACCTTGTATTTGAGCTACGGCTGATGAAAAGGTTTATACAAAAAAGGAGCCGGCGGCTGATTTT
>ERZ779840.984-NODE-984-length-29665-cov-6.125836_pt1 | contig 29665 bp, 39 predicted proteins | sample MGYA00511561_ERZ779840 | MGnify/ENA primary metagenome ERZ779840 (study PRJEB29588, sample SAMEA2162036) | human gut metagenome | biome: human gut; feature: human-associated habitat; material: faeces | place: Denmark | collected 2008/2010 ...
CCCAGCCGATACTGACACACTGACCGTGTTAGTCGATAAAACGGCTCTGGTGGACAGCACCAGCGGCCTGAATCAGATTCGGAACGGCTATCAGTTGTTCCGGGGCAACACGACGCTGACGCGCTTCCCTGAGTTCGACACCTCGGTCTTCGATTCGATGTATCAGATATGCTATGGGTGCACGGCTCTGGAGAGTGTCCCGGCCCTTGACACGTCGCGGGTAACAAATATGATGTATGCTTTTTATGGATGCTCTAATCTGGTTGAGATCGGAGACATGGACACGTTGGGTATCTCCTCTGCGTCCGAGATGTTTCATGGGTGTTCCAAGCTGCGAAAAATTGCGAGGCTGAACTTCAGCAATGTTACGTCGCAGATCACGACGACCTTCGTATCCTGTGCTGCGCTGGAGGAAGTCGTCTTCGAAGGTGTTATTCATGTAGATATTGCCATGAACGGCTGTCCGAAGCTGACGGTGGCCAGCCTGCTCTCGTTGTTAAATGCGCTTGCATCCGGCGTATCAGGGCGTGAATGTAATATCGGCTCGAAGAATCTGGCGAAACTCACTGCGGCACAGAAAGCAATTGCGACGGGGAAGGGATGGATACTAACTTAAGTACATCCTTCTGTTTGTTGATGTTGGAATTATGTCTATATTTGGGTAAGGATTATTTTGCCAAAACAGCTGAATTAGTTAATGAGTTATAATACAATACTGCTATGATTGTTTCAACAATGACCGAACAGGAAATTCGAAAAGAACTGCTTGTGGCAAAGGAGAGTACTTACTCTAAATTAGAGATTTATAAAAAGAAATTCCGATCTTTGGTATTACGCTCCTCATCGTTTCCGGTCAGCGCATTTTATGAATGTACAACACAAAATGGCAATACAGTTATTGTCGGACTAAATGCTCTAAAAAGAGGACAACATAGTGAGCCTAATATCGGGTTATATTGTATCTATGAGCGGCGCGAAGGAAGATATGCTGCGGTTTGGTCTCTTGGCGATAAAATTATTATATATGCACCACACTTTTTTGACCGCTATCAGGAACGAATTCTGCAAAATAATTCTCTACAGAGAAACGAGGTTATAAAAGAATTTTTCAGACATAATTGGGGTCAAGTCGGCCTTGAAATAAATGATGAAGTAGAGGCCGTATTCAAATGTTTTGAAGGTCATTACAACGATGAAGTAATAAGTTTAGTCTATGCTGTGTCGGATGGTTATTGCTTTGGAGAAAACCATGACAATGTTTCGATTGTCAAAACGATTATTACAGAAGAAATGTTATCGGATAAGCAACGCCAATTATTTCCAGCTATTCGAGAATCATTTATTCAAGCAAATAGGATCCTCTACGGATCGCGATGGCATCCATAGCGATACTAAACTATCAGGCTCAAAAAGTAGGAGGTAATCCGATTGCACCTACTCTGCAACAGAATATTAGCTTAACCTATAGCATTTATCTACAGCTCTCTATCGCCACCTTGATCACTCCATCCTCCTTGTTCTCGAAGAGCCGGTAGGCCTCCCCGATCCGGCTTAACGGGAAGCGGTGCGTGATGAGCGGCGTGGTGTCGATCTGTCCCGCCTCGATCAGCAGAAGGATTTCGGCGCAGTCGCAGCCGTCGACGCCTCCGGTTTTGAAGGTGAGATTCTTGCCGTACATATCCGGCAGAGGCAGTGTCTGCGGTTTGTCATAGAGCGCGACGATGGTCACAACCGCATTGGGCCGGGCGCACTCCCACGCCAGGCGGAACGTGTCGTCCGCTCCGGCAACCTCCAGCACCACATCGGCTCCTCCGTGATCGCTGTGTCGCAGTACGGACTCCCGGCACGTCTCCGGCTCGGTCACTAACACTTCGGGATAATGTTCCCGCACGAAACGGATTCGTTCGGGCGACTTTTCGCAGACGATGATGCGTTTCGGCCGCTTGAGCATAACACACAGCAGCGTGCAGATTCCCGTGGGACCTGCGCCGATGATCAGCACCGTATCCTCCTCTTTGATCTCCGAGATGCGGGCGGCCCAATAGCCCGTCGCCAACACATCGCCCACCAAAAGCGCCTGCTCGTCGCTCACGCTGTCGGGAATGCGATTCAGCCCCTGATCGGCATACGGAACCCGCACATACTCCGCCTGTCCGCCATCGATCCGGCATCCCAACGCCCAGCCGCCGTTCGGATCGGTGCAGTTGTTCACATACCCATTCCGGCAGAAAAAGCATTCGCCGCAGAAGGTTTCGACATTGACTGTCACCCGGTCGCCCACTTTGACCGACACAACGTCGGCGCCGATCTGCTCCACCACACCCACCATCTCATGGCCGACGGTAATTCCCGGCGCGGCGCGGGGCACGCTGCCGTGCTTGATGTGCAGGTCGCTGGTGCAGATGCTGCCGAGGGTAACGCGCATAATGGCGTCGCGCGCATTCAGCAGCACAGGTTTCGGCTTTTCCCGCAATTCAAATTTTCCGTGTTCGACGTAGGTGTAGGCTTGCATAGAATTTAGTGTTATTCCCGTTTCAGATAGACCTGCCATTGGCCGCGTGTTCCTCCAATACGTTCAATATATCCTTTCTTGCGTAAGGTATTCAGGTTGCGCTGGATGGCAGATTTGTTAATCCCCACAATCTGCGATAACTGGACGATCGTGGAGGTTGGTTTTGCGGACAGCGTTTCGATAATCACGCGCTGCGACTCATTTTTGATGGTTACTATCGCTCCATTATACCACCATTCACTATTAATTAAACCACTCTTTTTGCCTGCAATCACATTCAGATTATTTTGCAAGGTTATTTCGACGAGCTCCCGCAAATAATCGACAAAAGGCGCGATCTGATCGAGCGAGGCATTTGCTCCGTCGGAAGGCGTAAGCCCGGTCTCGATATCGCACCGGTGCAGCGTGCGCAGATAATTTTGTTTGTCGGAGGTCTTGATTACAATCATCGGATAGCTATGCCGCAAAAGCACATAATTGACTAACAAACGCGCAATTCGGCCATTCCCGTCTTCAAAAGGATGGATTCGGATATATCGGTAATGCAATAATGCGGCAAGCTCAATGGGCGACAATTCGCGTTTCCTCTCCTGGGTATTATACCACTGAATCAGCGTACTCATAAACGCGGGGGTCTTCTCGACAGCGGCGTATTGGAATATCTCTCCGGTCGTGGTAATCACTGAATTCGGGTGGGTCTTATACTCCCCGACCTTAATTTGCATGCGCGTTTTGTCACCCGAAGGAGTAACAGCATCTTTCCAATAGTCCTGTACAAGGATCACTCGGTTCAACTCCCGGATAAAACCTTCGGTCAGCCCTCGTTCCCGATCCAATGCCGCTTCGCGCATCAACTCCAGACCGACATTGTGGGCTTTCATCTCCTCGTAATCTTTGAGCGGTGCACTCCCTGATGTTTCGCCGAACATTAACAGAAGTTGCGTCTGCCCATAGGTGAGTGTATTTCCCTCTAAATGATTGGAATTGAAGTTGAAGTCGACCCGGAATTTTCGATCCAGCTGTTCTTGTACGGATTGTTCAAGAGGCTGTGCCTGTTGCCATCTTTGAAATAAATCTGAAATTTTTTCCGCCATATTACACTACTTTTATCAGGTTATTACACCACCAAATATAATGCAAATATAGCTAATAATTTCAGTAATGATCATTCTACCGGAATTATATTGCTTTAATCACAATACAGCCCGAAGGGTAAAACCATCGGGCTGTTGCGTAAATATTGATTAATTCTCTACTCACCGATCGTCCAAGACTTCCATCTTCCATTGTGAAAGATATATTTGTAGCGGATGTCTGTTATGACTAAATAGGAATACGCAAATTCATTCGCATCTATTTGCAACTAAATCAGCTATTTATCTCCAACTCTTGAATAATTCTCAGAATCTCATAAGCCACCTGCGGAACAATGGCGTTACCGCAGGCTTTTACGGCTTCGGTTCGCTACTTTTTATGTGATAAGGACAGTCCAGCCAATTGGCGGGGAATCCCATCATCTCCAGGGTAAATCGGGGGTTGAGTTGGGAACTGCGACCAATCAACGACTGGTCTTTCTGCTGCGCTACGCCGTGAACATAGTCCTGCAACGCACAACTGAACTGCCGAGCAGGATTTGTCCGAGTTGAGCCGCCGTTGCGGTCGCTCGCCACAGGTGTCGGCAGCAGTCCGCTCTTGGCAAGGTCGTTCAGCGTCAGGCTGTACTCCGTTCCGCTCGGACGAATCTTGCGGTTGCCCGTTACGATCTCTCCGCCACGAGTCGCATCGGTTGCAGTTGGTGTGGGTAACAGATCCCACAGTTTCACTAATCTGGCCAACCCTACGCTGCCGTCCTGTCCATTGCGGTTCACTTTGCGTGGCATCCCTGTCGAGGTGATTCGAAAGGTATCCTCCTTGCCGATCACTGCCCCCATCGTAGCATCCGAGGCCACAGGTGTCGGCAGTAGTTCCCGTTTCATTAAGTCGTGCAACGAACCACACTCGGTCTCGTTTGTGGGGCGCGCCGATGCTGCAAGCCGGAATAACAAGCGGTTGGACGGAATATCCCGCTTGCTCAAGATCTTCGCAGATGCTGTCGATGACGAATCGCTGTTCTTCGGTTTCGATGACTCGATGATCCTCAAACTGTAGAGCGGTTTCGTCTTCCACTTTAGTGACCGCACAGGGGAGTACCATCGAGGCGATTCCAATAACATTTTCACCAATAATCCAAGTCGGTCTGACCTGTCGAATGATGTCAAGCATTGCCGGCCAGAGATAACGGTCATCTGCCGCTCCCTTTCGCTTTCCTGCCAGGGAGAAGGGCTGGCAGGGAAACCCTCCGGTGAGTACGGTGATCCTATCTCGGTATTTTGAAAAGTCGGTGGTTGTGATGTCTGCATAACTGTCTGAGTTGGGGAATTGATGTTCGAGTGCCTGACGGCAGAAGTCGTTGTTATCAGCGTGGAAGATGTTTTGAAATCCTGCCCACTCTGCCGCCAGGTCAAATCCTCCGATGCCGCTAAACAGAGATCCGTGGGTTAATGGTTTATTTTCATTCCAATGATTTGCTTTATTATTATCTTCGCAATTATTTAATAGTACTATATGACTGAACTACAAGTTTTTTCGCAATCAATACTAAGTCGTTCAAAGGAAAATAATGAAGCCTTTGCATGCTTGTATGAAAAGCAACTATATGGAAATTGCTTTTCAATTCTACGTCAAGAATTAGATAGCCTAATTCGAGTTATTTATCTCTTGAATATTGATAATCCTAATGAAAGAGAGTACTTTATCAAACTAACTGTGACGGGTGGAAAATGGTCATTGCTTAATGATAAAGGGAAAAAGCAATTTATCACAGATCGTGATATGATAGATTTAGCAAGTAAACATTGTCTATTCGGATGGGCGAATTATGTTTATAAGTTTGGATGTGGATTTATTCATCTATCACAGCTCCATAATTACGGCATTACTAATCCATTTCAAATGTTGAATGACCAAGATAAAAATGCTATTATTGGCTATATGAATCAATACCACAGCGCAAACATAAATCCAGACTCTTCTTTGAATGATTTTATTCCATATCTACCTGATATAATGAAAAAAGTGTCAGATCACGTTTGTTATTATACGACAAAGTATATATTAACTCAATCAGTGTGGGATGGATCATAGTTTATCACAATCCACTCTTCCTGCTTCCTCCGCGAGGTTTTGGATGCCGTAATTGTGCGGTCGAGGCGGTGGATCGCCCAGCCGAATTCCTGCGCGAAGCGTTCGATGGACGGGTGAGGGAACATGGTGAGCATAAACCTGCCTTTGACCTCGGAAAGGATCGTGAGCAGTCTTTCGAAGTCTGTCTCGTTGAATGTTCCATTGTAGTGTCCGCAGTCGCTGCCGACATACGGTGGATCGACGAAGTGGAATGCACCCTCGCGGTCATAACGGGTGATCACGCGCAGTCCATCCTCACATTCGACGGTGACGCGGCCGAGCCGTTCGCACAGTTCCTCAGTGAAAGCTTCTTTACCATTGCGGAGCTTCTGGGTGGTGGCACCACTGCGGTCGTAGCCGAACGTACCGTCGATCATCGATGCGAAGCCTAACTTGGTACAGCCCCACACGGCCCACGCCCGGTCGACGGGTGTGAAGAACGAGGGATGCTCGTTAATATGCCGCGCGTGGGCATGAATTTCGCGGCTGTGGAGTGTCGCGTCGATCATCTCCTTCAGGGCGGGATACTGCGTCTTAGCGACTTTATAGAAGTTCACCAGCTCGACGTTGGTGTCGTTGATCACCTCGCATTCGACGGGCTGTTTGGCGAACAGCACTGCACAGCCGCCGCAGAAGGCTTCGGTGTAAAGGGTATGCTCCGGAATCAGCGGCAGGATGTGCTTCAGGAGCATCTGCTTGCCGCCGTAATAAGAGATCGGAGTTTTGAGTTTTGTCATGGTATTAGCGTAGTTTGATAAATAGAAGAATAAGTAACAGCAGGCCCGCCAACGCTGTCGCCCACTTGAGCCACACGGCTCCGCTTGAGGGTTTTTCTTCGGTCTGCACCTGTTCGTCGCGGCGGGCGGCGGTATTGATGCGGCTGCGGGAGATACTGTCCGTCGCGGTGGTTTTGTCGATCTGGGCGGCGGCTTCGGTGTAGGTAATCCGCTTGATCGGCTGACGCACAGGAATTTTCGGCGGCGGCAGGATGTCCCGGAGGGTGTCCGGCAGGTTGAGGGGCAAAGGAACCTCGGCCGGAGGATAGAACTCGACGACGGTCTGCCGGAGTGTCCCGAAGCGGCTTTCGACTTCCCGGCGGATGAGCTCCGTGAGTGTCGTGTCGGAAGTTTCGGTCTGCTCCCGGCTCGTTGTCTGCGTCTGGCGCAGGGGTGCGCAGGAGCAGACCAAAGTCATTATTGCGATAAGGGTTGCGGTTTTATGCATGCTTTCATTGCTTTGATTTGTTCTTTGCGTTCATCCATTGTCGGTTCCCGGAGTGTCTGCGAGGGCGTCTCCCACGGAAGAGGGAACATCTCGGTCATCGGCAGGCGGTCTTTCTTGTCGAGCTGGATGCAGGTTGCTACCCACACTGCCCATCGTTCGCGTTCCCACTCCTGCCGCCGCTTGGTTTGCTCTCCGTCGATCCAGCCGAGCCAGGTGTAGACAAACTCGGCGGGAGTGAGTGCGGCGAATGCCTCCGGCGCAAGTCCCATCTGCCCGACGGCGATGGCGAACCATCGCTCATAGGTCACCTTCTGTTGCGGCCCTTCTTCGGGCCGTGTCCGTTTGGGCCGTCGGCCATATCCCCCAGCTTATCGGTCAGCGGAGTGATGCTCTCCATGAAGATTTCCGAGACGGTGAGGATCAGCTCCGGCTCTTCGTCGAAGATGTCCCAGACTTGGCTATCTGAGTAGCGGCGTTCGCTGTTCGAACGCCGCGCTCCGTCGTTGAGACCCGTGACGGTGAGCGCGACAATGGAGTCGAGAGAGCCGAGTGCTTCTGCCGAGGATACGGTGGCCTCGAAGTCGGCGTTCTGCGCTTTGGTGAAGTCGCAGAGCGCACGGAGGCCGAAATGGATCGGGCAGGCCACGCCCTGAATGATAATCTCTTTCATAAGGATTAGTTGGTTGGTGTGACGGGGGCGAGGTTTCCGCTCCCGGTAAGCGAATAGCTGTATGTGGCATTGTCTCCGGCGGGTGCGCCCAGCGAGAAGGTGGTGATGTAGGCTTTTCCGGTGTAGAGCTTCGAGAGTCCTGTGAGGGGCGACTTGATCACTACGTCGACGAGCTTCTTCGAAAGCACGATGCCCAGCACATCTTCGGGCGTGTGGGTGTTCTGGATACTCTCGTCGATTACGACCAGACCGTCGCCGTCGACCGACCACGAGATGTCGCCCGGAGCTTTCTCCTTGCCGTTGGTGTCTTTGGTGCGCAGCTCCTTGAGTTCGAGGTCAACCTTGAGCGTGTGCGTCGTGGCGTGGAGCGTGGTTTTCTCGTCGACTAACAGGATAATATCCTCGCCCTGAATGACGCGTTTGTTTGCAAATGTTTCTGCCATAATGATGCGTTGTTAAAAGTTAGACGATGCGAAAAGTGAGCGTCACCCCGTGAATATCATAGTCGGCGTAATAGTCCGTTGTGGAAGATTTGAACGAACAACGGCGGTCGGTCAGCATTTGCCCTTCGAGGGCCGCGATGATGCGGTGCTTGAGCTTTTCGAGAGCCGAGGTTTTCTGCTCATAGACCGCGACCTCGAACGTGGTCACGTATCCTGCAATACCATTCATCGTCCGTACAGGGGTTTCGTCCGGTGTGGAGAATGCTGCGAAAGGAACGGCTGTCCGCTCGTCCACAGCTCCGGCTTGTATCTTGTCCCTCAGTTCGGGAATCTCGCGTTCGAGGAGCGCAATCAGCTCCGTTTTGAAATCGGTCATTTAATGACAGGTTTAAAGTTTTTTGCCACGAATTTTTCGATGGCGGCCGCTAACTCATCGCCGAAAAGTGCCACCGTGCGTTCGTTGTTTTCGGTATAGGCTTGTTCCAAGAAGGGCGTGGCTTTGATGCCCTTGACGCTTCTGGTGAAGACTTTTTCGCCGCGCTCGTTGTCGAAGACTAACAGTTTGCCCTTTTTTGAGGTGCGCGGATCTTGTGTTCCCTCGTGGATGAACTTACCGTAGTATTGGTTTATCGCACCCTTCTTCTTCGTGACTTCGAAGACGGGCTTGACAGCGATAGAGACCTCGGACTTGGAAGCCTGCCGATCTTTGAAGCGGACGATGCGCAGCTTCTTCTTGAGCTTGCCGCTGCGAACGGGCACTTTGCTCTTGGCCGACTGAAGCATCGGTTTGGCCGATCCCCGCAGGGCTGTCAGGAGCATCCGCTTCTGCATCGCGTTCGGCAGTTGATCCAGAATCTGCTTGGCCTCAACGTATCCCTCAACCTTGACTGTCAGCATCGGATTTCGTGCATTTGAGATGCAACCGCCAGCGGCGGCCCTCTTCGTGGATGGAGGTTATCTTCCGCAGGTATCCATCATCGCGGATCATCTGTCCGGCCGTGAGATCCTCCTGCCAGCGAATGGAGTAGACGACTTCGTTTTCGTGAACAATGCGGCCGGCATAGAGGTTCTCGCGGCCGCCGTTCTCCGTGCGTTGGGCATAGCAGACCGTTACAGGCTGTAACGCTTTGCTCCGGTCGTTGTACTCATCGCGTTCCTCAACGTATTCGAGGATTTCGATCCGCGTGTCAAACATCGCCGTAAGGTGTTACGCGCCATGGAAGGAGCAGTTTCTCGGCTGTGAGTGAAAGTTCCGACACCGAGCGGCCGACCAGATTGTCCGACTCGTTGTCGTAGAGCGTGCCGAGGATCAACAGAATTGCGGCTTTGATGGCCGGAGGGATCGTGTCTTTGTTGTGGCCCACGCCCGCCGTGACGGATATGCATTCTCCGAGATACCCCGGCTCGGTAATCAGCAAGGGCTGGTAGTGGTCCTCCAGAAGCGTGTAGTCTTTCTCCGGAATTAAAAATTGAGATACGGCGAGCCGCTCGATCTGCGAAGTGGGGACTGGCAGGCGGACGATGGGTGTGTCGGTGGGGATAAGTGAGTCGAAACCCACTCTGCGTTCCCGGATCATCCGGCCTGTCATGTCCTCAGCCACAGCAACAGCCATGTCGAGTTTTGCGGCAATCAAAGCGTCGTCGTGCGTGGCGTTGCCTATCCGGAGGTGCTGTTTGGCTAACTCCAGCGTGATCGGCGGCTCCCGTATCTCAAGCATTTTCATGGTTCCGAATTAGAATTACGGAACTGACAGGGCGGGCGCGTAAAGGTACAATGGCTCTCCACCGTTCAGTTTCTATATTTTCAGAATAAATCACAATCGATTGACTACGAAGACTTATGCACCAGCTTGTAAACGGGATGTGTCCCCGCATCCAGAAGAAGACCATCCACACGGGCGAAACCGAACAGCCCGATGGAAAGATACTCGGCCAAAAGCTCGTTCAACCGGATGATGCGGAAGTTCTTCACCATCCGGATCTTGTACTTCGACAGGTCGCCGAAGAGCATAGAGGCATTGCCTGCGCCGATGTCGGCAATATCGTCATTGAGGATGTAGTTCTTTCCGAAAAGCGTCGGAGGCGTTCCGTCCTTCGCGCCTTCCTGCCAGATGTAGCGGCCCGTCGTGTCCTTAATCTTGACGAGTGACCAGAGCGTACTCCGGTTGAACATAAAGCGGCCGCGCTGGGCGTAAGAGGAATCGACTCCTTTGATCAGATCGATGATGTCGTCTAAGGTGATCGCGGCGGCGGCAGGCTTGGCATCAGAGACCGTCGCCCAGTTGACGATGCCTTTGGGTTTGCCCGTGCCGGAGCCAATGGTCAGATCTTCGTTGATGCCGCGTCCGAAGCTCTCGGCCAACAGGCTGCTCAACAGAGCTTCGAGATCGAACGAGCTGTCCTGAAGCAGTTCCAGCGAGACCGGCACAATGGGCGTGCGGTAGGTGTAGGCCTTGAGTGTTTCCGAGCCGAATGACGGAGCGCGCTTGGTCGACTGGTTGTACTCCGCGACCACGGATGCCTTGGCTGAGGTGTCATTCACCGTCGGCATAATCAGGTCACCGCCCGTTGCGGTGGAGAGAATCGTGCCTGCTTCGAACATACCACCGTAGGCTTTCAGGGCGACTTCAATGCTGTCGGCCAGCGTTGTGGGGACTATCACACCGGCCGAGAGTCCCGTGATCCCGGCTCGCTTCTCGAAAAGCGCACGGCTCTCAGTCGAGATGCCGTTGCCGCCGCGCAGCAGATAGTCTTTGAACGCGGAGCGATACTCCTCCGCCTGCTTCAGATCGTCTGCCTGCGTGGTCGCCGCACGCTGTTCGAACTGCTGTTCTGCCTGCCGCCGCTCCAGCTCCATATACCGCTCCTCAGCCTCGACTACTTTGTCCGCCTTGTCGTAATCGGCCAGAAGCTGCTGCCAGCGAGCTTCTTCCTCGGCGGTCATCTCCCGCCCATCGGCCGCCGCACGCAGTTCGTCGACCTGCTTGAAGACCGAAGCCCGCGCCTCGCGCAATGATTTGAGTCTGCTCATAAAATCTCGATTTGATTTGTTTGAGAGCAAACATACCCACACAAAAGAATACTTATGTGAAACTTTGTCGCATGTTGAGAAATAGAATGAATCTTGTGGGATTATCAGAAGAAATCCATTATCTTTGTCCATATAGAAATATGGAAACAACACACAAAATACACACAGGAGCAGCTCAAAATATGAGCGCAATTTCGGACAGTTCTGTCGAATTGGTTGTAACCTCACCTCCTTATCCCATGATAGAAATGTGGGATGAAATAATGAGTAAGCAAAATCCGAAAATAGCTACTGGACTCAAGGAAAAGGCTCCTGATATTGTATTTGAGTTAATGCATCGGGAGTTGGATAAGGTTTGGTCAGAAGTTGCTCGCGTACTCATTCCCGGCGGAATAGTCTGTGTTAATATCGGAGATGCAACACGAACTTTAGATGGTAATTTTGCATTATATTCTAATCATTCTCGAATCATTAATTATTTCACGAATCATGGATTCGTGAATCTCCCCAATATTATTTGGCGCAAACAAACAAATGCACCCAATAAATTTATGGGCTCAGGTATGCTTCCCGCAGGTGCTTATGTTACGCTGGAACATGAGTGGATTTTAATTTTCCGCAAAGGCGGCAAACGAGAGTTCAAAAATGCAACAGATAAACAGAAACGTAGAGAAAGCTCATTCTTTTGGGAAGAACGAAATGTGTGGTTTTCCGATTTGTGGGATAATATAAAAGGAACTAAACAAAAAATCGCGGCAGAAAGCCGCGATAGGAGTGCTGCATATCCTTTAGAAATCCCATACCGACTGATCAATATGTACTCCCTGCAAGGCGATACCGTATTAGACCCATTCCTTGGCACTGGAACAACTACGATTGCAGCCATTATGAGTAATCGCAATAGTATTGGTTACGAGATTGATGATAAGTTTGCAGATGTCATTATAGACAATATACAGTCTTCATCGATTGACCAAATGAATGAATTTATCAAGAGCCGAATCGAAGCTCACAAAACATTCATCGCAGAGCGACAGCAAAATAACAAAGAGATCAAACATTTTAATGAGCATCTCCAATTACCTGTTATAACCTCTCAAGAAACTGATATGCAATTCGTCTATTTATCAGAAATATTAGGAGATAGTAATTGTATAACTGCCCAATATTCAAATAATACGCAAACTATTCTTAATATAAAAATTGGGAGTAGGAAGCGAATGAATCCTACTCCCAAAGGAGCACAAATTGCATTAACCTTCTAAATTGAGACGAAGAGGAATATTTTTTCTTCTCTATTCTTCCTGATTATGGTTTGACGTATTTTACAACTCTATTTGTTGGATTCCCAGCAACTGTATTATTCCAATTTTGCACCAGCCACTCTCGACGCTTAAGAATATCCTTCGCCCTATTTTCCAAGGAATCAAGATAAGCCTCAATTTCACCTTTATTTGTTGGATCAATTAAGTAGAATCCTTTAGGATTTGATAAGGTACTGCCAATAAGATCTCGATCAATCTCAATACATTCTCTGATTAGATCTCGGGTTTTGACTTGATTTCCTCCTGTTGGAAAACCTAAAGCTCTGGCAATAGTCGTTGCATTTATTGCATTTCGTTTCCCAATACGCAATACAGACAGCAACCTGTTTCGTTGTGCATTTGTAAAATTAGTTGGCATAATTTAGTTTATGATTAAAAGTTATACTCCACCACTATTTCCGACTTTTTCTTATCGTAAAATATAATCGGGACATCAATCTGCTCCGGGAGCTCATTCATCACCCGATAGGTAATAGGTTTGATGCTGACTGCCTGCTCCCCGATATAACCATCGACACCTTGAGCCTCTTCGTCTGGAGTCGCTAATCGATGAGTTGTATGCCTACCTTCAGCAATTTTTCGAAGAATCGCCTCCTGGAACTTCAATCCGCAGTAGGTTTTAACAACAACTAATTCCTCAACCCACTTCCGGACCATCTCCTTATCAATTGTTTGGATACTTTCTTTAAAAAGCTCAACCATTCGAAAAACCCGTTCCGTCGCAGCATCGACAGCCTCTGGATGACCGGCTTTATACCAAGTATCCCATTGAGCCATTGTTCCTGCACCAAATTCTTGAATCAGGTCACTCATCTGTCCTACGACACTCGGACGAGTCCCTTGCGCATTTTGATTAGCAAGATTCAGTATCTGTGTTGCATATTTTGGATATGCATAGCTTTGATCCGAGAGAAGCTCCTGCACCTCAGCATTGGGAATTCGTAGTTTCATATCAATTCATTTATGTGATGTAAGAGTAACAGCCGAGGGATTTTGCCTCGGCTGTTACAAATATATGCATTTTTATCTATCGAACATTTGTAATTCTCAAAAAATCACACAACCTTCGTTTGCGCTCATGATATGCATCAAAAGGCTTCGAAGATGTTGACTGTTCAAGCCACTCCGCTTTCCGCTCCTCCAGATGCCGCACTGACGCTTCGGTGTCTTGATAGGCAGGAAAGACCACCAATGCCACATCCACCACGCGGGAGAACTTGAAAATTGTGCGCTCGTCCATCTCCAGCCCGTTTTGCTCGTCAGCATATACCCAAGCATCCTGTGCCACCCCGAAGCGGAATGAGCATTTCGAGATATCGCCCCGGCGCACTAACTCCACCATGTCGTTGCCGCACGAAGTGTTCGGAGCTTCGAACGTGAAGCGCAGGCCGATGTCGTCGACCTCAAGCTGAAGCGTTCCGCTGGTTGTCCGGGCAAGGATCGCATCGTCGCGGTGGTTGAAGCACATGATTACATCCGAGAGGTTGCACTCTTCGAAGGCTCCCCGCGCGATCTTCTCCCGAAACCAACCCATGATTGGCTCGCTCCATGTCTCGAACTTGGCGGCATAGCCCGTGATCGTCCGGCTGACGGCGGCGGCATCCCGTTGTTCGATGCGCAGGTCGGTGACGAGGCATCGGACTTCGATTTCGTTATTTGCTGGCCTTTTTTCCATTTATCGCGTTATTGATTGTTTGCATATTCATCTGCACGAAGTATTCGTCGCCGCCATCGTAGGAGTTCATATCCTCCAGCGACCGGATTTCGTTCGCGGACATCGCGCCGACGAAGTTCATATTCTTGTAGTATTCGGATCGGGTCTTGGCGTCGCCGCGCAGGAGTCCGTTCAGGCCGAAGAGGAAGTAGTAATCCGCAAACTCATCGTCGCGCAGCAGCTTGTGGTTGAACTCCTCTTCGATTCGCACGAGGTATGGAAGCAGGCAGTATTGTACAAACTCCATCCCCTGATGTTCGATGTTGTTGTTGGTCGCTCGTTCCAGATCGGCAATCATATGGGGTGGAATGCCATAGATGGTGGCGATCTCGGTTTTCTGGAATTTGCGCGTGGCGATGAACTGCGCGTCCTCGGGCGGAATGGAGATGCGTTCGTAGGTCATGCCGCCCTCCAACAACAGGGGCACATGGGCGTTATGCAGGCCGACCGCCTGTGCCATGAGGTCTTTGCGGAGCCGCTGGTAGGCATCGGGCTTGAGCGTCGAGGGGTACTTGAACACGCCCGACATATTGCCGCCCTGATCGAAAAAGCGTTTACCGTAGTCTTGGGCCGAGATTGAGAGCGCAAGGTTGTCGCGGTGGACGGCGATGGGGCTCTTGCCTTTGTAGCCATTGGTCGAGAGTCCCCGCAGGTGGATGATGTCGCAGTTCGGGAGCAGCTCGCCGCTGTCCAGCCGATAGAACAGTTCGTCGTTGTCGGAGAGGATCGGTTCGATCCGGGCCGGATGGATGAATTTGAGGCGTAGCGGCCGATAGTATTTGTCGCGGTAAATCCGCGCATACCCATTGCCCCAGAGGGCGCACGAGATCATCAAGTGATGCATCAGATCGAAGCGTGTGGAGTAAGAGTTGGGCTTCTGGATGAGGTGGTGGCAGGGGTGCTGGTACTGTCGTTCGCGGCCTTTTTCGGTTCGCTGGTAGAGGTGCATGGGCAGCGTTCCGACCGTCTCGGAGAGTATCCGGACGCAGGCCCACACCGCCGAAAGGTTGAGTGCACCCTCTTCGGAGATGTTCGGCTGCCGCGTGGCATCGGCGACGGTGTCGGCCGTGATCACTTTGTTGACCGCCGCCTCGAACTCCGCAGAGGTCATGCGCCGTTCATCACGGCTTTGTATAAAAGGAAACCACTTCATTGTATCTGCTTTGGAGCAAACTTAATGAAGTGCTTTATTTTTGAGGGTAGACTTTGTCTCGTCTAAAAATCTTTGTACTTTTGAGAAAAATGGGGACTCTTATTACTTAAGAGCCCCCGATAATACTTACATTAATGTAAAAATGGTGTGGATGCCTAAGCTGAAGTGAACCCTACCCGGTGCCCTACTACACATAATAGGTCCCCATGTAGTTTCCGGCTTCATTATTTATACTCGCTACCCACCATAGACCGAGTTCGAAGCAAAGATAATAAAAATAAATATATGGCTAAAATTACATCCATTAATTTGTCTAATCAGAATTTGACGAAGATTCCAGATGAAGTGTACTCTTATCATCATCTCCGAAAATTGAATTTATCTGGAAATAAGATCACAAATATAAGTTCGCAAATTGTACAATTAAAAAGGCTGAAAGTTCTTAATCTTTCTAATAATAATTTCACCCAACTTCATGCTGGTATCTTCAAATTACCCAGTCTTGAAATTCTTATTATTTCGGAGAATAACATCAAAACATTACCCCAGCAAATTGCAACATTAACAAAAAACTAAAAATCTTAGTAGCATACAATAATAAATTATCAGACAATAATTTAGAACTTCTTCCTCTCAGCCTTAGAAGGTTAAATTTAACAAACAATTGTCTATCTAAAAGCGAATGGCTTCATCGACTATCATCATTACACTCTCTATGGATAGGGGGAAACTTAATTTCTAAAAATACTATTTACGACACCATTAAGAAAATTCCAAATTTGTCAAATCTATACCTACACTCCAGCACCTCATCTATGGAACGTGGGAATGTATTAAAATCAATTATATCCATCAGTCAAATCAAACCAGAGGACACAAATAAGCGCGCCAGTATTTTTATTAGTTATTGCCATCAAGACAAGGTTTGGCTAACTCGACTACAAACGCATCTTAAGGTTTTAAATAATCTGGGGTTTCATATTGATTATTGGGATGATACAAAAATTAAAACCGGAGATGCTTGGTTAAACGAAATTGAGCGGAATCTAAATTCTGCTACGATAGCAATACTTCTAATCTCGACAGATTTTCTTGCTTCAGACTTTGTAATGAAGAAAGAGATACCTCAATTGCTAAAGAATGCAGCAGAAAGAGGTGTTCATATTTTTCCATTAAATTCTCGCACCATGTATGTTCACGGACTCTGACATAGCTCAATTCCAAGCTGTAAATAGTCCAGAAGAGGCATTGGAAGAATTGGAAAAGGCCAAACAGGAAAAAGTATTTGTTAAATTAATGCAAGATGTAAAAAATATATTACGGTCTAATCTCTTAACATCCTACTCAACACCCTCCTAAACGAGCTGAACTCCGAATACCGGCGCACACCCATGATGTTGATGTGAAAGTCCTCCAGGCGCTCGTAGGCCTCCAGCAGGGTTGGGTAAAGGTCGCGCATGCGGAGGTAGAGCTCCGCGAAGCCCTCGAACGAGAGGAAGTGGCGAACTTCGGGCGAGAGCGGATTCATCGCCGATAATTCGGCCTCGACCTTTTCGCGCTCGGCCGTGATCACGGGCGAGTGATAACGCTTGTACTGCTTGCGATTCATCTTCGATGCACCTTTGCTCCGCTCGGCATAGTCAGCGAGCTGCCTCTGCTCTTGCTCATCGCAAACGTTCATTTTACGTGTCATAATCGTATCTATTTTAAAGTTAAAAGTCCTCTGCCCTCGTAGGGGTTGCTGTCGTCGTCGGCCTGCGCGGTCATCCATTCACCCAGAGCCATGATTGCGGCGACGATGCCGTCGATTTTCTGAACGGATTTTTCCTTGTCGGGTTTGATATTCCCGGCCGGATCGGTCTTGACGACCGTCGAGGCCAGCATCCAGCGCAGCACCGGATTGCCGAAGTGTTCGATCTTCTCGGTCAGTACCAATTTCTCGAACTCCTTCGTCGGGGCCGACATCGAACCGTAGCCCTGACCGAAGGGATTGCATTCCATTCCTTCGTTCTGCAAGTCGATGATCGTCTGCGAGGAGTTCCAACGGTCATAAGCCGAAGTTCGCAGATCGTACCGGGCGACGATGCGCAGAATGTCTGTCTTGACATAATCGTAGTCTATGATGTTGCCGGGCGTGACGGTAACATAATCTTCGGCCGCCCAATGGTCATAATTGATATTCTCTTTTCGGATCTTCTCCTGCATCTTCTCCTCCGGAATCCAAAAGAACGGCAGCAGTTGAAAGCGGTCGTTCTCATGGAAGAGCAGGACGTAAGCCGTGATATCGGAGACGTTCGAAAGGTCGAGACCGCCCCAGCAAGCGCAGCCTTTAAGATCGTCGGGGTCGGTAGTGCCGACGCATCGCATCCATGCGTCGTCCAAAATCCATGTGCGCTCGGCATCCACCCACAGGTTCACATTTTTCGTCATCACATTGCGCACGGCCTCCGGACGGTTTTTTGCGTCTTTCACTTGATCGGCCAAGTAGTCGGCCGATAGGGATACGCCGAGGTTGGGATTCGACTTGATCCACATCTTCGGATCGTCCCATTCCGATTTGTCATCGAGCGTGAAGATGATGCCGAAGAGCGAATCATCGGCATTCACGCCCCGCAGCACCTTGATGACATTTTCCCGATAAGCGTAACAGGCTCCCGATTTGTTGAAGCCTGCGGTCGTGATGATGAACATGAGCGGTTGCCGCCGCGCTCCGAATGCCGACTTAATAACATCGAACATACCCGAATCCTTATGGGCATGGAACTCGTCGATGATGCCGCATGAGGGGTTCAGCCCGTCATGCGTCCCATAGTCGGAGGAGAGAGGCTTGAATGTTCCGCCCTTGAGTTCGTAGACAATGGAGTTGCGGAAGGGTGTAAGGTATTTTTTAAGGTCGGTCGCTTTGACGATCTCCACCGCATCCGAGAAGCAGATCTTCGCCTGATCCTTCACCGTAGCGGCCGAGTAGACTTCGGGTCGAGCCTCGCCGTCGGCGAAGAGCATATATAATCCGACTCCGGCCGATAATGCCGTCTTTCCGTTCTTGCGGGCGATCTCGATATAGGCATAGCGGAAGCGGCGCGTACCGTCGGCATTCTTCCATCCGAAGATATTCCAAAGGATGAACTGCTGCCACGGCTCCAACCTGAATCGCTGGCCGGCCCATTCGCCTTTCGTGTGCTTGAGCCGTTCTATGAAGTTGATCGCCCGTGCCGCTGCCTTCCTGTCGAAATACCATCCTTTGTCGAGGGCATTGTCGCGGTCGGCATAGTAGCGTTTGACGGCAAGCTGTACGTACTCGCAAGAGACTATTTTTCCATCAAAAATGGCCTCAGCATACTCCTCTGCGAATGTCGTTTTCATAACTCCTTGATAATCAATGTTTGTATCAGCCTCAAAATTGGGGCATTTTTTGTCCTTTCGTTTTGGGGTTTCCGAGCTTACCTTTGAGCGACAACGGAGCGATTTGAAAATTCTCGAATTTTTAAACCTGAAAAAGGATGAAAACCAAGAGAATTTTTATCGAGTTAGTCGTCGCATCATTATTTGCTATCTTACGAAAAAGACTGCCCTCCATTTTATGGGGATTGGTTTTCTGGTATTTTAAGCTAACCATTGCCGATTTTGCGCATGATGCAGTCACCTCAATTTTATCTTACCTCTTCGAAATCTGCAAAGTCATCTTTCTGTGGATTATTTGACAGCAATGCTGCCACACGACTGCGGCTGGATGGTGTCAGTCCATACTCCACCGCGATGGCTTTGGAATTGGCGAGAGCTGACTCCGCAACCTTGCGCTTGGGATTTACCATAGTGGTCGATCCGAACTTCGTTTCCACTTCGATGGTATAGCCTTCCTTCTCTAACTCTCGCATGGTATCGTGATAGAGTCCCATCTCACGGGCATAGGCCACGACCAGATCCACGCCGACCAAGTCCAACAGTCGGTTGTTGACCAGCTCGGCCGCCACCACTTCGAATACCTTTTTCGCTGTTCCTTTCAATCCGGAGCGCGGAATGGTAACAACGGAGGGCTGGGCTGGTGTGACCTTGCCAGCCATTCGACAGGGTTGATCTGTACCCCGAAGTGCCTTTAACTCATCTGGTATTTTCTTACGACCTGAATTCATAAAAAATTTTAATTTGAGTAGCGTTTTTCCCAGTATTAGTGGTAAAAAATTGCAGATTTTGCACGCGCGTACAGAAAATTAGGGGAGCGATTACTTTTCGCAGGGTCTGAAGGAATTTCAACCCCCTCCCGCTGCTCTCCGGGAGCGTACCTTGCTCATGCAACTCTTTGATACCCAATGCGTGGTTTCAAAGGGTTGCGAGAATTCAAAAAGTTTTACTTGTCAAACAGTTAGCTTGATTCATTAATCTACCGTACCTGCATCATACTCCCCGATTTATCTCTTTTTCAGAATGAGGTTTCCGACCTCTCTCGACGGGGAGTTGTGAAGCAGTCGACGCTGCTGGGCCATCTCGATGTAGATGCGCGTGGTCCTGGTGTCGGAGTGTCCCATCATGTCCTTGATCGTCTCAATGTCCACGCCCTGCTCGACCAGCAAAGCTCCGAAGGTATGCCGCAGGGAGTGGGCAGAGATTTTCGGATTCCTGATCCCAATGCGCAGAAGCCGCTCCTTCACGATGCGTCCGATGGTCTGCCGGACGATGCGGTTGTCACACCTGCGCTTGTGGGAGATGAAGAGCGGGTCGCCCTCGGCGAAGTCCCGGTCGGAGATATATTCCTCCAGCCACTCGACGGTGTTCGCATGCAGGACGACGATCTCGTTCTTATCCGTGCGGCCCTTGCGCTGGATGTAGAGGATCGGTTCTCCCTCGCGCGTCGAGAAGTCCCCGATGTTGATTCGCTCCACCTCACAGGTACGCAGGCCGTTGAACAGCATCAGCGAGATCATCAAACGGTCGCGGCGGTCAATCGCCGTGCGGCCGTCGATGCTTCCTAACAGTTCGAATGCCTGCTCTGCCGTGAGGGGCAGTTTGCTGTATTCCGTGTGCCGCTTGCTGCTCTTGATCCCGGTGGCGATGTTGTCGTAGTAGCCGCGCCGTTCGCAGAAGCTATAGAAGAGCTTGAGGATCGTGACGAGGCTGTTCACCGTATAGACACTCTTGCCTGCGGCCTGAAGCCGCTGCTTGTACTCCAGCACATGGGTGCGCTCCGGGGCGCGGGTGTCAATATCCCGCCCGGCCAGCCACCGGAACCAGAGCGCGATCTTGCGTTCGTAGTCCTGCTTGGTCGCCGGGAGAATGTCACACTCCGAGATCCACTCGGCGATTATTTCGTTCAGCTTGAGAGTCGTTTTCATAGTTTCAAAAAGGACGGATGCGAGGTTTCCTTTTGCCTTTTGACTGATTGCAACCACAACCCCGCATCCGTCGTCATTGGCTTACATCATAGGCAATCGTTTTTTGTGGTTATGGTTTTCGGCGATGTCTTTCTTGTCCTGACTTCCGGTTGTGACAAGCATGGCAGAGGCTCTGGAGATTCTCCAGATCGAGAGCCGCGCCGCCTTTATTGATCGGTCGGATATGGTCGACCATCTGTGCCGGGACAGCCATCCCTTGCCGGGTGCATTCTTCGCAGAGAGGGACTTGCGACAACTTCACGGCTCGGACTTTACGCCACGCCGTCGACTGGTAGAACTCCGTGTTGGCATGAACCCGTCCTGCATGGGGTTTGTGTTCCGGCTGCCACGGGCGGCGGCAGGTTTTCTTGAGCGTCGGCACGATCAAAAGATAATGTCAGGGTTCAGCGGCAGGTCGTGGTCTTCATACTCGAAGGCCGTGACGCGGATAATCTTCGCTTCGGGATAACGACGGCGCAGACCTGCGGCAGTGACGTCGTATTTGGCAAAATCGGCAGTATAGGCCGACTGCCCGAAGCGTTCGAAGTTCCGGCGCAGATTCTCCAGTTCGCATTCCGACCATTTTTCGATCTGGCCATTGTGCGTGACATATTTGCGGCGGCCATCTTCCAGATAATGAATAACTCGTTGTAATTTCATATTGGTTTTATTTAGCGTAAACTTTCTCCGTTGAATTTCACAATCTGACACAGATGGGAGAGCCTGTCGAACGTGCGCTCTCCATAGCGGCCGAGCAGTTCTTCTTTGGTGAGATTTGTAGAGATGAACAGCGGCCGCAGATAGCGTTCGGCGGCGTTGATCACCCGGTTGAAGCCTTCGGATTTCTCTCCGTAATTATTGACCAGCGACTCGACGCCTAATTCGTCAATGATGGGAAACTGAGTCCATGCGAGATAGTCGAGGTTGGTCATCTTCGGATCGCATCCGGCTGTGCTGGCGGCAAAAGGATATGACTTACAGAAGTCGTCAGCATGGACAGGGACTGCGTGGCAGTTCTTCATTGCCAACAGCACCGGAACGACACCTGTGCTGATAATGCTCTTGCCACGCCCGCAGTCGCCCATCAGCAATAACCCGCGCCCTTGGGTGCCGGTCATCCAGTCGATCACCCGTGCATATTCGGGCAAATGGTGGTATTGGCGGATCGAACCATCCACGCGCTGGAAGATTTCGCGGAATATCTTCTCGCAATGCTCGCGGCTTCCCCATGAGATAACCTGCGGGCTTCGGACGATGATGCGCTTCTCTTTGGAGAGGCGGTTGATAAGGCTTGTTATGTTTTCCATCGGCTGCTTTTGGCTGGTGAATGTAGTCGGATTCAAATTCTTGTCTTGGGGACTTTGTCGCTATTTGGTCTGATCCTCGTCGAATTTTGCCAACAGACGGCGTTCACGATCTTCGCTTGCAGGACGTTTGATCTGGCCGATATGCTGTCCCCGCGTCGAAGGGGATGCTCCGGGAAGCGGGAAAAGTCCGGCCCAATTGTTCGCCACACTGCGATCAATGATCGCGGAGGCGATTCCCGCATTGTTTCCAGAGAGATTGCGGAGCATGGTCAGGCATTTCTTTGCTCCTAATTCGCTGGTGTAGCTTTCGCGCCGGGTGCGCTTGTACTCCAGCCAGGCCGTCATCAGTTCACGCCACGGAGAGTCGAGCGTGGAGAGGAACTTTTCGGTGTCAAGGATCGATTCTCTCTTTTCTGCGGAGTTTTTTCTCTCTCTATTCCAGCTCTCCGGTATGTCTGAAGAGTTATTATCTCTGTTTAGTCTATATAGTGTGTCGCTGTGGGGCACAACCTGCGGCACAACGGCTGTTTGCGCAGTAGTTTGTATCCCGCTTTGTGTTTCGGGGCGGCACACAAAGTGGCACTCCAAGGGGATAATCCGGTAGATGCAGGCTGCTCGGCCTCCCTGCGAGTTGAAGGTGATACGCCCGGCGGCTTTGAGTATCTCCCGCTGTCGGAATATCGTTGTGCGCGGCATATTCGTCCGCATTTCCAGAAGCGTCGCAGAGATTTGCAGTTCCTCCCTCCAGCCGCTGCGGTTGGCGATGAACATCAGTGCATGCCACAAGGCTATCGACGCGGGCGAAAGCGGATGCGTCTCCAGCCAGTCGTAAAAGAGCTTAATCTCTGTCATATAGTTCATTCCTGTCGGAGTTTACCCAAGATGCGTTCGAGATCGCTCCGGCGCGGCTCGTCGGGGCGGGCAACAAGGCCCATGTGGATCAGCAGGTCGAGCTTCGGAATCCGGATGCCGCCGTTTGCCCTGACTTTGCGAATATTGTATTCGCGGCAGTCCCGATCCAGCTGCCGGAGCGATTTGCCGATCAGATCGGCGGCTTCCTGCCGGGTGAGCAGGATAGTTTCCGCAGATTTATCATCCATGCTTTTCAAGTCGTCAAGCCGTTTCTGAAGGGAGAAAATACATCCCTGGATATCCTCTATGATAAGCCCCATGTCCATAATGCAAGTTGTTTTTGTGACTGGTGCAAAGTTGAGCAGGGCGGCAAAATAAAATGGGGTTAGTGGCAGGATACTAACCCCAAGATTACCTTTAATAACAAGAAAATGAATGAGATAATTTTACCACTGGCTTCGTTCAATAAGCGACTCCTGCAATACGCGCAGAAATTTCGTGGTTTTTATTTTTCGGTCCAGGACTTTCGCCCGCTTGTTGAACGGATTGGACAGTTTGATGTCGAGCAGGTCTTCGAAAAGTGCGGTGAGTTTGGAGAACGGAATGACATCGCCCTTACTGTCCACAAATACATCTGCGCAGTCGACAGAGGAGAGGAGCTCGATCAGATCGTGCTTGGTGTACCGCTTCGAAAGATGAATGTCGTATCCCTTGATCGACGCGGGCGGCTGAAATAGTGCCGGATGGTTGATGCGCTCGCTCAGCAAATGCAGTTCCGACTCCAGCAGGGTTATTGCGGCGGTTATGTATTTTCGTGTGACATCTTCAGCCGCCTCCGGATACAGGAGCTTCAACTGCACGATGGCAAATGTAAGTTCCCGGAAAAGTTGTTTGTAGTCGAAAATGGAATCGCAGAGAACGATCAGCGATTTAATGAACCCTTTGTAGAGCGAGTTTATTTCGCTGATGCAGAAATCCTGGACATTCGGGTCTGATAATGCTTGTATAAAGTCTGTGTGAATAAGTGTTTCCATCGCCTGAAAATTTTATAGATCAATTACTTCAAAAATTACTGCCTGCACGAATTGCCGTGCAGCGAAATAATTGTCAATAAGGGGGCGATCTGTTTTTGCGCTTAAAAATTCACGTCCGTTATTTTGCCCGGATCACCCCGCAACGGGTTCTTCCGTTCATAATAAATCTTCAGGCTTGACTTCATTTTCTATTAAGATTGAGCATGTTCTTCGGTGCTAAATTAAGTGGTTTTTACAGCCGTTTTACACGCCCGCTTATTTGGGATATTTTTAGGACAAAAGATGTTATGAAATTTCAAACGGTATGTATTGCCCTGATATCCCATTTGAAATAAATTTCCGGCTGTTCTTTGCAAAGAGGATTGCAATTATTAATTTTAACAGACCAATCAATCCCTTAATGTCCTGAATTATGGAAGACGAGAAAGAAGAGCTGACGCTGCAAAATGTCCCTAAAGCGGTAAACTACCTGATTAACGAGATTGCAGAAATGCGAGCCATTCTCGAACACGTCGAGAAACAATTGGGACTCGGCGTAGACAAACACCGTCCAATCGGTATCGAGGATGCCTGCCGCATCCTGAACCTGCCGAAAAACCGACTCAACAAAAGAGTCCGGGAACGGTCGATTCCCCATTACAAACAGGGCCGGGAGGTTTATTTCTTCGAAGATGAACTGGTGAAATGGGTCGAGGGTGCTCGTGTGAAAACGTTTGAGGAGGAGTACAGCCTCCGTACCGGCAAAAGGAGATTCTAAATTGTACGACTATGCAGCTAACCCGGAAAGAACTTTACGATTTGGTCTGGAGCGAGGCCATGACCACCATCTGCAAGCGTTACGGTTTGTCGGACAACGGTCTGCGCAAACACTGCAGAACAATGAATATCCCAACACCCCCTCTCGGCTATTGGGCGAAACTGCAGCACGGCAAGACGGTTGAAAGAATACCGTTGCCCGATGACTACGAAGGCAAGAAGAAGGAAGTTTCCCTGCGGGAGATCGATCCGAAAGATATCGTCGTAGAGATCGATAAACCTATTGATCCGCAAAAACTCCGCGAGCAGGAGATTCGGAAGGGCGATATCTCCTGTTTCACTGCCGCCGAGATTCTGTACGCCAAAGATCCGCTGATTATCGACACCAAGGAGTCTCTGCGCAGCGACCATGATGAAAACGCCTACCTGCAGAAAAATCCCTATAAAAGTAAAATCAAAGAGGCTCTCGATCTTTATGTCGACACCAAATCTGTCGACCGGGCATTGTGCATCTATTGGGCAGTTATTAAGGGACTTCGCTCTCGTGGTCACGACATTAAAATCAAAAAGCATGAAACCTTTGCCCTGATCGACGGAGAGGAGATTAAGATAAACCTGTGTGAACGCCGGAAGCAGGATATGGAGAGCACAACTTTCAAAACGGATTTCTGCGGCGAATTGCAGTTCAACATACACACATGGGGAAATAACAAATCCATGTATCAAGATACTGCTCACACACGGCTGGAGGAGAAAATAATCTCGATAGTTGCTCGTCTGGAGCTTCATGCAGAAGCAATTAAAGAAACCCGCATCTGGGCAGAACAGCAACGAATCAAGCGAGAGGAAGAAGAACGCAGACGGCAGATTTATCAGGCAAAGAAAGAAAAGGAGCTTGCGAAATTCCAATCTCTGTTCACGATGGCCGACCGGCACTTTAAGGCCAACATCATCCGGCAGTATGTCTGCTCATACGAGGAGCAGCTGAAGACCCGCAGCATCACCGATGAGGAGATCCTTGCAGAGTTGGCTTGGGCGAAGGACAAAGCCGACTGGCTCGATCCGCTCATCTCAAAGCCGGACGAATACCTCGACCACTATAATAAAGATGCGATCACACAGCCGAAAAATAGCTATAGTTCATCATACAACCCGCCATCGCAGCATTCGGAATACAATCCGTGGGCGAAACCCTGGTGGAGGAAGTAAACAGGACTTCAATTTATTCTCCAATTATTTATTGCAAAGACACGAAAAATCGTAACTTTGTTGGAAACAACCAAATCTACCACAACCTATGAAACTTGAAAAGGTACTCGACAAACTAAATTCGTTTGAGAAAAACGCCTTTCTGAAGGTGATCAATAATATAATCGCTAACAAGAAGGACACAAAGGCAATAGACAATATCCTCGATTGCGGAACGTGCAAGGATTTGAAAAATTTCGACTCGATACAGGTCGCAGGGGTATTCCAACAAATCGAGAAAGAGTACATCGAGTATATCCTCACCGAATATTCAAAAGCGACTTCTCAGTTCGATCTGCTGATCGATATCGTTTCGCGCGACGGCAACAGTATTATGAGGCAGGACTGGTTCTCGAAGCTGTATGATGATGAGATCAAGAAAATCCAAGGCAGGCTAAAAGCATTCAAGAGCGAAGTCACAGCCGAAAAGCCGACAATGGTTTCAATGGAGCGCATCCGGGACTATAAAATCTACAAATCCTGCCTGCATACGGCCTATCATAATGACGAAGTACTTAACTTCGATGCAAAAATCACGTACGACGAACAATCGATTCTCGACACACTGGCCCATCAATTAGAGCTGTCGCAGGAGGAGAAGATGATGATTAAGTATTGTGTGCTGCCTGTTGCCAAGCAGAATGTTGACACCATCATTACCGATCTGAAGGACAAGGGAATCATTTTTTACTCAAAAAAATTCAACACGATATACGTGGCGGACGAGATTGTTGCACTCCTGCGCAAAGTTCGGGGAAAGGATGTCGCCGATAAATACTTCCGCAGAACATTGTTGCAGCTGCGTGAACCGCAGATCAATTTGATATGCAAGAAGCATAACATAGATACCAAACTGCCCGTTACCGAAAAAATAGCCCTCATTGTAAAATCCGGCGTATCGTTCTCGTCCGTATTGAACGACGAAATACACAAGGCGGATACGAAATTACTTGACCGTCGTAAAGTTATTACGGAACTCTGCGACGAGAAACTTCAGATAATGCCTCAGATCAAAGGAGCTTCACTCGAAGAGAAAGTCACAAATCTCATCGCTTATTTCGATGCGATGGACCGAGACGATAAGATCGGAATTTCGTCCGGAGGATTTGAAAAACTGGTTCTCGACCTGAATGAGCTCTTGCCGTTGACCAACAAAAGGCTGAGGGATACATTTGAACTGCAGGACGAAAATGTTATGCACAGCGATTACTTATGCGAATACAACATCAAGCCCCGTGATATTCTCGAACTGCTGACGGATGAAGAATTGGCGGCGTTCTGCACTGCAAAGAACATTAAACAACGCGGCAATACGATTAGCAATATCCTTGATTCATACAAAGATTCAGAGAATCTCTACGTTGAAAACTACGAACATATCGGATTTCGCAATCTTTCCGCACTTAAGGAAAACGGCATCGTAATCAAAGAGGCGGATTTAGGTTTGAAGTTCGAAGAAGTTACCCGTCATATCTTCTCTAAATTGGGATTCGAAGTCGATGAAAAACTGCGCAAAAAGATCAACACGGAGAAGGACAAGATCGATATTATCGTAAACCTCGGAGAAAAGGCTGTACTGCTTATCGAATGTAAAACATCGAAAGACAGCGGCTATAATAAATTTTCAACCCTCTCGCGTCAGATTCGCGCATATAAGAACCTGCTGGAAAAGAATGATTTTACCATCACCAAGGTGCTGATCGTCGCCCCCGATTTCTCAGACGACTTCATCACCGATTGCAGCGAAGATTTTGAGTTGAATATGTCGCTGTTGAAAGCGTCGTCACTGGTCGCCATCCTCAGCGGATTCAAAGATTGCAAACACAAGCAGCTGCCTGTAAATCTGCTTCTGAAAGACGTGCTGATTCAGGAAGATCGCATTATTAAGGCTATCAACAAATAACACTCAAGTCAATCCCAATATATATGGCAAAATACTTCTATATTGAAAACGAAGAGGTAACAGACGAAAACTATCAACTGTCTGTCGACTATGCTATTCAGCTAAAGAAAAAAGATCGGGATATCGGCAGAATCATAATTTTGATCCCTACCAAAAATCAATATTCTTTATTGAATCCGTTTTTTCCGCACCGGCAGGCTAATAAAGCCGATCATATAATCGTTGACGGGGTGATAATTTCCGTATTTACAATACGTACATATCGCCCGTACACAATGAGCATTAGCGGCAAAGATATCCTCATCACCATTGGGCTTGATCCGGAGCAGTTTGAGAAATTCGAAGATGAAGAGGAGATTAAACACATTATCCATATTCCCTGGAGCATGGACATCAGTGAGGAATGGATTAAATCACATAATGCTATTAATATAAAAACAGGCGTAGCGTCTACCTCGACTGTTACTATTGACCCATGGGTCAAGAAGGCTATCGACTGGCTCGCAATCACATCATATCCTAATAAGGGATTTTATAATGACTACGACAAAGACCGCCTGAAATCCACAGCAAATGCCTTAAACCTTTTAGAAACTTCTATAAATGCGGAGGCTATCCGGCATTATTGCCAGTCGATTTCTCTAAGCATGGAGGCGGCATCTAAAATGATTGATTATTTTAACAAGGCTAAACAACGACAATTCAGCACCTCAGAAGAATATACATTGGCTTTTTTAAAGAAAGTTTGGAGTCAGGAGGATTAATCCGCCATGAAGATATGGACTTTACAGGATTGTGCCATTTTGGATGACTTGGCCGAATACGGAGTCGCCTATTGTAACCAGCGGAGTTGGCTGTGTGATGAATTTTCGATTATGTATGACTGGATGGCCAAACAGATGCGATCTCGTATCGGCGAACCTCCTCTTGCCAAGGTTCAGTACCCTTTGTGGGGCTGGGCGCAATATACATCCCAAAAATCGCCGAAGCCGCCATACGGGCCGGCAATGCTTGACAGCAATAAAACCCAAAGCGTGTTTATCGAGGCCGAGATTCCCGACAAGGAGGTCTTGTTGTCCGATTTTATACTTTGGGGTTCCGTTCTGAATGGGTGGAATATATTGAAAAACAAAGAGCTTGAAAAACGGATCGACAGATTTGTAAAAGAGAATGACTGCGGATATGTTTTCAACTCCTATCCGGATGATATCAAAGATCAAATTATCGATACATGGGATCGGGTTTTCGATTTTGGAATCCGCGACAAAGCCTATGGAGGCCGGCACAAACGCAATCGGGCAATTCAAGCTACATTTTGGCAATTAAAGAGTGATTACATCATTAGCACCCAAGTAATAAAGCGGTCGCGATGAGTGTCGGTGCAAAGGGAGGTCCCCTTCTCATTGAGTCAATTTTAGGGATAATTACCGACACACATACTACCCAATACACTACCCAAGAACTAAAGTCGAATATTTGCAAATAAACCGTAAAAATCCGGCTGAAAGTTTGCCTCAGAACAGAAGATTCGTTACCTTCGTAGTACCAGATAAATAAGGTTCTTTGGAAGGTGATTTTGAGGCGTTTTGCAGGTAGTCAAACAGGTGTAACCGACGTGTGACCTGCCGCAGGACGACAAGAGCACAACTATTTGATAAACTACGGCTTACAAAGTGCAGCAACGGATCCCAGCGGGATCACGGAGAACGGCCGCCTTGAACAAGGCGGCCGTTTTTTCGTGGCTGCAAACCGCAATTCCCTGCATGATTGATTATTCGCAAGATTGTCGTATATTTGCGGCACTATCGGACGACAAAACCTTTCAATGCCATTGAACAAGGATACCCTTTATTTCATCCGGCTGGTACGCAGCGGAGCGGGCCTCGGGGCCGCCCCCGTAAGCGA
>ERZ779840.999-NODE-999-length-29439-cov-3.181391_pt1 | contig 29439 bp, 34 predicted proteins | sample MGYA00511561_ERZ779840 | MGnify/ENA primary metagenome ERZ779840 (study PRJEB29588, sample SAMEA2162036) | human gut metagenome | biome: human gut; feature: human-associated habitat; material: faeces | place: Denmark | collected 2008/2010 ...
ATTAGATTATTTATTTCAAACGGCTAATAACACACAAAAAATATGATAATCATGACAAAATTAAACTGCAAACAAAAGACAATACACCAAAAACATCACCAAGCCCGCAAACAACAAAACGCTCTGGCGGAGCTCTTGCCGAGAAACCCGATAAACGAGAGAGGGCTCAATCACATAATAAATATTTGTCGCATAATATATCTTATGCGGACAAAACGAGAAAAAAAGCGTTTAATTTCAATTAACTAAGTTTTTGTATTTTACACATAAATTATTAAATCCTTGTTAATTCATAAAATATAAAGGATTCAAAAATGATAGTATGCGTTGACGATGAAACAGAAAAAGAGCTTGAGCACCATAAAAAAGCCTTGGAACAAACAGCCAAACGCATAATTGATCTTGTCCATATCTCTTATGATAGACAGCAAAAAGTAAACAAAGAAGCACGACAGCAAAATCCTTACATCGTTAAACGCGTTATTCGCTATATGGCCGCCGGTCACGCTAAGCCGGAAGCGATAATATTGACGGCGCTTGAATTTCACACAACTGTTGACCGCGTTAAAAACGTCTTTTGGCAGCAAAATCGCTATATGTCTGCCGTCAACCTTTTTGCTAAACGTTACACCTGCGAAAAGCTAAAAAAAGCCGGTTTTACGGCCAAAGAGATTGCAAGGGTAATCGGCGTTAGTGAAAATCATATTTACAAAATATTACGCTGCAACGTCGATTTTTGGTTTTTAGATTAAAATCAGATTGACAAATAAAAGGCGGATATTTATTTTTAGTAATTATTTGTATATTTTAAGGGACTAAAATGCATTACCGGATTTATGACAAGGAAAACAACGAGCTTTTAGATAAAAGATATGATACTTTTGAAGAAGCGTTGGAAGCAGCCCAAAAGCGCTTTGCGCCTGGTACTTTTAACATAACGAAGTATAATGACCTTGTAGGCATTGACGAATTATGCTATTAAAAAGAAGGGCGGATTTCTCCGCCCTTCCCCGTTGACTTATTGCAAGACAACGATTATAATCTCAAGTATTAACTTAAAGATAATAATAACCTTTATTAACACTTTGAGCCTCCTTTCGTTAAAGCGAAAGGAGTTAACCGCTTATTTTAGTTGACATTGTCAGCAAAATAAGCTATTCTAACCTCATAGGAAAGAAGTTAGGAGTCAACTCCTTTCTGTGTTAGAAAAAGTCCAACGTTGCAGCGCTGGACTTTTTTCTTGTATCATAAGAGATTCTAAAAGTCAAACAACTTGTCCCAAAAGCTTTTTTTCTTTTTTCTGCGCGTTGTTTTCTTTTTCCGCGTGGTTGTAGCTCTTTTGGTCGTTTTGCGTTTGCTGGACGATTTTTTGCGCCTTGCTGCCATTGTTTTACCCTCCGATTAAGTTTGTGATGAAATTTATGACTGCTTCCGGGGCCGATAAGGTCCCAGCCAGGACCCCGGCGACGGTGGTTGCCACACCGGCCCAGAAATTGCGATTTTTCAGCTTGTTTAAGATTTGAACCAGCATTTATTCTGTTCCTCCCTTAGCTCGACAATTTCCCGCTCAATTAACGCGCAACGCTTGTCAAACTTGCCGTATAACAGCAAAACGGCAACCAGTGTCGGCGAATTTCCCAGGACGTTAATTAAAAGTTCTTCCATTATTTCAGCTTCTTCAGCAGCAGATAGCCCAGATAGATTGCTGCAGCTCCGACAATAACCTTGCCGGTGTTGATGTTTTTCTGCTGCTGTTCGGCCGCGGCCTGGCTCTCGTTATATGAACTGATCGCCCAGTCCACACCAAGGCCAGTTAATACGGCGCCGCCGATTTTTGCCAATGCTCCCCACATGTTGCTTTTCCTCCTATTAAAGTTTTTTCAAAAATTTATAGCCGATATACATAATTATTGCCGATGTCGCGATTCTGATCACCGGGTTTTCTTTTGCTGTTTCCGTCGCTTTGTCAAATATGTTCCAAGTAACAATACCGGCCAAAAATGTTGCGATATAAGGCATTTTATTTGCTCCTATAAAAAACGTGATTTCCGATTGTGACGGTCTTCTCCAGCTTGTCCCAGTTCCATGACGGTGTTATTTTCTTATTATGGTACTCTGTCGCTCCGCCGGTGATGTCCGGAAGTTGGCCGCTGATTACCTGGCGCGCAATGTTAAGCGCTCCGGAAGCTGCTAAATCGGCCTCGGTTAAAGCGTCAATTTTAGCCCGGTTAGGGTCGGTTGCGTTCCAGCAGCTGAATTGATACGGCTTCAGGACAACGTCTTTAATACTGGCACCATACCAGCCGCCCCGATTAACGCGATTCATGATGACGTTAGCAACGGCCTGCATACCGCGCGCCCCCTCGCCCCGGGCTTCACCCCAGATTGTTTTAGCCATGTAAATATCTTGCGGCTGTGTCATATCGTACCCCTTTTTTACTAACCGATAGCCGAGATAACCGGCGATTAAGGCGATTAAAACCCGCATATCAGCCCCCCAGCTCGTTAATCCTCGCCCGCCATTCCTGGCGCGATTTGATTAAGTCGGCGTATTCTTCGGCCGTCGCTGCTCCCTCGGCGATTTTGATAACTGCATAGTCTGAAGCCGCTAATTTGCCTTTTAGTTCCCAGATTTCCGCCTGTTTAAGCTCTTCCGGTGTTGGCTCCGGTAAAGGCGGTATTTCCTCATATTCCCAGGCTGAGCCGTTAAATTTGACCTTATAGCCTGGCTTTTCCGGTAATGGCTCGGCAAATGTTGCTGAACCAGGCAGCAAATAAACAGTTTTACCGGCCGCAACACTTGCCCGCGGGTCAATCTGGCAATCTACCGTTTTACTGTAATATCCGTTTCCATCGTATTGAAAAGCCTTCATTTTACCACCTGTATTTAATTAGTAATGCGATTGTTTGAGACGCCATATTTGCCACCAGGCCGGAATTTTGGCCGACAGTCGTAACGCCAACGCTATAGCCGTCGGAAAATTTGCCGCCGCTTATACCTGACGGGTCAATCCCTGTGTCCGGATAAGTATCTTTAAAATAATATGGATTAGTTCCACCTGCAGAACCACCGGCACACCAGCCGCCGGCACCATTATTACCTTGCAGCCCTAACGCCTTGCCGTTACCCTGAACCATTACCCAATCGCCCAGCAGGCGCATGACACCATTAGGAATATTAAACGTCGTACTTCCGTCGCCTGCTCCGTAATTAGTGCCGATTGCAGCGAAAAGCTCCGGATATTGCGCCCGACTAATTGCCGAACCGTCACACAATAAAAAACCGTCCGGAATTGGCGAACCGGCCGCAACTGGCATAATTGCCCCTGGCTCTAATCCTGCGTTATATCCCCCGAATATCGTCATCAATACCCCGCAATCGAATAGTTAAATTTACCCGTTCCGGTAATTTCAATGGTTCCGCCGGTCACGATTGGCATTTCCCAGGACTGCCCGGTCGATAGTTCTAAATTACTGACGGCAACGCCGGCCGCTGTAATATTGACGGTAATTGTCCCGGAAGTGCAAACCAGGGCAACAACCGAGTTATTATCATACTCCAGCGACTGCGGCGCCGTCAGCGAACCCGCCTTTACGCTGCTGTATGCGCTTAATTTGGTTGACGTGTTGACCGTTCCGGAGACAGTCAACCGGTTGTCGGTAATTCCGCCGACAGCAAGCGAAAAATCAATCGTCAGCGGACTGTCTGACGTGTTAAACAGCTGAATATAGCTGACCGGCGCCGATAAATGATACCCCATGCCGGCCGAAAATTTAGTTTGTGTGGCGGCACCGCCGAAAGTAACCTCTAAGACTTCCGGAATTGACGCTTGAAGCAAGTTAAAGCTGTCGTAAACATAGTCTACTTTGCGTGTTTCGCCGGGCTGCAGGGTAAGTACCTGCTCCCAATAAGGTGCTTGCACTGCGCCAAGGTTAATATTTTCCTGCATTTACTTACCTTTCGCGAAAATGTAGTAAAAAACTGCCGCAATCGCTGCATAAAGCGCAATCGGCCGCACAGCGTCAATAAAATTTCGCAACTCCGATTTGCTTTCGGCGTATGCTTCCCCGGTCGCTTTAATGGCCTGCTCGGCCGTCAAATGCGCGCTGGTAATAGCCTGGTCTGTCGTTCCGGTGATAGCGTCTAATACCGTTGACAAGTTTTCGCCAACAAGTCCCTGCTCTGTATAATTGCCGTAAACAATCTCGTTATTAGACGATAAATCGCCGATTGTCGCAGCTTGTGAGTTACTGGATGAGTTATCGGTTATATGATTAGATGTTGAACTGCTAGAATATGCCCAGGCCATTATTTACCCCCGATTTTCTTAAACAGCCAATAAAAACCTAGGCCGACAAGGCCATATATGACGATTTTACCCAGTCCAACGCCGGTATTAGAGCGCCCGGATACAGTGTAATAATCCCCGCCCCTATATGCCGAGCTTAGCGATGAACTCGCCGACGCATTCGGGTTAGAATTGTCATCACCTGCCCAGTTTAGATTTGCGTCGCCTTGCCAATATGCCGCGTCTGCCATGCCTACCCCCTATTTGCGAACCATTACCAGGATAAAGGCAGCCAAAATTGAACCGCCCGCAATCCATAACAGCGTGGTTTTGCTGACTTGCTGGCCGAATATGTCGATTGTCTGATTCTGCGCCTGCTGCTGGGCTAAAAGTTCCGCTTCGTATTTAGCCTGGTCGCTCTGCAGCTTTGAATTGATAATGTCCTTTGACGTATCGCCGAACCAGTCCCACATTGACTCATACCAGGGTTTTTCGTCTTCTGTCTTTGTTGCCATTTTATACCTCGTTAAGAGGGGGCGGAAGCTCCGCCCCTGGTTACATTAAGCCGAGACGGCCGCCATCATTGCGGACGGTACATTACGGATTGACACCGCCAGCAAGTCATAACTGCCAGACGTCGGCGCCTTGCTGAACGTGGTTTTCAATCTCAGTTCGGTTACGCCCTGCATTGGCAGGATTGATTTAATCGAACCGTCGCTGAAGCTGTAATTAAACGTACCGGATACCGGAGCCAGGCCGCGGGCGCTGACAATGTAGTCGTTTTCGGCCGCAGTCATCGGGTCATAAATGTTGTTGCCGTTAACAACGCATTCACCCTGGCTGATTGTGCCGCCGCCTGCGTTTGCCATAATCGACAAATAAGCTTCGTTAGCGTCACGCGGTAATGTATCGACTGAAGAAATACCGGTCGAGTTCATGTTCTGCGGATAGTTAATAATTTTGATGTAACTACCCAGATTTGCTTTGAAATTGCGACGAATGGTCGAGATTGACAGGTCGGTTACGTCGGTAACGGTCGCAGCACAATAAACCTGCAGCTGGATTGTCTGGATATTTGCGCAACCATAAGCGAAATAGTCCTCGGTTACCGGGTCTTTGAACAGATAACGGCCGATATTAAGCCCGATAACGTTGTTAATATTCTGGGTTACTTCCTGACCAAGCGAAGCATAAACATCATAGAGCTGTGACATTTTGCAGTTAATAACCTGCTCGCCGTTGATTGCCAGCGCAACTTTGTTAATCGAGGTTAAAATATTGGCTTTTGCAGCTGCAGCTCCGGAGTTCAGAAACTCCAGGACGATATCGTCAATTACTTCAAATGACGGAATCGTGAAAGTCAGGACAGCGCCGTTACTGACTGGCTTACTGTCGTGTTGAAAAATGCGTTTAACTTGTGACATGATAGCACCTCGTTATTTATTCTGGCCGAGGTTCTGAATGTACTGATAAGCGTACAATCCAGCGATTGTGCCAATCATCATTTTAAGAATGGTTTTCATGCGTTTACCCCTTTTTCTGATTCAAAAAAATCTATTGACGAATCGAGCCAAACACATTTTTTTAACCTTGTCAAATTTACTAACTTATTGTTTTATAATAATATTTTCCTATGTAATGTAGGAAAAAGCATAAAATTAAATTTTTTTCATTTTTTTATGATTTTTTGACCTGATTTGAAAAAATACTCGTAATTGTTCAGCTTTTGGAACGCGTCCCGGTACTCTCGGCCGAGCATTTTAACCCCGATATCGATATCGGCCGGCTCTGCGTGCCGGTACAAATAAACCCCGCTGCAGTTCGCCCGGAAAACGTTGTCAACAAGGTGCATGCGCTGGCTTATGCCGATTAAATTAATTCCAAAGTGTCGCCCTCGGCAGCATAGAAAACCGAAACCGTTTTTACGGTTTTTCTGCATACTTCCGGTCGGGAACGACTGGTCTAACTCGTCAACAACAAGTGTCAGCTGCGCTGTGTGCTGCGTTCCATAACCGGATTGCAGCGTTGCCAGATAATAGCTCAAGTCCTGCAGCTGCGTTTCTTCTTCACCAAATGCAGGCAAAAAAGCAAAGCGGAAGCCCTGGCCGAAATTCCGGCGCAAGGCTTGTTTTAGCTTATCTAATGAGACAAAGGGCTTGACGCCCTTGTCCCGTCCCCACTCACCCAGCGGATCAAAATAAATTACCCGCCCTAGGCCTGCGGTGAGTTCTCGGGCTTTGGTTGTTTTTCCGCACCCCGACGCCCCAAAAATCCCCAGCCGCTGCGCTTGCCCGCCGCTTGCTGCCGTTCTGCGCGTTGTTTTATTTTGTTTCGTAGCCATAATTTCCCCTTTTCTGCCAAAGATATACCTGTCCAGTTCTGAACGATTGCGTTTGTTTCGCAGGCGCAAAATATGCCTATCAGCGTCAAATCGTGGACGATTGCCGTCCGCCGGTCAATCATCCAGCGCAAAAAGCTGTATTTTTCCGCCATACCGTAGATTTTACCAGCCGCCAAGCTCTGGCCTTGCGCCCGCAAGCTCTCAAACGTGTCAAGGCTCGTTTGCGGGCTTTTCAAAAATTCCAGAAACTCGTTAAATGCCGCTTCAAACTCGCCTTGCGTATAATACCGGTCATCAGGCGATGTCGTCATCTCCCCACAGCCAGGCTGCAAATCTGTTAATCGGTTGTCCGTAATAACTGTCTGGGTTTCCGGCAGATTCTCCGTCTGGCCGTCCGTCAGTTGTATTTCTTCGTTGTTTTCCGTCATCTTTCTTTACCTCCGTTGTTTTTTTGACTGGTTTTTCCTCAATTTTTACAGGCTCCGGCGCCCCTATCGGAACGTAAACCGCCCCGCCCTTGCGAACCGTCCGCCCCTGGCGCAACTCGTCTATCAGCTCCCGGCTCTCTTTCGGATTAAAACGCGAGCTGCAGCGATTGTCGCAGTACATGTACAAATTGCCGTTTTTATTGATTTTTAAGTTCTGATTCGGCGCCCCGCACACCGGACACGTCGTCCGCGCTATGATTTCTCCCATAAATTACCTCCATTTTTTCACCTAAAAAACAACCTAACATCGGCGATTTTTCAAAAGCTCCGCACCCGCAACTCTTTTCGCCATTAATACCTTTAATACATTCTATGCATTTCACATACATTTCTTACCTCCCTACATGATTTTGATTAATCCCAGGCGCGGCGTTTCAGCCCAGCTGCACACCTCCACACCGTCCGGAACGCTGTTAATTCTTGCCTTATCTGGCATAATTCTTTCAATTAGGCTACTTACCGGATTAATTTGATAAGTTCCGGCCGGAGTTCTAAACAACGCATACCAGGTCGTAAAATCCGGATATATGCGCGTTAAAAGCTTGCGCATACGCTTGTCTTTGGCCGCCCAAACATCAGCCCCTACATTCCCTGCCGAGTTTTCGCCAGCTTGCTGGCTCGGCTTTGACAGGCCGGCCGCAACGTCGGCCGGTGCTATATAGTTAGAGTGTACTCTAGGAGTATCATTTTGATTCCCCTCCTCGCGCGTTTTTAAATTTAAATCTAGGTATTTAAATATTATATCCTTATGTGGGGTACCATTTTGATTCCCCGGGGAATCAATTTGAGTCTCCGGGGTATCATTTTGATTCCCCTCTGGGGTATCATTTTGAGTCCCCTTAGGGGAATCAGTTTGATTCCCCTCAAGAGGTTTTTGCACCCCCTCAAGTGCAAACTCGATACCGCGCTCAATTGTCAGCACTATTTCGTTACTTTGGCTGCAATTTTTACGCGGATTTATAATGACATATTGCTTTTCTTCAAGATTTTTTAAGGCTCGCATAATAGCCGGCCGTGAGGTATGCAGAAACTCGGCAAGCTTATAGTTGCCGATGTAGGTGATATTTGTGTCTTTCCAGCGAAAATTTAATAACGCTGCAACGACAATTTTTTCGGCGTTCGTAATATTGGTCGCCGTGATTATGTCAAGCGGTATTTGTATAAATGCCATGAGGGATAGGCCTTTTATTGTTACAATTTAGCAACTAGCAGAACCTGCGAAACAAATCTGCTAGTTATTATTTAGCAGTAACGGTAATTCGTTAAAAATTTATTGTCAAATTCAAATTTAAATGCTATGTATAACTCGCTTTTATGTATACATAGGGGAATTTCATGAAAAACTTTAATGATTATATGACACTTGCTATAGACCGCCAAAAACTAGCTAGCAATAACAAATTAGCAAAAGAATTAGGCATAACCTCTGCCTCTATTTCAGTCCTTAATCAAGGCAAAGCCCTGCCCTCTGAAGAAACGATGATAAAACTAGCCGAACTGGCCGGCCTGCCCAAAGAGGAAGCTTTAATTGATTTAAATTTATGGCGTTCAAAAAATAATCCGGAAGTCCAAAAAATTTGGCAAAGATTATCAAAAATGATAGGTCTTCCCGCCTTTCTGTTTACATTTTCTTCTTTATTTGCAAAGGTTTACACATGTTACGATGCTATCAGCAATATCCCGTTTTTTATATCTTATGTATAAATTATTCTATTATTATAAGTGATTGTATTTATTGTGTTTATTATTAAATCAAACACTCTTAATAACGTTTTATGCGACAATTACAGCGACGCTTCAATCAACAGCTTGGTGTAATCACTTTGCGGCGCCGTAAAAATCTGCGCGGCCGTATTCAACTCAACAATTTTTCCGTCTTTCATGACGGCAATCCGGTCTGCCATTGCCCGCACGGCTTTCATATCATGTGAAATAAACAAATATGTGATATTTCTCTGTCGGCGAATATCCTGCAATAATTTAATGATCTGAGCCTGAATGGTCACATCCAGTGCAGACGTCGGTTCATCTAAAATAATAAACTCCGGTTTCAAAACCAATGCTCTGGCAATCGCAATCCGCTGCCGCTGCCCGCCTGAAAATTCATGCGGATAGCGCCTCAGCACTTCAGCTCCCAGACCGACTTCTTCCAAAACCGCCGCCGCCCGCTGCCGTCGCTCTGCTTTGGAGAGCTCAGGATAATGAACGATAAGCCCCTCGGAAACAATATCTTCAATAGTCATACGCGGATTCAGAGAGTTATACGGATCCTGGAAAACAATCTGCATCTTCTGCTTTAAGGCTTTTTTCCCTTTACCGGAAAGGCTCTTCATATTGATTTTCTTATAGAAAATATTGCCGGAAGCTTTAATCAGCCCGGCAAGAGCCATACCTAAGGTCGTCTTTCCTGAACCGGATTCCCCGACTATTCCCAAACATTCCCCGCACTGAATATCCAGATTCACCCGATCCAACGCATTTAGATAACTTGTTGTTTTTCCTAGAAAATTCTTTTTAAGCGGATAGCTGACCCGCAAATTTTCTGCCTTAACTATAAGCTCGGAAACCTGCGGCCGACTTTCATTCTGCAGCATGGAAGCCGAAACCAGAAGCTTGGTATAATCATGCTGCGGCTGGCGAAAAATATCCTCGACGGCTCCCTGCTCCACAATTTCGCCGCTTTTCATAACGCAAACTCTGTCCGCAATCTGCCGCACCAGCTTTAAATCATGACTGATAAACAGAATTGACATATTCAGTTTTTGCTTCAATTCGATAAGTAAATCAATAATTTGCGCCTGAATAGTCACATCCAGCGCAGTCGTCGGTTCATCGGCAATCAACAATTTGGGCTTATTGGCAATAGCCATTGCGATCATCACCCGCTGCCGCTGCCCGCCCGACAATTCAAACGGATAAGCTTTTTTGCGGATTTCCGGCTGCGAAATTCCCGTCAACCGCAGCAAACGCTCCACTTCCTTATCTGCGTTTTTAGGCGAGATGCGCCGATGCTGCCGCAAACTCTCGGCTATCTGATCACCTATTTTGTGCAACGGATTCAATGAGGACATCGGTTCTTGAAAAATAAAGGAAATCTCATTTCCTCTCACTTTCCGCAAAATTTTATCTTCGGCCCCTACTAGCTCCTGACCGTTAAATTTGATTGAACTGTCAAATGAATGGCCGGCTTTGGGATAAGGCAGCAAACCCAGCACGGACAGCGCGGTAACCGATTTTCCCGAGCCGGACTCTCCGACCAAACCGACCACCTCACCGCAGCCAACGTTAAAACTGACATTTTTAACCGCTCGGCGTTCTTCGCCGTCATCCGAATGAAATGAAACCGAAAGATTTTTAACTGTCAACAACGACATCAGTCATTCCTCCGGCTGTCAAAAGCATCACGCACCCCTTCCCCGATAAAAATCAGGAGCGTCAGCAGGCTGGAAAGCACAATAAAAATAGTAATTCCGATCCACGGCGCCTGCAAATTATCTTTGCCCTGGCGCACTAAATCTCCAAGCGAAGGATATTCGTGCGACAATCCCAACCCCAAAAAATCAAGCGCCGTTAAAGCAACAATTGCTTCCGAAAGCAAAAACGGCACAAACGTAACCGTCGCAATCAAAGCATTGGGCAGAATATGACGATAAATAATCCGCATATTGCCGACACCCAAAGCTCTGGCAGCCTTCACAAATTCAAAATTACGCACCCGCAGAAACTCTGCCCGCACCACACCGGTCAGCGATGTCCAAGAAAAGAACAATAAAATCACCAGCAAAGTCCAAAATGTCGGCACAAAAACACTGGCAACAATAATCAAAATAAACAGCTGCGGCAGAGAATCCCATATTTCCAACAGCCTTTGAATAATAATATCCGTTTTGCCGCCGAAATACCCCTGCACGGCTCCGACGATCACACCGATCAAAGAGGAAACGGCCGTCAGAACAAAGGCAAAAATAATCGAAATGCGCAAACCATAAATAATTCTTGCCAGAATATCCCGCCCCTCATCGTCAGTTCCCAACCAATGAACCGCATCCGGCGGCGCAGGCATCTGTGCATTAAGGTCATAATCTATCGTATTGAAAGAAAAAGGAATTATGGGCATAATCATCCAACCGCTCTTCTCTGTATTCTCCCGAACAAATTCGTCACGGTAATCCGCCGGCGTCGGAAAATCTCCGCCGAAAACCGTTTCATTGTAAGTTTTGAAAATCGGGAAAAAATATTCATTATTATATTTGAGAATCAAAGGCTTATCGTTTGCAATTAACTCAGCGGCAAAACTCACCAGCAGCACGCCGAAAAAAATCACAAAAGCATACCATGCCCGCCGGTTCCGGCGAAAGGCCCGCCATCTTCTTTGCGCCAGGCTTTCAATTTCCCGGCTGTTATTGTTTTCCTGAATTTCCACTGGATTCCCCGGCATCAACGGCACCAACTGCAGGCTGCTCAGCCTCGCCCTCCGTCTGAACGGCATTTGTCGCAGCGTCCGTTCCGGACGGAACTTCTTCTGCCGAAACCGCAGTTTCTGTTGCCGAATCAATCAGTTCGGCTGCTTTTTCTTCATTCGTCTCTGTCTTTGCGGAAATCTCTTCCGCTGATGATGAAGAAGTTAAAGTATCACCTTCACTTTGTTTCTCTTTTTCTTGAATTTCCGCACTTATGCTCTTGACTTCGACTTCGCTTCCTTCATCTATCGGCGCCTCCATAACTTTAACCTCTCCGACATTTTTTTCCTCGGGAAGTTCCGTCGTATTCAAAACGTCGGCAGTTTCTGTCTCTTCGGCTTCGGACAAAGGAATTTCCTCAGCCGGAACCGGAGCTTTCGCATTCTTTTCTGCCGGTTTCAAAGCATTTCCGGGCTTTTGAATACTGTTGAAAGCTTTCCATTTGCCATACCATTCGTTAAAATGGGCCAAAGCCTGATTAACGCTGTCTTTGGTCAACACCGATTTCAGCAGCTCTTTCTGCAAACCGCTCGCCGCCGTAGAATGAAGTTCCATCCGGTTGAATTCACGGCAGTTTCCTTGTTTGTAAAGATAATTGCGCACCAGCTCCCTGCTCTCGCAAATCTGATTGTTAATGCTGAAATTATTGCGGCCGGGATCTTTGATTGCCAGCAACACCAGATTATCACTTTTGAACTTGGCAATATAATCATCCGTCTTGACGGCATCAATGTCATTAATGCCGCTGATGCCCTGCAGAACAATAACCGTATTTTTATCCAGCTGCTTTTCGTTCAGTTTCTGCATAAACTGTTCCAAACTCCCCAGCATACAGGAGAACTGCTCCTGATAAGCCTGTCTTTTGGCAAACAGGTTCTTATTGCTGACCCATTTATAATTGTCCATGGCCAGCCATTTGTCCTGCGGTTTCACCCGGCAAAACTCGTCATAGACATACATATCCGACGGCAAATCCATAAAGACAAAATAAGCCCGATTGCCTTTGTCGTTGGCAATATCGTTCAAAACCACGTCAAGCGTCTTAAACGAATTGACAACATACAAATAATCATACGGAATTCCGATAATCGGCGTTTTCTCGGCGCTGATAAAACCGTTGAGCGCTCCGTACAAGGTTGACCAGTCAGAAGACAGATGAAAACTGTTCAGCCACTGCACGAGCAAAAACTTGCTTTTCTCCCAGGTTGACAGTTTCATTCCCTCGGCTGAGACAGGAACGTTGATTTTATCAACACATTTATCAACGTTTCTTTCATTGTTTTTATTGCAAAAATCTATTCCGCGCGACTGATATGCCGACACGCGGTACTTTGAATTCTTATAAACGTCAATCAGCTGAGTATCTTTCAGATAAACATACTCGTCGGTAATATTATGAAATTTCCAAACGCTGTCAATGGCGACATTGCGCTGAATATGCCGTTCGGCTTTTTCATCGTCAATATTGTTCAAATCTTCCACCATACTCATCAGCGGATCTTTTGCCATCGTATAAGCATTGGGATAAACCCAGAAATTGTTCTTGGCCAGGAAAGCAATCAGCCGCTCCTGCGTCTCTTTCCCTTTCGCCGTTGACCCTAATTGGTCTTTCAAATCGCCCAGTGTCACGTAAGAGGTCGCATTCGGCAAAAAGAAATAAACATATTTCTTGGCATTCGGTGCAATCTTGTCCAGATGATTGTCATATTTTACTGCAAATTCCTGATGTCTGTCGCGCATAATATAGCTGTCTGCGACCACACCGCCGAAAACGACAAAAATAATCCCGACAAAATAAACCAAACTTGATTTGGAAGAAATCGTCAGGACCACAAATGTCAATATTCCGGCACCGGCAACCAATATCCAGTGTGAAACGTCCGTAAACATTGAAGCTGCCGCGGCACCGATATACGGCGACAGCATCGGCACCAGAATTGATGTTTTGTCATAAACGGCAAACTGACTGAGCAACGCCCACACAAAACCGGCGGCAATCAGCGAAACCAGCAGATTCTGCAAAACGGAAGAAAAAGAAAACAAGAGCATCAGCAGCATGGAAAACACCAACAGCCCGATGACAACCGACATAATTTCAGGCTGCAGCATAAATCCGTCCGCAAACACCTTCTGACTTCCCGAACCGGCAAACAGCAAAAAGTTCATAATCAGCAGCAGCGCAGTCAAAAGCCCTTTGATAAGCCAGTCAAACATATAACTGAAAATGCCGCGGGATTTTTTTATTGTCACTTTGCGAACATTGGCGGCCAAACTTGACGATTGATTGGAGCTTTCAATAATTACGTCTTGCATCTGATTACCTCATTAATTTACTAAATTTTTTTTATCTAACCATATTAGAAAAACAATTTAAAGTAAAAAACCCCGGAACTGCACAGGCTCCGGGGTTTTTAATTGTAATCCGATACTTATTATCTTGAGTAGTATTCGATAACCAGATTCGGTTCCATAACACATCCGTAAGGAATATCATCCAGTTTCGGAGTGAAGGTATATTTGGCGGTCAGCTTTTTGCCGTCAACTTCCAAATATCCGGGAACTTCGCGGGTGCTGCTTTCAACTGCGGCAATAACAATCGGCAGCTGTTTGGATTTTTCGCGAACTTCGATAACATCGCCAACCTTAACCATATAGGAAGGAATGTTTACTTTTTTGCCGTTAACGGTAACATGTCCGTGGTTAACAAACTGACGGGAAGCAAAAATCGTCGGAACGAATTTGGCTTTGTAAACCAGGTTGTCCAAACGGGATTCCAAAATGCCGACCAGGTTTTCAGCAGAGTCACCGCCTCTTCTGACGGCTTCGACATAATATTTGTGGAACTGTTTTTCGTTAACATTGCCGTAATAGGTTTTCAGTTTCTGTTTGGCATACAGCTGTTCGCCGTAGTCGGTCATTTTCTTTCTTCTCTGACCGTGCTGACCCGGAGCATATTCTCTCTTGTTCAGCGGGCTTTTCGGATCGCCCCACAGATTGGCGCCGTAACGGCGGTTTGTTTTTTTCTTGGCGTTTTCAATACTTTTCATAAAAAAATTCCTTTTAATCAGGTTTATTGCATTATTGTCTCGGTAGTTGAACAACATAAATTGCCAACGGGGTTCACTGACCCGCCTTCCCGAAAGTAACGGCAATTTATTACATTTTTTTTCAAAAGACAAGCAAAATCTTTAAAATCAGGCTGGATTATTTGTTAAATATAATTAAGATAAAACAAAAAGGATAAAATATGGGATACGATTTACTGTTTCAGCAGGCGCTCGGCTTTCATGAGCAAGGCCGCCTGAACGAAGCCGAAAACATTTACCGGCAGATTTTGGAAACCGCACCGAACAACCCGGACATTTTAAATCTGCTCGGCTTAATCGCTCAGCAGAAAGGCCTGCACGCTCAGGCCGTTGATTACTTTTACCAAGCCATCCGTCTGGCCCCGGGACATGCGCCTTTCCATTTTAACCTGGCTCTGTCGCTGGAAAACGACAATAAACCGGCGGAAGCGCTCCAATCCTATCAGGATGCTTTACGCCTTAATCCCGAATTGAAAGAAGCATACGATAACATGGGTGACATTTTCAGCGGTCTGAATCAAACGGATAAAGCGGAAGAAATGTATAACCAAGCGCTGCGGATTGACCCGGATTATCTTCTGCCTCAGGCCAAAATGGCTTACCTCCGCAAAGATATCTCCAAACTTGAACAATCCGCCCGGCAACACCCGCAGGAAGCTGTTTTCCCTTACTATCTGAGCCTGCTTTACCGGCAGCAGAACAAAAATCGCGAAGCTTTGGCCTGCGCCCGCCGCGCCGACGACTTGGCTCCCGGCAGTGAAGAACTGCTCACTCTGCTTGGCGAACTGTTGATAATCACCGGAGACCATACCGAAGCCAAACAGGTTTATGAACAGCTATTGCGCCTTAACCCGCATTCTCCGGCGGCATTGATTAACCTTGCCAATTTTGCCACCAACACCGACGATTTCGCCACTGCCGAAAAATATTACAAACAGGCTCTGGACATTCGCCCCGGCGATTTGGACGCACATTTTAATTATGCCAATATGCTCTATCATCAAAACCGGCTGCCCGAAGCGCTGGAAGAATATCGAAGCGCCGTCGTCATTGCCCCCGAACGTTTTGAAATCAGCAACAATCTCGGGCTGATACAAAAAGACCTCGGCGAATATGAAGAAGCGCTCGGACTCTTTTTCAATGCCTTTTTGAAAGAGCCGGACAAAGAAGAAATATCGGTTAACATCGCCGAAACGCTGACCCTGCTCCATTACCAAGACAAAAAAAAGGCGGAAAAGATTGCCGCAAACTGGCTCGAAAAAGCGCCTGATAACGTTTTCGCCCGGCATCTGAACGCCGCATTCAAAGGAGACAATTGTGAAAATAATCAAATTTTTGCTCAAAAGCTGTTTGACAATTTTGCTGATACTTACGAAATGGTTCTCGGAAGGATTGGTTACGACACTCCGCGAAAGCTTAGAGACCTTACGGGGCATGTTGAAGGTACCCTTGTGGATCTTGGCTGCGGCACGGGGCTTGTTGGCATGGCTTATCAAGCCGCTGGCACCCGGCTTGTCGGCGTGGATATCTCCGAAAAAAGCCTCGACCAAGCCCGAAACAAAGGAATCTACCGAGAACTGATCGCCGATGACCTGTTGCATTTCTGCCAAACCCGCCTGCATGATTACCGTCCGGCACTGATTACCGCCGCTGACGTTTTCTGCTATCTTGGCCGGCTTGACGAACTGATTGCTGCCTGCAAACCTTATAAGCTCGCCTTTTCCGTTGAACTTCTCAAAGACGGATCCGCTGACTGGAAACTGGCGCCCACCGGACGTTGGCAGCATAATCCGGATTATATTGCCCGCCTGCTCAAACAAAACGGTTATACAATTGTTAACCAATATCCGCTAATCTTACGTCAGGAATGCGGACAGGACGTCGAAGGGCTTATTTTTACGGCAGCATAAGGAGAAAGCCATGGCTGAGGAATTAATCGATATCTATGATGAGAAAATGAACCTGCTCGGCACAGCCACACGCGAACAGGCTCATCGCGAAGGTTTGTGGCACACGTCATTCCATTGTTGGATTGTCCGCCGTTCGCCGGAAGGCCGGCCGCAGGTTTTGCTGCAAATCCGCGGCAAAACTCAGAATCACCCTTCCCTGATTGACATTTCTTCCGCCGGACACTTGGCCGCCGGTGAAACGGCGCATGACGGCATCAAAAACATTGAACAGGAGTTGGGCTTGAAAGTCGATTTCGGCAAACTGGTCAAACTCTTCACCGCCAACCACGTTTTTCAAAAAAACAATTATATCAACCATGAATTTAACCCGACTTATCTGCTGGAAGATTCTACCCCGCTGCCGGAATACAAACTTAACCCCGATTGGGTGGACGGCGTGTTCATCGCCGACGTCGAAGATGTATTGAATCTTTTCAAACACAAAGTTGACAAGATTTATGTCAGCGGCCTGCGCCTGAACGAACAACGCAACTATGCCCCTCATGCCGGCAACATCGCTCGTTGCGAATTTGTTCCCCATACGGACCAATACTTTGTCAAAGTGATGGAAACCATCCTGCGCTGGTTTAAAGGACAACCGATATGATAATCCGGCTCGATAAAAAACATTATCCGCAGATCATCGAAATCTGGGAATCCTCTGTCAGAGCCACACACCACTTTCTGAAACCGGAAGAAATCGGCTTTTATAAACCTTTGGTACTTCACTATGCTTTGCCGGAAAACACCTTGTTCGGAACCTGTGACAACAATAGATTAACCGGTTTTATCGGCCTCCGCAGTCCTAAAGTGGAAATGTTGTTTATTCATCCTGACTTTTTCGGACAGGGCTTGGGTTCGAAATTATTGAATTTTGCCGTTCAGGAACAAAATTGCTCACTGGTTGACGTCAACGAAGAAAATCCCCGGGCCTATAAGTTTTACCTCAAACACGGCTTTGTCCTCAAAAGCCGTGATGAACTTGACGACAGCGGCAAACCCCACCCGATTTTACATCTTGAGCATCCGACACACAAAAGCAAATAGCTCTTTGAAAAATCGTTCCTTTTTCAGTTCTCTGATAATATCGTCTTTTATTCGCTCACCGCATTTTCCGTCCAGATAATGCAGAAAATGATTTTTCACCCGCATCCGTTTTTGTTTTTTAGGATCCTCACCATTTTTAACCATCTGCAAAAAAGGTTCAACGGCCGAAACATCATCAGCATAATAATAAGATGATATAACCGCCTTTCCGAAAGCATTATACACCTCAGGAACCTGTTCCAAGTATAAGACAGGCTTTCCCGTAACCAGCATTTCCATTGTTACAGCAGAACGTTCTCCCATAAAAGCATCTGCCCGCCGCAAAATTTCCGGATAGCTGTCTGTCCAAATCAAACAGTTTTCCGCCAACTCCAACCTCTTTTTAAAAGCATATATTTCCGATTTGGAAATATTAAACACATTTTCAAAGACGCCAAAGAAAAGATGATGAGGCATAAAGACAAAAAACAAATCTTTATTTTTCTCAACCAACTCCAATATCTTCAAATCATTTTCCCAAGAAAAAGTAGAACAAACATTCTTGCCGTCTTTATAAGAATAATTACAAGGGAAATGCGTATGCCACACCACAACTTTACGCCCTCCGACCCTGCTTTCAAAAGCCTGAGGCAGCGTTGTGTTCGCAACTTCAAGCAAAGCATCAAACTTGGGATGTCCGACACAAACGACATGCCGATTCCCGGCTGGACAATATTTTTTATAATCCCTAACCAGTGCATCGGAGAATTTATAAATCCGCCACGCATTGGAGAATAGCGGTAACTTAAAATGGTTATAAATACTCAAGGCATCTTCGGTAAATTCCAACCCATAAGAAATATAGACGACACGAATTCCCGACTTCCGAAAAACATCACTGCGAAAGCACGGCAGGCGATGATATTCATCATACGGCGTTTGCATCACAACAACATGTGGTTTATCCCGGCTCCAATCTGTTTCATCAGCTTTTACATAAGGAATATCCTGAGATTTTAACCAGTTTTCACTATTGACAAACTGTCCTTCATAGCCGCTGTTTTGTGGTTTTACCGGACAATAAATCATCTTTGCTTCAACACGTTCATCCGCCAGACAGGCTTTCCAAAAGCTTTTCCATGACGGCCAAAAAGCTTCAGAATGAAAAAGAAAATAAATTTTAATTTTTTCCTTTTTTCCCAGCGTACGTTTATTCAGCTCAAACAAACGATTGTTTTTATCTGTCTCACTTTCGACTGAAGTTTCTATCCGCCACAAACAACGAGCTCCGCAAATCAACATTTTAACCGCTCCCGATACTTTTTCTCTGGCAAAAGGAATAAAACCAAACAATAGAAACTTTCGTCTGTTATGTTTATAAACAATCTTTAACAGTGGAATAATACTGAAAAGATAATATTTCTTTTTCATTCTTGAGCATTTAATCCGCAACAGCGGCAAATTAAGCAAAAAATACTTTTTTTCAGAATGATTGTCTTCTCTGACCTTTTCCTTATGATCATAAGCATTGATACGCCCCAGAATAAACGGAATATGGCGATCCGCCATGCTTTTAACGCCTTGAGTATCGTATTCATTGATTTTCCGCAAAATAAAACTGATATGTTTCTCATGAACTTCTATCCGCTCGGAATAAGAAGCTGCCAGATGTTCCTTTAAATCCGTATAAAAATCCGTCTTTTCGGCATACTCCCAAAAATAAGACTTAAAATACGGCGACGCATTCCACGGTTTTTCTTTGCCGTTGTAATGGATAATATACCAGCTTTCAACCACGGAAACGTCATCCTGTCGTTCATTTTCATAAACACTCCGTAACGCATTGTACTTTTCCGGCAGTAATTTGATTTTTCCTTCAAAAACCAGATTAAAAATATCCTGATCCGCCCACAATATCTTATCTTTCAGCCTGACCGTTTCGGCAAAAAGTCTGGCCGTAATATTGTTACAACGGCAGCGCTCGCAGTCAAAGACAATGACTCCGCCATTCACATACACCTGAGGATTACGCAAATTCAAGTTGTCAATAACCTTCTTAAAATAAGGATATTTCCAACAATATGCGGGATGATTGACCGCCCCTATATAATTCTTCCCCAATTTTTCACAATACAAATCGGCAATATCCTTTTTGACAATAATATCCACGTCCAGATAAACAGCCTTTTTTATTTCAGGTTTTAGTTCGGGAATAATATATCTGAAATAAGTATCGTTCGGAATATAACCGGCAGTAGTCGGAGCAAGCCCGGCGAAATCATCCGGATTAACCTCAATATACTCAATTGAAAATGCAGAATATCTGTTTCGCAGTTTTTCTATTCGTTCTTTTTTCGCCGGCGATATTTTTAAAGAACTGCGCTCCAAAATATAAAATTCAATAAAAGCCTTCGTATTGGCCAAAATAGAAGCCATTGTCACACACATCGGTGCGGCAATATCGTCCGCGGCAATCAAAAAAACCGGAATATGAAGCGGAGAAACAAATTTTTCAGCCTTTTTTTCCATTAAAAACCTCGCGTAAAATCCAAATCCTTTTTCAATATCCGTAAAAAAGGAATAAAATTAAACAAGTAAACCTTATATTTGTTGCGAAAAAATACCAATCGTAAAAGAGGCAGACAACCGAACAAATAAATACGCTTTTCCTTCTGCGGCTTTTTCAAAAGACGCTCTATTTCCTTTCTCAGTACCTGAAATTCATCATCTGCCGGAAAAACCGGCGCACAAAGCGCATATTGCAACATTTCAGTCTTGTCTTCAGGCCTGACATATGACAAAGCAATGCGGACATAGTTTCGCAAAACATCAAAATATAAAGCTTTCGTCTCCGGTTTTTCAAGCAAGCGAGCCGCTTTCAGCTTTTCATACAAAAAAACACAGCCGCAAATATGATCCTTAATGCAGGAAAAATCATGGTTATATGTTCTTACCATTGCTGATGAGGGATGTCGGAAATAATGATAAAATTTACTGTTCAAATAATAAAAATAACGAGAGCAAACCGCATATTGATAAAAGAAAGGAAAATCTTCATACTGCATATTCTCAGGAAAACGAATTTGATGCTCCTTGATAATATCGCTTTTAAAAATCTTGTTCCAAACCGAAACATTAGTCCTCAAAACAACATCTTTTTCTACCCGGCAGACCCCGTTATATTTTAGAGAAAGATAATATTCTTCTCCCTGTCGGCTGTTATATCCCAAATCATTACTGACAACCGTATCAAACAAAACCATATCAATATCGGGATTGGAAAAATAAGAAAGGGCCTCTTCAAAAGTATTCGGCTCAATCCAATCATCGGCATCCACAAAAGCAATATATGTACCGCTGGCAGCATCAAGCCCGACATTACGGGCACCACCCACACCGGTTTCCCTGCCCTTAAGAAATTTCACCCTTTCATCTTTTTCCGCATAACGGCGGCAAATAGCAAAATCCGCTGCCGAACCATCAGAAACTACTATAATTTCCAAATCTTTCAACGTCTGTCCGATAATACTATCCAAACACCGCGAAAGATATGCCGAGGCATGATAAGAAGGAACAATAACACTAAGAACGGGCATAATATTTCATCCTGAGATTTAATCAAACTGGACAAATAATATGCTACATTAAATAGAATATAAATACAGAAATTAAAACAATACACAAAAATTTACAGATTAACAGTTACAATACCGGATTTCCATGCCCAATAAACCAGGCCGACCAATATTGCCGCCAGAAAAATCAACCACTTGAGATTAATACCGCCCAACAAATTATTGGTTAATCCTTTACGGTAATATAAGCCGTGACGCCCGCCCTGCACATAAGCTCCTTTCGGCCCTGCACCGAGACGCAGCCCTTTGGTACCTAAAGAAACACCGACACCCGACTTTGAAAAATTAACCCGTACCGGCCCGAAATTAATTCCTTTTCTGATAAAAAAGCCCATTTATTCCCTCCGAAATTACTGCCGCAGCTGATAGCTCCAAACCTCGGATATCACTTTATTGTTCTCTGCCTTATTGCGCAAAAGCAGACGCAGCTCCGTAATATCCGTATTCGGTTCAATGTCAAAATACAGGCTGGCTCCGTTAATTGAAGGCGTATACATCAGCCGCACGTTGCTGATTGTTCCCGCCCGGTTGGAAATGTCGGCCCAAATATTGCCGGCGGCAATTTCTTTAGCCGCATCAAGCGTGCCGAAACCACTGAAGTCAATGACAAATTTGCGTCTGTTTGCCAGATACTCGCCTTCCAGACCGTCCCCGCCCTTGCCGCTGTGCGTCGCGGTAACTTTTGCTAATTCAGGCATAACCGTATCGTCATCCCGCCAATGCATCAGATAATTAAAACGATATTCGCCGCCGGCCCGCATCGGCTCGTCCGGCACCCAATACGCCACCACATTGTCGTTGGTTTCGCTGACAGACGGAAGTTCGGCCAGCTGAACCTTTCCTTTGCCCCAGTTTTCCAAAGGTTCGATCCAAACGCTCGGACGCTTTTCATACATAGCTTCAGGGTCAAGATAATCACGGGGATTTCTGTCCCGCTGCATCAGCCCGAAACCTTTCGGACCGTCATCAACGAACGAACTGAGACGCAAGTGTTTCGAATTGTCCAAAGGCCGCCAGATTTTCTCGCCGTTGCCGTTAACCGCCAGCAGTCCGTCACTGTCATGGACCTCGGGTCGATAATCGTCAAAAGCCGACTTGGTGTTTTCTCCGTATAAAAACATTGAAGTCAAGGGCGCAATGCCCGGCTTGGCAATATCTTTCCGCGGAAAAAGAACCGCATTAACCCTGACCAGCGTTTCGTCCGCTTTCGGACTGACCGTAAAGGAGTAAGCGCCGGAAACGCTTTCACTGTCCAGCAAGGCATAAATGCGGACACTGTCGGCATCTTTTGCCGGCCGCTCGACCCAGAACTTCTTAAAAATCGGAAATTCCTCCGGTCCGCTTTCCGCCGTATTAATTGCCAGTCCCCGCGCCGACAGCCCGTAATTCTGGCCTTTGGCCATTGTTCTGAAATAACTGGCTCCCAAAAACGAGATTAACTCGTCATAATAATCTTCACGATTCAGCGGATAATGAAGTCTGAATCCGGCATATCCGAAATCAGCAGTTTCCCGCCCGGTATCAATCTGATTTCTCCCGAAATCAAACTCTTCGAATTTATAAGGAATTTCTCGAACTTTGCCGTCAGATATTTCATAAATTGTCACCGAATGATTAAACAATCCGCCCGGATGATAAAATTGCATTTCAAAAGGAAAATCCTGCCGATACCAAATCCCCTGCTCCCGGCGAAATCGGATATCGCTGTACTGTGCCGGCGTCAAATGCGCCAAATCTTCAGGCAAATGCAGAGTTTCGTCACGATAAGGACGGCGCGAAATTTCTTCCGCTTCTTCGATAACATGCGAAAAATCAAAACTACCGGCGGCAAAAACAGGATCCATTCCCGACAAAAACAATATTCCCGCCAGAAAAATCAATATAAAACGACGACGCATTTTCTCTCCGATATCCGTTGTTTCCGTTACGGCACCATTTTCTGCAATACCGGAATTGAATAAAAACCAAACGCATTTTCTTGTCAATACAAGAATAAACATCCTCAGAAAGAAGTACACAATTAAGTTTTTCGTTTACTCGGAAAACTAAAAGGATTATAATAAAACCATATACAAAACAACAACGGGAATTTAACATGAAATATGTTTTAATCGCCGTGTTATTGCTGGGAGCCTTAGCGGCACATCACCACAGTTTCCACGCCGGAGTTGCGCTGCTGGTTACCGTGGCTGTCGTCATCGCCCTCAAGGACGTTGCCAAAAGCATTAATGCCGGCAAATAACATATAAATCCTCCCGGATTTACAAAGGTTCCATACCTCCGCTCTATGGATATTAAAAATTTGAGGCCTTCAAAACCGCCGATTTTCTTCAAAATGCCGATAAACGATTTTGGATATCCGCGCAATCAGTTCCGCATTGTCCCGGTCACTCATCGGCGAGTCCGCAATCATTACGCCCAGATAATACTCCCGACCGTCAGGCAGCCGAACAAATCCGACATCATTATCCGCTATTTTAATCCCGTTTTCCAACCGGTCGGACGAACCGGTCTTATGCCCAACCACGACATTCGAAGGCAGATATTTCTTTATTTTATCCGCCCCGGTAACCGTTTCCGTCATTAAAGCCTCAAAAAAACGCTTGTTTTCATTTGTCAGCAGCTCGCTTTCACGCACAACGCGCAGCAACTTAACCACGTCGGCCGGCACCGCCCGGTTAAGATATTGATTCCGAATATTTTCATGCATTTCCTGCTCATTAACTTTCAACACAATTCCGGGAAAGCCAAGGCCGCGGACATAATCCTGCGTTGCCCTGATATCGCCGCCGAACGCCAGCAAAATATCCGTCGCATTATTATCGCTCGCCGATACCATATATTTCAGCAGTTCGGCAACCGAAATTTTAAACGGAACGACCGGATAATCCTTTAACATCGGACTGTATGTGTCACGGTTTATCATCTCTTCCGTAACGGTCAGAACCTTATCTTTTTCCTGATGTTCCAAAACATTCAAGGCAACAAACATTTTAAAAACGCTCATCAGCGGCATCGCCCCTTTGCCGACCGTCAAAACTTTATCGCCGCTCAAAACAGCAATTCCGACACGGCTGCCACTCCCGAACGTTGCCAGTTTCAGCTTGAGGTAAAGGGAGTTCTCAATAAGCCAGAAAGCCGATAAAACAAATAATCCCGAACAAATCAGCAAAAATTTTTTCTTCATTTCCGCTTTCTCTTTTCCGTAATCACGCATAAATTACCTTACTTGCTTTGCAGAAGCAAACTTAAGTTCTCGAACACTGGTTCTGTCCGAGAAAGAAAAGCTCCGCTTAAAACAAAAGCCCCTATCTGATGATAAGGGCTTTTAATGGCGGAGAGTACAGGACTCGAACCTGTGCATCGTTATTCACGATGACGGATTAGCAATCCGCTGCATTACCACTCTGCCAACTCTCCAGCTGTGGTACGGAGTTATAGATATATTATCTTTTCCGTGCCGTCAATAGCTATTTTCAGTTTTTTACAATTTTATCCCAGCACGATGCTCAGATAGGTCATAAAAATAAAACCGATTAAAATTGCCGCCGAACTTTTCTCCTCATTGCGGCGGATATACGTCTCCGGCAGAACTTCATTAATAATCACAAACAGCATTGTTCCGCCCGCCAAAGCCATACCGAACGGAACCAGTTTTGGGCTGAATCCCGTACCGAGAATACCCACCAGCGCACCCAGCGGCTGCATCAAGCCGCTGACGGCGGCCAACAAAGCGGCCTTAAGACGGGAAAAACGGATTGCCACCAGTGAAACCGCCACCATCAGTCCTTCGGGAATATTTTGCAGAGCAATACCGACAGCCAAGGCTTTCGGATCAAACAGTTCCTGCCCGGCATAAGCCACGCCGACCGCCAATCCCTCGGGAAACTTATGAATGGCAATCGCAAAAATAAACAGCAGCGAACTGCGCATATTAATCGCCCCTTCCCCGTGCTTGCCGCTGTATTCATGTTCATGGGGAACGACTTCATGTAAAATCCAGATAATCCCCACACCGCCGATTACCGCCAAAACAATCCACAATCCGCCCAGATAGTGATTTGCCTCCACCTGGTTAATACTGGCCGCTGCCGGCGCCAACAGCGTAAACACCGATGAAGCAAGCATAATGCCTGCCGCAATATTCAGCATAAAATCAATATTTTCATGACTGTAATGTTTTTTGCAAAAAATCAGAAAGCCGCCCAACCCGGCAAACAAACTGGTAAAAACCGCGGCAATCGTTCCGTGCCACAAAATGCTTTCCGTCATATTTCTCCCTTTTCTATTTTAGCCATAATCCGCCGATAAGCCGGAAACATCTTCTCTTCGCCCGAAAGCGCAATCATTTCAGCGTTTCTGACCCAGCGCAGGGCAGAATTTTCTTCCGGCGCCGTCACCAAAGTTTCATGCTCATCGGCCTCAATCAAATAAGTCACGTCAAAATGCAAATGCGCCGGAACAAACTGCCCTCGCTTAACATGCGCCTCAACCGTCAACACGGATAGACTTACAATTTTATTATTTATAAACAAATTCGTAAGGCCTGTTTCTTCACGAACTTCTTTAATTGCGGTTTGTTTCAAATCCCTTTCACCGTCGGCATGTCCGCCCGGCAAAGCCCAAACCCGATATAAATTATGAAAACACATTAAAACCTTATCTCGGCGCGCATTGCTCACCCAGGTGGTGACAGTCACATGCCCGACAAGATTTTCCCGGTCATACGACGTTTCGCCAAAGGCTTCCAAAAACTGCAAAAATGCAACTTTATCGGCCGCTTCCCTGTCATCACTCGGCAGATAATTTCTGATTGCTTCCGTTAATTCCGTCACCTGAGCCTCTCATTCAAATCCGGACGCACATGCGACCCTGCCTGAGTAAGAACATCAACGGCACAAAGCTGCCCTGTTTCCACGGCCTTTTCAATTGGCATACCGCGGCTCACGGCATAAAGAAAACCGCCGGCAAAAGCATCTCCGGCGCCGGTGGTATTGACAACGTTTTCTACTTTAAGCGGCTGAAAATGCTGCCATTTTCCCTGAGAGCGGACATCAACTCCGTTTGCCCCCAATGTTTTAACCGCCACCGGCGGAAGAACAGATTCACCCAAGGCTTCAAACTCTTTTTCATTCCCCAGCAAAATGTCAATATGTTTCATATATTTGGCAAAGAAATCAAACTGTTGCACAACAATTTGCGGATCGCTCAGCGTAAAGGCGATGCGAATCAAATTTTTCCGGGCGGCATTTATAATTTTTTTAACGGTCAGCAGATTGTTGTCCAGCCAATAACCCTCCATAAACAGCATACGGCTCTCAGCCACCAGTTCCATATTAACGCTGTTAAAGGGAATAATCTTGGACGCCCGCAACTTGGCGCAAATTGACTTTTCACCGTCTTTATGCACCAAAACCACCGAACAGCCGGTAGCATTTTCCTTATCAATAAAAAGGCCGGGATAAATATTGTAGTTTTTCAGGCTTTCCGTAAAAAAGGTGCCGTATTTATCCATTCCGATTTTGCCGATAAAACAGGCTTTTCCGCCTAAGGCCGCAAAAGCTTTCATTGAATTTGCCACCGACCCGCCGGCAGAAACCTGATTATTTTTGCTGAAATGCAGAATTTCTTCAAACTCGTCTATCCGGGTTCGGAAAAAGCCTCCTCTGTCGGAAATGTGCATATTGGCAAAAGCCTGATTTTCAGCTGCCAGAGTTGTCAAATCGACAATAGCATTCCCCATTCCGACAATATCAAACATCTTCCGCCCCTTTTACTAAGTAAAGTTGGATAATTAGATTAGTAATAAGGATTAAGGGCGGTTAAAGCGAAGTACTGCGGCAGTAAAAATAGTCCTGTGAACTATTTTCTGCCGAAAAGCAATGAGACAAGATGTTGTGAGCCAGTGAAAACGAAGCGAAACAACAACTTAGTCGGAATTGGAACAAGTACGTGAGCATTTAACCGTCCCGTAAATCCTGTACTAATAATCAATTAGACAGCTTTACATTGACAATTTGGTTTTAAGCAACTCATTAACCACTCCCGGATTAGCTTTGCCGCCCGATTTTTTCATTACCTGGCCGACAAACCATCCCATCAAACCAACCTTTCCGCCTTTATAGGCCGCTACATTATCCGGGTTTTCGGCAATAACGGCATCAACCACCGCCTCAATCGCACCGGTATCGGTCACTTGTTTCAGGCCTTTTTCTTCAACGATTTTCTCGGGATCTTCACCGGTTTCGGCCATAATTTCAAATACGTCTTTGGCTATTTTGCCGGAAATAACGTCAGCGCCGATAAGACCGACCAACTGCCCCAGCTGTTTGGCTGAAATCGGGCTTTCTTCAATGGAAATTCCCTTGCGGTTCAGCATTGCGAAAAAATCGCCCATCAGCCAGTTGGCCACTTTTTTGGCATCCTGCCCTTCTGCGGCTTTTTCAAAGAAATCAGCCGTTTCCTTATTCTCACAAATAACCATGGCGTCATACTTCGTCAGCCCCAGTTCATTGACAAAACGGGCTTTTTTTGCATCCGGCAGTTCCACCAAATCACGCCGCGTCTGTTCAATATAATCATCGGTCAGCACCAACGGCAGCAAATCCGGCTCCGGAAAATAACGGTAATCATGCGCATATTCTTTTTTACGCAACAGGCCGGTCTTACCGGTCAGCGGATCAAACTTACGGGTTTCCTGTTCAATGGTTCCGCCGGCTTCATAAACTTCAACATGTCTTTTTGCTTCGTTTTCAATCGCCTGCATAACAAACTTCACGGAGTTTACGTTTTTCATCTCGCAGCGGCAGCGCAGTTCATCCGAACCGTACGGGCGCACCGAAACATTGACGTCACAGCGCATGGAGCCTTCATCCATATTGCCGTCGCAGGTACCGAGATAACGCAGAATGGAACGAAGCTTTTTCAAAAAGGCTCCGGCCTCTTCCGGCGAACGGAAATCCGGTTTGGTCACAATTTCCATCAGGCCGACCCCTGCCCGGTTCAAGTCAATAAAAGTTTTCTTCGGATCAAGATCATGAATGGATTTGCCGGCATCCTGCTCAATATGCATCCGCTCAATGCCGATATCCTTGGTCGTTCCGTCTTCCAAATCAATTGTAACCTTTCCCTCGCCGACAATCGGATACTGGAACTGCGTAATCTGATACCCCTGCGGCAAATCGGCATAAAAATAGTTTTTGCGGGAAAAAGCCGAATATTTGTTAATCACCGCATTCAGCCCCAAACCGGTTTTAACCGCCTGATGAACGCATTCTTTATTTAAGGTCGGCAGCATACCGGGCATACCCGCATCAATGAAAGAAACGTTTTCGTTCGGATCGGCACCGTATTCGGTCGATGCCCCGCTGTACATTTTTGATTTTGAAATAATCTGGCAGTGAATTTCCAAACCGCAGATAATCTCCCACTTGCCTTTGGCTGTTTCAATAACATAAGCGCTCATAATACTACTTCCTTACAAACTTGGCATCAGCTTCCAATGCGGAAGCAATTTTGAATACGGTTGCTTCGTCAAAAGCCCGGCCGATAACCTGTAATCCCAGCGGCAGGCCTGCGGCTGAAAGCCCGATCGGCAGACTCAACCCCGGCAGCCCGGCCAAATTGACCGAAACCGTAAACACATCATTCGAATACATATTAATCGGATTTTCCTGCATTGACTTGTCGCCGATGGGGAATGCCGCCGTCGGCGCCGTCGGTGTCAAAATGGCGTCGCATTTTTCAAAGGCCCGGATAAAATCGCGGCGAATTAACTGGCGAACCTTTTGCGCTTTCAGATAATAAGCGTCATAATATCCGGCAGACAACACATAAGTTCCGATCATAATCCGGCGTTTCACCTCGGCTCCGAAACCCTCGGTGCGCGTATTGATATACAAATCATCCAAATGCTGGCCGGGAACACGCAACCCGTAACGAATGCCGTCATAACGGGCCAAATTGGAAGAAGCCTCAGCCGGAGCAATAATGTAATAAGCCGCCAATGCATATTTGGTATGCGGCAGAGAAATATCGACAATTTCCGCTCCGCGGGCTTTCAGCATTTCTATCCCCTTGTCCCAATAAGCGGCAATCTCGGCATTCAGCCCGTCGGGACGATATTCCGCCGGAATGCCTATTTTCAAGCCTCTGACATCCTGCCC
>ERZ779840.1008-NODE-1008-length-29209-cov-3.122110_pt1 | contig 29209 bp, 19 predicted proteins | sample MGYA00511561_ERZ779840 | MGnify/ENA primary metagenome ERZ779840 (study PRJEB29588, sample SAMEA2162036) | human gut metagenome | biome: human gut; feature: human-associated habitat; material: faeces | place: Denmark | collected 2008/2010 ...
ATACAAGAATTCCCAGATGCTCGAACAAAATTTTCAAACCGATGAGGATTAAGATAATACCTCCGGCGATCTCTGCCTTTTTCTGGTATCTGCTTCCGAACATATTCCCGACAACAACACCGACAATGGATAGCACGAAGGTTGTCAGACCAATGATCGTGATACATTCCACAATCGGATAATTCAAAAACGCAAACGTGATACCAACTGCAAGTGCATCTATACTGGTTGCGATTGCCAGCAGGAACATTTCCTTTAGATCAAGAGGTGGATCCAGTTCCTTCACTGTTTCATCTTCTTCCAGTCTGTATCCTTCGACCACCATTTTGCCACCGATGAGTGCCAGTAAGATGAATGCGATCCAATGGTCAATTCTGGTAATGTAACTTTCAAACTGTGTTCCGAGCGCCCATCCGATGAATGGCATTAGTGCCTGAAATCCTCCGAAAAATAATCCGATCACAACTGCCTGTTTCTTGTTTACCTTGCGCATGGCAAGACCCTTACAGACGGCTACCGCAAATGCGTCCATGGATAAACCGACTCCGATCAATAACAACTCGATCACGAATGCCATATTTTTTCTCCTTTTCCCAGCCGCATAAAAAGACAAATAAAAAGAGACTCCACGTATACCTGCCGGTATAGTATTACCGGAACAGGCATACATGAGTCTCATTCTTTAAGATTTGCCAGGTTATAAAACCGGGTTTGTTGACAAATCACGTCTTCACGCGAACTACTCCCTCACGGAATTTATTCTTTTGTATGGAAAAACTATATTTTCCAACTACTGTTGTACAAATATATAGCATTCAAATGTGTTTGTCAATGTATTTTGCGAATTTTTATCAATTATCCTTATCTACCTTATTTACAATAACAGCATCGCCCATTATTACCTTCGTAATTATTAATTATATTTTTAATAATTCTTGCTTTGTTTGCTGCAATTAACTTTTTTCTTGCAATATATAGATTCTTGACTCAAAATCCGTACATGGCTTTGCATCTCCTGAAACCTGACCAGCTGTCACATCTGTTGTAATAAGTCCTAAATTCATCAACTCGTCCCCATAGCTCTCTGTATTTGCTAACACGTTCTTATAAAGTTTATCTGGATCAAGTCCCTGCAATTTTATTCTGCTGTATGGCATGTTCACGCCATTTAATACACGATAATATCCTACTAGTGCTGTTGTTTTTTCTTCATTAACTACCATCCAAATAGTTTCATTTCCCTCAAAGGGACTTTTCAATCTATAAAATGTTCCAAATTGTAGCATTTGACGATACTTTTTCATAAATAAGATTTGTGCCTTTACCTCTTCAATTTCAGAATCAGATAATTTATTCAAATCCAACTCATAACCAAATGTACCAAAATAAGCTACATTTGCTCTTGTATGCAATGGTGTATTTCGAAAAACTTGATGATTCGGTATTACAGAAACATGACTTCCCATACTGCTAATCGGATAACACATCGAGGTTCCATATTGAATTTTCAACCTTTCAATCGCATCAGAATCATCACTGGTCCATCCTTGCGGTGCATAATAAAGCATTCCAGGATCAAAGCGTCCACCGCCACTCGCACAGGACTCAAATAGAACTTTGGGGAATTCTGATGTCAGTCTTTCATATAAGTCATACACTCCCAGTATATATCGATGGAAAATTTCGCCTTGTCGTTCCGCAGGATAGGCAATGCTATAACATTCTGTAATACTCCTATTCATATCCCATTTTATATACGAAATTTTTGCTTCTGAAAGAATCTTGGCAATCATTGTATAAATATAATCAACAATCTCTCTTCTTGAAAAATCTAGTACATATTGATAACGCCCATGTGAATCCGTTCTTCCCGGGGTTTGTAAAATCCAATCTGGATGTTGACGATACAAATTCGAATCCTTATTTATCATCTCCGGTTCTATCCATAAACCAAATTGCATGCCAAGTTCTTCTATACGCTCTGCCAAACCTTCAATTCCATTTGGAAGTAACTTTTTGTTTACTATCCAATCCCCTAACCCTGCACGGTCGCTTCTACGATTTCCAAACCATCCATCATCAAGCACAAATAATTCAATACCACATTCCTTTGCTTTCTTTGCAATTTTTACCAAACGATCTTCTGTAAAATCAAAATATGTTGCTTCCCAATTATTATTCAATATTGGTCTGCTACGATCACGCCAATATCCCCGTGCAAGACGTTTTGCATATAACTTATGAAATGTCTGGCTCATCTCATTAAGTCCGTTATCTGAATAAACCATCACCGCTTCTGGTGTCTGAAAACTTTCTCCGGGTTCCAGTTCCCAATCAAATCCATCTGGATTAATTCCTACTGTAATTCGTGTTATATCATGTGTATCCACTTCTGCTTGAATTCTAAAATTCCCACTATAAATAAAACTAAATCCGATTGCTTCTCCCATAACTTCATCTGTGTTTTTTCTTTTAAGAACCATAAACGGATTTTGTTCATGCGAAGAATGCCCACGCATACTATCAATCGCTGTAATCCCCTGTTCCAGAGCCCTCACCTTCACATGCCGCTCTCTAGCCCATGCACCAGATAATTGCATCCAAATATAATCTTTATCCGGAAGATCCAGATTCAGACTCATTGCTGTAAGTAAATGTAACGGCATTTTTCCTGCATTTTTTATGCAGACACTTCTTGCAATCGCTCCATATTCAGAAAAGATAGTATAAAGCAGCTCCAGTATAATTCCTGTAAGAGAATCTTTCAAATAAATCCTGAGTGACACCGCTTCTTCCTCAGATTCTGCATAAATGGCAGGAAGTCCCTGAAGCTTCGGCTTTCCCATTGTAATCTCATAACCGGTATATTTAAATTCTGAAATTCTGCTTCCATTTTTCTGTAATAATTCAATTGCAGGATGACGATAATCTGTTGTTCCATATACCGGATATTCCTGCCGAATATGCTCCAGTGAAAAACTTTTGTCCCATTCATATATATACGAAGTCATCGGACGATCTATTTTCTCTACCAGATAAGAAAAATCTTCCTTATCATGAATTTTCTTTCCAAAATAAATCTGCCCCATGTGTCCGTTTTCCAACACGCACATAATGTAACTTATTTTTTCATTATATAAATGAAATGTCTTTGTCTTGTCGTGAAACACAATATTTCTCATATACATATTCCCTTATTATTAGTATTTTACTTGCCGTACACTTTTTCTGTATATTCTATATCTTTTCAGTTTCATTTCATCTCATAAGTGCTATATTCTTCAAAATCAATGACTAATCTACTAATTCTTGCTTCTTCAGCTGCAAGCGCCATCAGATGACTCGCCACAGAAACTGATGCATCCGTTTTTCCCGTTTTTCCTTCTCCAACCATACGAACAAACTCTCGCATCATGCTCATATCACTTCCGCTATGTCCCTTTGAAGGCGTATGAAGTTGAATCAAATCATTTGTTCCACTTACAAAATCTATGATTTCTATTGTTCCTGCCTCCATGTCACCTTTTAATTCACCTTTAGTGCCCATAATTCGAATTCTCCTTGCGCACTGATTTGTAAATGCTGTCATTAAAAATGAAGCTGTAACTTGATTTTCAAATTCTATGTCCACTGTCTGATGATCTACAACTGTATTATCCGAATGAAATACACACCTTCCATATGGACCTTTCTTTAACGCTTCCAGAACATGCACAGAATCTGCCTGATCAGTTACTGCATATACAAGACCATCTTCCACAGCTTTTGGATGTTCCAGATAAAAACGCGGTGCATAGAATGGGCACTGATCTCTGTGTTCACATCCGTCCATACAATATTTCGGCGCACCTGTCGGAGCATTTTCTTCCGTAAAATATGTAAGTTCTCCAAAGGAACTGATTTTTTTGCATTTACTATCCGCCAACCATAACATAATATCCATATCATGACAGCATTTCTGCAATATCATCGGACTGGATTCTTCTTTGTTTCTCCAATTTCCCCTTACAAAACTGTGCGCATGGTGCCAATATCCAACTTCCTCGATATGCTGAATCGACATCATCCTTCCAATTCTTCCCTCTTCCAGAATTTCTTTTATTTTAGAGAAAAACGGAGAATATCTAAGAACATGACATACAGATAATATTCGATCATATTTCTTTGCCATTGCTCCCATTTTTATAATTTCTTCTTTGTCTGGTGACATCGGCTTTTCGCAAAGAACATGATATCCTTTTTGCATTGCCATAGTAACTGGTTCACAGTGCATTTTGTCCTGTGTACAGATCATAGCGCAATCTGCCATTTTATCCTGTTGTAATAATTCTTCATAGGATTCATATTGTAGTTCCTTTGGAATATTATGCTTTGCCGCAAAAAGTTCCCTGCGTTCCTGATCCGGTTCTGCTACAGCTATCACTTTAAATTCATCTGGGTGATCCAGTGCATACTGCGAGTATACATAACCACCTCTCAATCCTGCCCCGATTAAAATACTGGTTATCTGTTTCATCGTTTTTCTTCCTTTCTCAATTCCTAAGTTGAATTTTTAATACAGTGTCCCTTTCATCTGGCAATGGATATGTAAACACAGGATCTTCTCCGAATGACACGAATGCAACATCCTTATAAAGAGCTGTATTCCATGCTTCACCTCTTTTCACCTCACTTCCATCCGCTAAATATGTAATTTCAGCCAACTGTTCAGGACTAATGCCATAAAGCGGAAGGGCTCCTAAAGGAGTTTCGTAAACATGTGCATAAATCACATTATCTTTTTGTGTATACCTTCCCCAATCTGGTTTTTCAAAATTTGATATTCCACAACCATAGATACTCTCTTTATTTTTACTCATCCAGTTTCCAACTTCTCTTAAAATTTCAACACTTTCTTGTGGAATGTTCCCCTTTGCATCAGGTCCTACATTCAAAATCATATTTCCACCCTTGCTGACACACTCTACCAACTTTCTTACCAGCATCTCAGGTGTTTTATATTGATGATCAAAATTGCAATATCCCCAATGATTGTTCATTGTTGCACATAATTCCCATGGAATAGGCTCACCATTAACATCACAAACTCCTTTCGGAGGAATAATCTGTTCAGGACTTGCGAAGTCTCCACTATAAATTAAAGGATGTTCTGTTGCAATGCTTCCATGGTTATCTCCTGCGCCTTCCAAACGGTTATCAATAATCACATCTGGCTGATAATGACGTACCATTTTAATTAAGTCTGTTGCTTTCCATTTTTCTCCTGTCATATCATCATAAGAGAAGTCAAACCAAAGCAAATCCAATTTCCCATAATTTGTCACCAGTTCTTTTACCTGACCATGCATGTAATCTAAATATCGATCAAAATCAATTTTTTCATCTTTATAGGCTACATTGTTTCTCATTGGATGCTGGCGGTCTCCATACTTTGGAAAATCTGGATGATGCCAGTCAATAATTGAAAAATAGAGTCCTACCTTTAATCCTTCTTCTCTACATGCATCTACGAATTCTCTTACCAGATCTCGTCCTGCCTTTGTATTTGTCGCTTTATAGTCCGTTAATTTTGAATCAAATAAACAGAAACCATCGTGATGTTTCGCCGTTAAAACTACATATTTCATTCCCGCTTCTTTTGCTAATCGAACCCATGTTTTTGGATCATAATCCACCGGATCAAATTGTTCGAAATATTTCCTATATTCCTCTATTGTCATTTCTTTTTGAGACATAACCCATTCGCCACAAGCAGGAATTGAATATAATCCCCAATGTATAAACATTCCAAATCTCGCATCCATAAACCATTTTGTTCGTTCTTTTATTTCCCGATTCATATTGTTAATCTCCCTTTTTCTACGATTCTTCTACTATTATCCTTTCACTGCACCACCTGATAATGCTTCAATAAAGAACTTACTGAAAACACAATACAATATTACTGGTGGAAGAATTATGACAACCATCGCAGAAAACAATCCGTTATAATTCGTATTAAATGCCGTTGTAAATGTTGAAAGTAATGCCGGGACTGTCAATTTTTCTCGCGTGATTAATACAAGTGAAGCCCAATAATATTCATTCCAGTTATTTAAAAAAGCCAAAACTGCTGCTGTCATAATTCCCGGACGTGCAATCGGGAAAATAACTTTTACCCATGTCTGTACATAGCCACACCCATCAATTCTTGCGGCCTCCTCTAATTCTCTTGGAATATTATCATAATAATTTTTTATAACAAAAAAACTAACTGCGATTCCACTACAAGAATAAATAAGAATTAATGCGGCTCTTGTATCATACAAATGTAAGTTATTGATTAAATTATATACAGGGTAAGTCAAAGCAGTCGCTGGTATAAACATTGTTGAATATAAAAGGATATTTACCAGTTTTTTCCCTTTAAACTCCATTCTTGCAACTACATAAGCAGACATAGAAATCATAACCACACTAATTAATACCGATATTCCTGCAACAATTAAACTATTTCCAAAATAACGAAATACATGAAGATCTTTAAAAGTAGAAATATATCCATCTAAACAAATCGACTCCGGCAACTGAAACCCAGGTCTCGCCATCGGATCTTTCTTTAAGCTCGATAACACAAGCCAAATCAGCGGAACCAAGGAGACAATTAGTGCCCACGCCAAACATATATATGTTACAATTTTGGTTCCTGTTGGCAAATTATTTACAGTTTTTCTATGTAGAGATTTTTTCATAACGCTTCTTCCTTCCTAATGTTTCTCTTTTTTTAATGAAACACTATATACAAAATTAATTATCAGAATAATAACCAGTCCTGCTAAAATCTGTATCAAAGCAACAGCATTTGCACGTCCGAATTGAGTTCGTGGGCTTGTAATTGCTAATTCGCGAATCACATAACTGATACTATATGTTCCTGCTGCTCCTTTTGTCAGGAAATATACCTCATTATAAAGAAGGAAACCAGCCGTTGCTGCAAGAATAGACACAGTTTTTAATGTTCCTTTTATCATTGGAATCGTAATAAACCAATCCTGCTTTAATCCGCTAGCTCCATCTAACATTGCTGCCTCTCTTACTTCTTCCGGAACTGCCATAATATTTCCAAGTATCATTAATGTTGTAGTTCCAGTAAAAAAAATATAAGCACATGTCATAGCTATAAATGCCGGTCCTTTTAATAAAAGGATATTATCTGTAAAATTCTTATTAAACAATCTGATTATCGGATTGATAATTCCATAAGATGGATTATATAACTGTAAAAATATCACTCCCATTGCTGCTGTAGAGATCATATTAGGAATAATATAAACGTTCCGTACAAACTTAATTCCCTTTATTTTTCTTGACAAAGCCAGAGCTATTAATGTAGCAACTGGAATCTGAACAACTGCACCAAGAATTGCCCATGTAGTAGAGTTCTTAAGTGCTTCCCAGAAAAATGGATATTTTTTAAAAATGTACTCATAATTATTCCATAAATCTTGAAATCCAAAGAATTCCGGAGACGTGATATTACTATAATCCCACTTACAAAAAGACGTAACGAATACTGTAATTATTGGATACAGATAAAAAATACAAAACGCTATAATTGTTGGTGTCAAAAAAGCAATAATAAAACCTGTACGCTTTATTCCTAATTTATTTTTTTTCTTCTTACAAATATTATCTTTCAACTCGGTCCCTCCGATAAAAAGGGGAAGGGATATTCTCTCCCCTCCCTCATATCAACATCTAAATCAATTTTAATTAACCAATCAATGCAAGTAATTCTTTCTGAAGCGATTCGAATCTTGCATCAATGTCTGTTCCTTCAACTGCACACTCCATCAACGCATTAATAATTGCTTTATTAACATCTGATCCCCAAGTATAATTCATATTAATTACAACTGTATCCGCTGAGTTGACCTGTGAGCACGCCTCCGCAAGTTTTATTGTTGCAGCATCCCCACTTGTTTCTGCAAGTGCATTAAGATCAACTGTTGTATTACATGGATTTGCTTGAACTTCAGTAAAAATCTTTTCCTGTACTTCCTTACTAGTCATATATTTAATAAACTCAAGTGCAAGTTCTGTCTTCTCTTCGCTCATATTGTTTGCTACTGCAAGACCACCACCTGCTGATGCAATCGCAACATTGCCTGGGAATAACGCTGGTTCAATAGAATCAACCAGTGATGCATCAATTCCACTTGCATTCCATACACCATTAAAAAGTACTCCAACTTTTCCATTTGTGTTAAATTCAGCCATTAAATTTCCATTATCATCTGTTGTATGCTGAGATCCATTTGCCTGATCTAATTTTGCTGCTGTTTTGAATGCATTAGCAAATTCATCTGAATTTATTGTTTCTTCTGTCAATTCAGATTCAACCATTTTCTTTCCTGCATCTGTAGACGCCATAATTGCATTTACAATATAGCTAGAACCCTGTCCCGCTATGTAGCCATAAGCGTCATCTCCCAGATCTGCAATCTTCGTCATTGCATCTCCAAATGTATTCCAATCTGTAAATGCATCTGTAGAAGTACCTGCTTTTTCAAAAATACTTGAATTATACCAAAGACCACGGCTTTCAATCTGATCATGCACTGCATAAATATGTCCATCCTGATCATGCTGTGTGTAATTAAGTCCTACTGCATCCTGCAAATTATTTTCATCGATATATGGTTTCAAGTCATAAACAAGATCCTGTGAGATTGCTGCCTGCGGTACTCCACCGCCACCAACATCTACCATATCCGGGAAAGAACCACCCGCAACCTGCGCACTTACAATATCATCTCTGTTTTCAACAGCAATCGGTTTAAAAGTTACATCTCCATCTGCATGTTCCTGCGCAAATTCGTCATAAATATCTCTCATTACCTGCGCCGCAGCCCACTCACTTTCATCCTGATAATATCCATGATAGAACTCCAGAACATTGTTACCACTAGATTCGCTCTTCTTCTCTCCTCCATCTTCTTTTACCGAGCTGCTACCACATCCAGCTAAAACAGATGCTCCCATTGCTGCTACTAACAATACACTAACTAATTTTTTTTTCATTTTTAACTCCTTTCATATCGGTTGTATTTGTTAAGTGTATTCTACATTTATTTTTATTCATTTTGAATATATACGGTTGACTATAAACCGTATAATATTTACATATTGCCAAAGCAAATACGTAAAATATTTACCATTTGTCAATATTTTTCGTATTTTTGTACAAAAAAAGTGCATGTTGTTTCTATTTTAGAGTCAACATGCACATATTTTATTTTTGTTTGTTTTCTAAATTTTCTTCAAATTCTTGTATAGATAGATTTCCTGTCAGTACATCCAAAATGGTTTCTGTAAAATAATCCTTTTGTTCGGCTGACCAAATATTATTCGGAACCTCTATTTTTTCGTCTGTCTCAAGAACAAGTGTAGCCGCCTGATACAATCTGCTTTTACTCTCCTTATAAGATTCCAAAGATATATCTGGATTTGCCGGAATTTGCTCTGTCTTTTCAAGAATTTTCGTCTGAACCTTCTTGCTAAGCATGTACTTTAAAAATTTAACTGCTGCTTTTTCTTTTTCTTCATTCCCACTATTACCTAAAACGTACCCTAAACCAGAAGAAATACATGACATTGACTCTCCCCCGTCTGTTGGTAAGAGTGCATATTTAGCATCAATTTGCTTTGAAATCATCGGTGCTCCCCATACTCCATTAATATAAATTGCCAGTTTTCCTTCATTAAAAAGATGAGTCTCATCTCGATAACTATATTCAGCGTTTTCAGAAATAGCCGAATTATACATTCGTTTCATCCGATTTATTGCATTATTGAAAATTTCATCCTGAAATATAAGATTATGTCCTTCAAATCGAGAATCCTCACTTCCAGCTAACATGTGATCCATACAGTATAAATATCCTTCTGCCGTTGGTTGGAGTGCTTTTACTTCATTTTTTTCATTTAACGCCCACTCACTAATCTGATCACACATTGTTTGAAATTCATCCCAACTTTTTGGTACTTTCTCAATTCCTGCTGCCTTTAAAATATCTTCATTATACCAATATCCTCCGCTTAACATTCGTGCATCTGCCACAGAGTACAACTCTCCATTTTCTGTACTCCAGTATTCTTTATTTACTTCTGAAATACTATCAGCAAATTCTTGATCTTGTTGCATATATGGATAGATATCTAGTGCCATATTATTTTCAATCATAAAATCATAGGTATTATTTTCACCTGTTCCACTAAAAGATACAATATCTGGTATATTACCGACCATTATCATATCTTCTACTTTTCTCATCATGTCTTCTCTTGTTGGCATAGAAATCATCTGTAAATTAATATCTGGGTTTTCTTCCTGAAATTCTTCATAAATCTCTCTCATTGCAACATGGTCTTCTTCTGTGCCTCCCCAGGCATGGATCAACGTGATAGTAACACTGTGATTGCTCTCTTTTCCGCACCCTTCTAAAATACAACCAACTCCTAAAATTAGCATCAGGGTCATTAGCCACTTAGTAGTTTTTTTCATCTTTCCCCTGCTTCCTAAATTCTTTAGGTGAAACCCCAGTAATTTTTTTAAACATCTTCGAAAAATATCCTGCATCGTCAACTCCAATCGCTTCCGAAATTTCATAAGTTTTCATATCTGTATTTAAAAGATATTCCTTTGCCGCTTCTATTCGAAGATTCAATATTGTATCAAACAGATTTATTCCTGTTTTATTTTTATAAAATCTACTTAAATAACTCCTATTTACATGTAATTCATCTGCAATCTCATCCAACGATATTTTATTTTTAAAATTTTGTTCTACATACTGATCGATCTGCTGAAGGAGCGTTCTTTGTTCTGATACAGCACTCTCCTCTTTCTCAATTTCTTTCTTTAATTGAGTTAATTTTCCCGTTGCTTTTTCTAATGCTTCTGGAAGTTCATCCATAATGGATATCTTCAAAACGTACTCACATGCATTATACTTGATCGCAAATTTGGCATAATCAAAATCTGAATATGCTGTTAATATTATCACCTGTGTTTCCGGTCTAGTTTCATATAAATATTTACACACTTCTAAACCGTTTACCCCCGGCATCTGAATATCTGTGATCACTATATCTGGAGATTCATTCTCTATACATTGGATAAGCTCTTGTCCGTCCTCAAGAACTGACACCAAATCGCAATTCATTTTCTCCCAATTTATCAACTTTTTTAATGCTTCCCTTATATATCCTTCATCATCCGCCGCTACTACTTTCCACATGGTATTTCCCCTCTTTCTGCCGGAAGAATTATTTCAATTTTTGTTCCTTTTCCTTTCTCACTCCAAATGTTAAATTTATAATTCTCACCATACAAAATTTGTAACATTTTCCGAGTATTTTCAAATCCTGTATGAGTGTGATCTATCTTCTCCGGCTGTTGAACTTCTTCTGTCGATTTCTCATTCATTTTTTCATAATCAATTCCAACACCATTATCCTCAACAATAATATGAAGTATTTTGGAAGTTTTCTTTTGTTTTTTTATTTCATCATTCTCTTCAATGAAATTCTCCTCATACATGCATACCCTTATGATTCCACTTTCCTTTTTGGGTTCCAAACCATGCGACACAGCATTCTCCACAAGCGGTTCAATCAAAAGTCTTGGAATCAGATTCTCTTTTATTTGCTCATCTTCTATATTGATTTCATAAGTTAATTTATCTTGATAGCGTTCCTTTTGTAAAAACAAATAGAATTGAACAATTTCCAGTTCTTCTCTCACTTTTATTTTTATTTCTTTTTCACGGAAAATCTTTCCCTGCATTAGTTTGGAAAAAGCATTCAAACTTTCATATAACTCCTCATTCCCAGCCATTTTTGCCTTTAAACTGAGCATTGCAAGAATATTAAACTGAAAATGAGGATTAAGCTGAGACTGTAAATATTTCACCTGTGATTGCGTTGCCAATAACTGTTTTTCATATACTTCCGTAATCAGGTATTCGATTCTATCTGCCATTTCATTGAACACCTGTCCGATATCATGGAATTCCTGTATAGAAGAATCCTCCATTCTTACGTTCAATTCCTTTCTTCCAAATGCTCGAATATTGGCGATCATTCTAGCTGCAGGTTTTGTAAAACGATAACTGATTCCATAAGATACCAAAAAAGTCAATATTAATACAATTACCAATCCCACTAAAAAGATAATTAGTGTCGGACGTAAGATTGCCAGAATATTATTCTGCCCCACTGCGATAATCGTTCTTAATCCAAAACCACTCGCATCAGCACTGACAATTACTTTCCTTCCTTCCACATTCTTATTTCCACTCCAAGATACAACTTTTTCTTTCAATAGATCATTTTGTGTTGCATCTCCCCCTGACACTAACATTAAATTATTGTGTGACAATATACTCCATGAATAATCCTGATAACCTTCTATATCTTCAAATATTCCCTCTATTGCTTCAAGACTAATTTGGGCTATTCCAATGCCCATTTCTTTCATATTATCATCATATATGCGAAAAAGAATATTAAGATTATCACTATCCGTTACACATGCATATTGATTTTTATCTTTCTTGAACCATTGCTGCATATTTTTATAAGATTTTTCCTGTTGCTTCTCAGAAGCTAACGTAATTGCATAGTAATATTCCTTGATACACTGATCCCAGTTATTGAATAAATAAACACTCGTAACAAATGGCAGCTGCTGATTTACTTGATTTCTGTCTGCAAACAACTCCATACTATACATTAATTGTTCTTTTGCAATATCTGCATCACACGAATCTGTTTGAAAAAAATCCCCCAATAAACTGTTATGCCTTATAGAAATTGCCCCATCTTCTATAAACTGCATATGAGATTGATATTGTTGAGTAGTATTATTAAGCACATATTCTATATCTTCCTGCGTATTTTTGAAAAAAAATGAGAAAAAGACATAACAAACTGCTATGGCTACCAGCATTAATGTAACTACTGATTCGAGCAACATAAATACTGTCAGCTCGTTCTTTAAAGTATGTCTTTTTCTCATTTTTCTTTTCCCCATTTTAATGAAATGTTTATATCTATTCGGCTTTCTCACAGGTATAACCATGCTTTATGCATTACTTTTCATAATAAACTCACTAATTTTTTATATACTAACATACCCAACAGGAACAGTCGAGTAATTTCTATTTGAACTTAATAATTATGTGATTTTGATACAAAAAAGTCATTGGATTACATTTGTAATAATTGTAATTCAATGACTTATGTTTTTTTGATCAGCCGAGAAGTTCCATGATCTCCTCTTTTGTGAATACTACGGAATCCATTCCCTCGCCCTCCAGCACCTGCTCGGCAAGCTTTTTCTTTTTCTCCTGGATATCAATGATCTTCTCCTCGATCGTACCCTGGGAGACGAGTTTGTAAACCGTCACGACATTCTTCTGCCCGATACGGTGTGCACGGTCGGTTGCCTGATTCTGCACGGCAACGTTCCACCATGGATCGTAGTGGATGACGATGTCCGCTGCGGTGAGGTTCAATCCGGTTCCGCCTGCCTTTAAGGAGATACAGAACACCGGGACATCATCTTTGTTGAAGCTGTCTACCATCTGCATACGTTTTTCCTTATTGACGGAGCCGGTGAGCATATAGTAATCAATGCCCAGCTTTTTCAGCTGTTCCGCCAGACGGTCTAACATGGTCGTGAACTGGGAGAATAACAGCACCTTGTGTCCACCGTGCACTGCGTTCCCGATCAGATCCATACACATCTGGACTTTTGCGGATTCGCCCTTGTAATCTTCGAATAAAAGTGCCGGATCACAGCAGAGCTGACGCAGTTTTGTAAGTTCTGCAAGAATCTGGATCTTATTGGACTTAAATTCCGCCTCGCTCTTGCCGTCTAACATCTGCTTCATCTGCTGCACATGCGCATCATAAAGAGCCAGCTGTTCGCCCTCCATCTTCGCATAAACATTCTCTTCAAGTTTTTCCGGAAGATCTTTTAGTACATCACCTTTTAACCGGCGCAGGATAAACGGACGGATCATGCGCTGTAAACGTTCCATCTTGTTCTCATCTTTGTTCACAACGATCGGTGTCTCGATCTCCTCACGGAACTTCTGATATGTATACAAAAATCCCGGCATCAGGTAATCAAAGATACTCCAAAGCTCGCTTAAGCGGTTCTCGATCGGTGTACCGGTCAGCGCCAGCTTAAAGGCTGCCGTGATCTTCTTGACGCCTTTTGCCGCCTGCGTTCCGGCATTTTTAATATATTGAGCTTCATCAATGACCTGAACTGCAAACACAATGTTTTTGTAATACTCCACATCACGTTTTAACAGATCATAGGATGTGATGAGGATCTGCCCGTCCGTGGTGTGACGGATGATATCTTTCCGTTCCGGTGCACTTCCTGTGATCGTCACAGTCTCAAGTTCCGGTGCAAAACGCTCAATCTCTTTCTGCCAGTTATAAACTAAAGATGCCGGACATACAATAAGTGATCTGCGGCGCTCCTTTTCCCCGGCATCATAATCCTGACGCTCTGCCAGAAGAAGACTTATTACCTGAAGCGTTTTTCCAAGTCCCATATCGTCCGCAAGGATTCCGCCAAAACCGTTCTCCCGCAGCGTTTTCAGCCAGAGGAAACCATTTTTCTGATAGTTTCTCATAACATTTTTCAGGGAATCCACCACTTCATAATCGCTGTCCTCGATGGTTTTCATGTTCCGCACCATGCCTTTGAATTCCCTGTTTTTCTCGATGGACAGAAGCTGGTTATTTTTCAGTGCTGCATCCAGATACATAGCGCGGTATTTTGGGATCACGACCGTTCCTTTTTTCAGGCTTGCCTCGGTAAGCTGTAAGTCCTCACTGACTTCTGCAAGCGCACTGATCCCATCCTCTTTGATATCTAAGAAATCCCCGTTTTTCAGACGGATATACTTTTTCTTTCTGTCGTACTTGGAAAGCAGATATGCCAGCTCCTCGGAGGACATCTCATCGGAGTGTACCTTTAATTCCAGAAGGTCACTCTTTAAGGAGACACCCACGGATACGCTCGGCGCATTGACCACTTTCATATTGCGGAACTTATCCGACGTATAAATTGCCATAAAATGGCTTAACCGCTGCAATCCGCCCGCCACGAGCTGATAAAGCAGATCTTCGTCTTTTGCAATGACAAAAAATGTCTTTGAATGGTCATATTCATTGAAATATGGCTCCACAAGGCTCTTGATGCGCAGCTCTTCTGACAGATCACGTACCTCGCCCGGTTCTACTTTGGCAAGCACGTTGTATTTATTATCTCCATATACTGCGACCAGCTTCGCTCCGACAACATCCATTGCCTGGCGGTCCAGATATAACTCGAATTCCGGCTTCGGCGGAACGTAAAGCGCCTCGTCAAATCCTTCCGGGATCACATCGAAGCTCTCCCGCACCATCGGCAGAAGATCTCTGCAGAACATTGCGAGCTCTTCTGCTGCAATATAGCAGTCTCCCCCTACCTGGCGGTGTAAAAACTGGAAGAAGTCTGATACTTTTCCTTTCAACAATGGCTCTCCGAGGAAAATCTCCCCATCCTCATAAAAGTAATAATACTTGTCGCCCTCGATCATCGGCAGATCTTCCATGCAGAGAAACGCTCCCGCACTTCCACCTTTCAGCGTCAGTTTTGGTTTGCGTTTTGTTCCATTATAGATGTAGCTTTCATTCATATCATAACCGATCGTTGCATGAAAAGGAGTTCCTTTCACCGCTTCCAAAAACCGGTCGATCCCCACACCGTCCAACTCCATGGTACGCTCATAGCCGCCGGTGTAGGCATAATAAGCATGGAACTTACTCTGGCGCTTTTTATCATCATCCTGCTGCTGCATAAACCGGATCAGACGCTTTGCATCCTCCGAAAAAGCTTCCATGTGATGATAAAAATCAAGTTTTTTGCCGTAATGCACTTTCTCGTTGACCTGAACAGAATGTAAAAACGCAGAAATGTTTTTTAACACATACTTTGTCTCCATTCCGATCTTAAATTCCAGTCTTGCATAACCGTAATCCATCTCAAAGTAAGGTTCTAACTCCACTTTTCCGTAAATGGTTTCCGGTAACATATATTTGGATGTTGCACGCATGGAATACTGGCTCAGCAGATTTTTCAGCGGTGCTGCCGTCTCCATCTTTCCCACCGGACGTTCCCCTGCTTCCGGTGTCTCTGTGCCCTGTCCCCGTTTTAACCTGAGAATCTCCATCGGAGTCCTCTTGTTTACATAATTCAAAAGCATTGCCACACAATGCTTGCACATTCCCTCATAATTATAAAAAGCCTCACATCCGCAGTTGCAGTTCGTTACGTCTCCGAACTCCTCGTCGATAGTGGCTGTCACTTCATAATACTCCTGATTGATTCCGCGAACTTTTGCCCTGACATCAGCCACTGGCAGCTCCTCCACTAAATACAACTCATAGGAAAAATCAAAAACCCCCGCCGTCTCATACAGCTCTTTCCCTCTCCGGTACGCCGCCGGATATACTGTCTCTTTAATGTCTGATACGGAAAACATATAATTACTTACTCTGTCCTTTCATTTTCATTCGTACTGTCGTTATGACTGTCTTTCTATAATAACACAAAAATGGAAAAGACTGCTATAGTTTTTTCTTTGAATTTTAATTTTCACGTTTTTTTGATCTTTTTATATGTTTTTATCACGTTTTTCACAGCTAAATCACATATTTTTTCACGTTTTTATATAAAATAAGCCTCCGATATAAAATCAGAAGCTCATCTTTTCTAATTATTTTAAAAACGTCACCTTAATCTCCGTACCGGCACCCTCCTCACTTTCCAGTGAGATCTGCGCCTCATGCTGTGCCACAATGTGTTTGACAATGGCAAGTCCAAGACCTGTGCCTCCGGTCGATTTCGAACGGCTTTTATCAACACGGTAAAAACGTTCAAAGACACGTTCCTGTGCCTCCTTCGGAATACCGATACCAGTGTCTTTGACGATCAGAGTCGGATGTCCGTCCTCCGTGCGTGTAATAATCGTGACTTTTCCGCCTTTTTTGTTGTAACGCACTGCGTTACTGCAAAGATTATAGATTAATTCATCTATTAGATTTCGATTTCCCCGAACCGAGGTGGCTTCTCCCTGTACTTCCACCGTCACCTCGTTCTTTTCCGCCGGGATCTCCATCATTGCCTGACAGTTTAACGCCATCTCATGGAGGTCTAACGTCTCAAACTCGATCTTTGTGTCGTCGCTGTCTAACTCGGAAAGCTTGATGATATCATTGATCAGATATTGCAGACGTTCTGCGCTCTTATGGATTTCCGTGGCAAAATGAATGGTGTCCTCCCCGCTTGTCATTCCACTTGCAATGAGTTCTGCATAACCGGAAATCGCAGTGAGCGGTGTCTTTAATTCGTGTGAAACATTTGCAGTAAATTCCTGACGCATCTGGGAATGCTTTAAAATGTCCACATGCTGCTGCTTGATAGTCGCAACAAATGGCTTCATCTCGTCATAAACATCATTTTCTTCCAGCAGTACAATATTGTCCGCCATCTTTTCGATCGGCGTCACAAGACGCCTGGTAAGCCTGTGTGCAAGGACTGTGCACAGTACAAATACGCAGAATCCCACAGACAATGTGAGATATACCATCTTGATGATCAGACTGTAGATGCTGTTACTGTCTTTTCCAATACGCAGAACTTTTCCGTCCTCTGTTCTCATTGCATAATAAAAAGTATGTTTTGCGGACGTAATTGATTTCCGCATCGCACGCCCCTCTCCGGCTGCCAGTGCAGAAGCGATCTCCGGACGTTCCCTGTGATTTTCCATCTTTGACTCGTCTTCCATGCTGTCATAGATGACGGTTCCATCCTCATTGATCAACGTGATACGAAGTCCATCCTCATTCAGATTATAGTTGATCTCATCCGGCAGATCCTCCGGTTTCATCATGGAGATCACATGGGCATTTGCCTTCAGGTCGTCAAAAATCTGTTTTTTCAATATATCATAAAAAAGCACCATGGCGCAGATTGCCATGACAATAATTGCAATTGCTGAGATCAGCATAAATTTGCTGTTGATTTTCTTTTTCATCCTATCACCATCTTATGTCTGTCCTGACTTTTTCCTGCTCCTTAACGGACGTCACTCCACCATGTAACCGACATTGCGCACTGTCTTGATGTGGCTTCCTGCCTCTCCAAGTTTCTGTCTCAGCGTCTTGATGTGCATATCGACTGTCCGGCTCTCACCCTCATAGTCAAAGCCCCACACCTGGTTCATGATCTTATCCCGCGACAGCACGATTCCCTTGTTGATGACAAGGTATTTGAAAAGTTCAAATTCTTTGTAGGTGAGTTCACACAGGTTTCCATCCACGTAAACGGCGTGTTTATCATTATCCACTAGAATATTTCCGTAGGAGATCTGTGATTCTTCCTGCGCATTCGTGGTTCTGCGCAATAATGCCTTGACGCGGGAGATCAGCTCCATGACACCAAACGGCTTGGAAATGTAATCGTCCGCTCCGAGATCCAGACCTTTTACTTTGTCAATTTCAGATGTCTTTGCTGTCACCATAATGATCGGGACTTTTGCTGTGTTTTTGTCTGCACGGATTTTTGTCAATATATCAAGTCCATCCTCATTTGGAAGCATGATATCTAACAAGATCAGAGCCGGGACTTTGCTCTCTAACCGCTTGAAAAGGTCTGCCCCACACTCAAATTCCTCTACCTGATATCCGCTGTTTTTTAACGCATAGCGCTCAATCTCGCGGATATTTACATCGTCTTCTACTATATAGATTGTTGCCATAATCATTTCCTCCCACTGTTCGCTCTATAAATAGATTATAATACAGTCTGCTTTGTTTTTTCTATAAGTCTTTCCCGGATTCACAAAAAATTCGCAACACAATAATTGTGCTGCGAATTTCTTCCCGGATTTAATCTATCTCATATTTTTGTTCAAATTCATTTTCCAGTTTTGTAAATTCTGCACTCTCTTTTTCATCCATCTGCTCTGTAAAACTGTGTTCCTCCAGACCGGTATCATTTAACTGCATCATATATACTGCGATATTGGAGCAGTGATCGGCAACACGCTCGTAGTTCATGGCAAGATCAGAGAGTACCAGTCCAAGTCCGATCGTGCATTTTCCCTTGCGCAGACGCTTCATATGATGTTTTTTTACCGTTTTATTCAGGCCGTCAATGACTTCCTCTAACGGTTCCACGGAACGCGCAAGTGGAATATCGGTATTGATAAACGCTCCGGTCGTTCTCTCTAAGATATCCCGCACGGCTTTGGAGTAAATGTTCATCTCCTCCTCCGCTTTCTTAGAAAACTTTGCATCCTCTTTCTGCATCTGCTGTACACATTCTACCACATTTACCGCATGATCGGAAATTCTCTCAAAATCCGTCAGACAGTGTAAAAGTGAAGTCACCCGCAGACTGTCCGTATAAGAAAGATCCCCACTGTTTAATTTCGTCAGATAGGCGCTGATTTTATCATCATACACATCTACGCGGTTTTCTTTTGCGATCACTTCCGCAAATTTCTGATCCGAAGGCTCTTTGATACATTCCATTGCCTCGATAAAACTGTTTTTTGTGATCTCTGCCATCTGGTTTACTAAAGTTTTACATTGCTCGATCGCAAATGCAGGACTGCTCACAAAACGCTCATCTAAAATGGCAAACACATCTTCTTTGGCAGATTTTTCCTCGTCAGATTCCGGGATTGTAAGGTAAGCCAGTTTTTCCAGCCCACGGATAAACGGAAATAATACTACAGTTGTAAAGACATTAAAAATACTGTGGATCAGCGCGATCCCTGCAACTCCTACCGTCTCCCCGACAAATTCAAAACGAAAGATTGCATTTCCAATATAAAATACTGTAAGGAATAATAAGGTTCCGATAATGTTGAAATATAAATGCACGAATGCGGTTCTCTTTGCGCCCCGGTTTGCACCGATTGCTGAGATCATCGCTGTGACACAGGTTCCGATATTCTGTCCTAAGATAATCGGAATAACCGAACCATAAGTAAATGCTCCTGTGACAGACAATGCCTGCAGGATACCAACAGAAGCCGAAGAACTCTGAATGACTGCGGTGAGCAGCGCTCCTGCTAACACGCCAAATACCGGATTGTTGAACATCGTCAGAATATCGGTAAACTCCGGCACATCCGCAAGCGGCTTTACAGCGTCGCTCATTGTCTCCATACCAAACATTAAGATTGCAAATCCAAGTAAGATTTCACCGATATCTTTCTTTTTGTCCTTGCCGGACATATACATAATAATACCGATCAGTGCGAGAACCGGTGAAAAAGAGGACGGTTTTAACATGCTGATCAGGAAATTGGAACTCTCGATCCCGGTCAGGCTCAAAAGCCATGAGGTAACTGTCGTTCCAATGTTTGCACCCATGATGATTCCGATCGCCTGCGACAGTTTCATGATGCCTGAATTTACGAAACCGACAACCATGACCGTCGTAGCTGAGGATGACTGGATCACAGCTGTCACGCCGGCTCCGAGCAATACCGCTTTAAACGGATTCGAGGTCAGGCTCTCTAAGATACGCTCCAATTTTCCGCCGGACATTTTTTCAAGACCGCCACCCATAACACTCATTCCGTACAGGAACATTGCCAGACCGCCGATCATTGTCAGAATTCCAAAAATATTCATAATCTCTCCCTTACATAGACATATACTAGGTTATTGTTTACATTTCGATTCCATATTATAAACTACATGTAAATCTTATGTCGGTTTTATGTAAAATCTATGTAAAATTGCAATCAGGAGTCTTTTAGCATACCTTTTTTATGTCTGTAAGGGAAAAGTTTTCTTAAAATTTATTCGTCTTCGTGTTTTCCGGTGATAGAATAGATCACCCATTCTGCAATGTTGGTTGCATGATCGCCGATACGCTCAAAATATTTTGCGACCATCAGCATATCCGTTGCCATCTCACCATTTTTTACATTCTCATTGATTTTTTGGATGAGTTCTTTCCGGAAACTGTCAAAAAGATCGTCCACCACATCATCACGGTTGATGACCCAGCGTGCCAGTTCGAGATCTTTGTTGACAAAAGCATCCACACTCTTGATAACCATATCGGTTGTCTCTTTTGCCATCTCTTTGATCACTTCCATATTAATGGCGCTTTTTTCATAATCGGAATCTGCCATCAAAATGGTCATCTCCGAAATATCCGCTGCATGATCCCCGATACGCTCCATGTCCGTGATCATTTTTAACGCTGCAGAAATTAATCTTAAGTCTTTTGCTACCGGCTGCTGTTGCAGCAGTAGTTTCATGCAGAGAGCTTCGATCGTTTTCTCCTGCTCATCTACTTCCACGTCAAATTTGATCGCCTGCTCTGCTTTTTCTACATCCTGTTTTACCAGTGCTGATATCCCCATCTCAATCGCCTGCTCGATCAAGCTTCCCATCTGGATCAATTCATTATTTAATTCTAATAACTGTCTGTCAAATCGATTTCTCATATCATTCTCTCCTTTTTATTTATGTCAACCAAAACGTCCTGTGATATAGTCCTCGGTACGTTTATCCTGTGGAATTGAGAATAATTTTTCTGTCTCGCCAGCCTCGATCACCTCTCCTAATAAGAAGAATACGGTTTTATCCGAAACACGCACAGCCTGCTGCATATTGTGGGTGACCATGACGATGGTGTACTGTTTTTTCAGTTCAAAGACAAGATCCTCGATCTTGGATGTGGAGATCGGATCAAGCGCGGAAGTCGGTTCGTCCATTAGGATGACTTCCGGTTCCACTGCTAGTGCCCTTGCGATACATAATCTCTGCTGCTGTCCACCGGACATGCCAAGTGCGCTTTTTTTCAGACGGTCTTTCACTTCGTCCCAGATTGCCGCATCACGCAGGGATTTTTCCACGATCTCATCTAATTTTGCTTTGGAGCGGATACCATGAGTTCTCGGTCCATACGCAATATTGTCGTAAATACTCATCGGGAACGGATTTGGCTTCTGGAATACCATGCCGACTCTTTTTCGTAAAAGATTGACATCCATACCCTTATAAATGTCCTCGCCATCCAACAGGACATTTCCCGTGATCTTACATCCTTCCACCAGATCATTCATTCTGTTCAGACTTTTTAAAAAGGTGGATTTTCCACAGCCGGATGGTCCGATGAAAGCTGTGATCTCGTTTGCATGGATGCTCATATTGATATCTTTCAACGCATGAAAATCACCGTAATATAAATCAAGGTTTGAAATTTTAAATTTTTCACTCATATTGTTTCCTTTGCTTTATCTGTCTGTTCACAGACGTTTTATTTTATAATGATCCATATTCAGATTTTTATCTGAATGTTTTTTCGGATTTACTTTGTTGCTGCTTCCAGTTTCCTTGCGATCAGGGACGATAATCCGTTGATGAGAAGCACCACGATCAGAAGAACGACTGCTGTTGCGTATGCTTCATTTGTGTGAAGTCCCTCTCTCGACAGCGAATACATATGAATCGCAAGGGTTCGTCCGGAATCCATGACACCTGCTGCCTCCGCAACGGTTCCTGCCGTATAGATCAGTGCCGCTGTCTCTCCTACGATACGTCCGATCGCAAGGATGATACCAGACAAAATACCCGGAATCGCCGTTGGAAGTACGATTTTAAAAATGGTGCGGAGCTTTCCTGCGCCAAGTCCGAAGCTTCCCTCACGGTACATATCCGGCACACACAAAAGCGCTTCCTCCGTCGTTCTCATAATGACCGGTAGAACCATGATTGCAAGCGTTGCCGCACCAGCTAACATGGAATATCCCCAATGCAACGCTGTCACGAAAAACAACATACCGAACAGTCCATAGATAATGGATGGGATACCGGTCAATGTCTCTGCCGTGATACGCACCAGCTCAACGAGTTTATTTCCTTTTTTTGCATATTCGACAAGATAAATTGCCGCTCCGATTCCAAACGGAACAGAAAAAAGCAGTGCGAGCAATACCATTGTGATCGTGTTGATGATCGCCGGCATCATCGACACGTTATCGGAATTGTAAGTCGGTGAAAACAGGCTTGGTCTTAAATACGGAACACCGTGGATCAAAATATAGCCCACTAGATAAACAAGTACTGTCACGGTGATCACTGCCGAGGCTCCCACCAGAAGCAGTAAAATAAAAGAACCCGGATGTTTTTTGTAAGATTTCAATCTGTCTTTCCACGACAGTTGATTGATCGGAGTGATATTTTTTTCCATACTGCCTCTACTCCTTTCCCCTACGTTTCAAAATAGAAAACGATATATTAATAATAAGAATAAACACAAACAGAACTACGCCTGTAGCAATCAATGCTTCCCTGTGAAGATCCGTGGCATATCCCATCTCAAGTACGATATTCGTTGTGAGTGTACGCACACCTTTGAAAATACTGTCCGGCACTCTCGCCTGATTGCCGACTACCATCATGACTGCCATTGTCTCACCGAGTGCGCGTCCTACGCCGAGCACAACTGCTGCAAACACACCTGATTTTGCAGCCGGAACAACAACCGTAAAGACACTTCTCTCATGTGTGGCTCCCAGTGCGAGCGCTCCCTCATAATAGCTCTCCTCTACTGCACGGATGGATGACTCGGACACGCTGATAATTGTAGGTAATATCATGATTCCAAGTAACAAGGCTGCTGTCAAAATGCTCTGTCCATTGCCTTTGAAATGCTCCCTGACAAACGGAACCATAACGACCAGTCCGAAGAATCCATAAACAATAGAAGGGATTCCAGCCAGCAGATCAACGATCGGTTTTAATACCTTGTGTAATCTGTCCGGACAGAAACGTGCCATGAAGATAGACATCAGAATTCCGATCGGTACTCCGATGATCAAGGCTCCGCCTGTTACATAGATACTTCCCAGGATCATCGGGAAGATACCATATAAGCCGTTGCCGGGTTTCCATTTTGTTCCTCCGAGGAAGTTGGCAAATCCAATCTCTTTCATTGCCGGAACTCCGTTTGCGAACAGGAACACGCAGATCAGTACAACTGCTACAATGGAAATAATGGCGGTAAACAGAAATACATATTTCATTACAATTTCTTTTAATTTATTGATATTCATATATTTATGTTCTCCAAAATCTGAGGAATGCCTGACAGTGCAGGCTTAATATCATTATGTAATGCTTTACAAATTGTAAATATCCTGATTTCCGAAAAAGGCCGGAGGAGTTTTCCATCCGACCCTTCTGTCAGTAATTTTTTAATTTCTTATCTCTGATGTTTTTTTATTTCATACCAGATATTTTCATTGATTACTTATTCTGCAAGTTCATCCCAGCTTGTAACATCTCCAACATAGACACCTTTTACCTGATCGGATGTAAGGTTTGCTGTTGGGTTGTCAAGATTTACGACCACTGCGATACCATCCATAGCGATTGTTGTTGCGGTAAGTCCCTGCTCTGTCTCAGAATCTTTTACGCGTTTCTTTGCCATTTCTTCCATTTTACCAATGCGCTCCTTTTCACATCCTGTTTTTTGTGTCTTTATACGTTCGCAAGCGCCTGATCAAGGTCTGCAATGATATCGTTCACATCCTCGATGCCGACTGACAGACGGATCAGATCCGGCAGAACACCGGCTTCGATGAGCTGCTGATCGTTCAGCTGGCGATGGGTATGGCTTGCCGGGTGCAGAACGCAGCTTCTTGCATCGGCAACGTGTGTTACAATTGCTACCATTTTCAGGCCGTTCGTGAAGCGCATCGCGCCGTCTCTTCCGCCCTTTGGTCCGAAGCAGAGAACGCCGCAGGTTCCGTTCGGCATGTATTTTTCTGCCAGCGCATGGTATTTGCTGTCTGCAAGGCCTGCGTACTCAACCCATGCTACCTTCGGGTGGTTTTTCAGGAACTCTGCCACTTTCTCGGCATTTCTGCAGTGACGCTCCACGCGCAGGTGCAGAGTCTCCAGGCCGACATTCGTCAGGAATGCATTCTGCGGGGACTGGCATGCTCCCATATCGCGCATCAGCTGTGCGGTTGCTTTTGTGATGTATGCTTTTTTGCCGAATTTCTGGGTGTAAATAACACCATGATACGACTCGTCCGGTGTGGTAAGACCCGGGAATTTGTCTGCATGCGCATCCCAGTCAAAGTTTCCGGAATCAACAATCGCTCCGCCGAGCGCCATTGCATGGCCGTCCATGTATTTTGTGGTGGAATGGGTGACAATATCTACACCGAACTCGAACGGACGGCAGTTGATCGGGGTTGCAAAGGTGTTGTCGCAGATCATCGGAACGCCGTGCTCATGTGCAAGTTTAACAAACTTGTCAATGTCAAGTACAACACCTGCCGGGTTGGAAATCGTCTCGGCAAAGACAGCTTTGGTGTTCGGCTGGAATGCTTTTTCCAGCTCCTCTGCCGGCGCATCCTGGTCCACGAGGGTAGTCTCGATGCCGAATCGTTTTAAGGTAACGGCGAGCAGGTTGGAGGTTCCTCCGTAAACCTTTGCCGCGCAGACAACGTGGTCGCCTGCCTCACAGATGTTGGTAACAGCAAGCATCGTTGCCGCCTGGCCGGAAGATGTGAGCATGGCTGCCACGCCGCCCTCCAGATCGCAGATTTTCTGTGCTACGACGTCGTTCGTCGGGTTCTGCAGACGGGAATAGAAATATCCCTCCTCCTCCAGATCGAACAGTTTTCCCATTTCCTCGCTGGTTGCATATTTGAATGTTGTGCTCTGGTAAATCGGAAGTACACGCGGCTCACCGTTTTTCGGCTGCCATCCTCCCTGTACACAGATTGTGTCCTGGCTGTATCCCATAATTTTTCTCCCTTCTGTAAGTGAAACCGGTCCACCGGGCCGATTTCTGCTGTGCTCAGCGCCATAATAATACCCCCACCCGGGATGCCCGGGCGAGGGTATCACTTTTTCCTATTATAACTCTGTTTGTTCTTTCCTGCAACTATATGCGCACAGATTTAGGAGAGATATTCATCCACATATTTCTGGATATTGGAAGCATTCACAATCTTCTGCGCCTGGCCGTCCTCCACAACGAGAAGAGTCGGTGCCTGCATGATGCCGTACTGTGCGGCAAGATCCGGGTGACGCTCTGCGTCAATCACCTCATACTGCTCCTCGGCGAGCATTTCTTTTGCCATTTTGCAGTTTGGGCAGGTGCTTGTCGTGAACAGGTACATGCCGTCTTCCTCGATTTTATCTGCTGTTGCAGCGGCTTTCGGCTCTTCTTTTCCAGCGGCCTGCTCTGCCAGTTTCTCTGCTGCGCCGTACGATTTCATTTTCTGCTCCGGCGATTTGGAGTGGATGATATCATATACAGTTCTGTTCTTGTACTCCTGGCGTTTTCCGTCGTTCCAGTTCTTGACCGGACGGTAATATCCCGTGATACGGCTGTAAACCTCTGCCTCTTTTCCGCAGATCGGACATGTAAAGTGCTCGCCGGCAAGATAGCCGTCGTTCGCACAGACAGAATACGTCGGGGACAGCGTGTAGTACGGCAGTTTGTAGTTCTCTGCAATCTTCCGCACAAGGGAAGCTGCTGCTTTCCAGTCCGGCAGTTTTTCGCCAAGGAACGCATGGAAGACAGTTCCCGAGGTGTACAGCGTCTGCAGATCATCCTGAATATCAAGCGCAGAGAAAATATCCTCGGTATAGTCCACCGGCAGATGGGAACTGTTGGTGTAGTACGGGGTATCTCCCTCATGGCCTGCGGTCTTGATATCCGGCCATTTTGCACGGTCATGTTTTGCCAGACGGTATGCGGTCGACTCCGCCGGAGTTGCCTCAAGGTTGTACAGATCGCCGTACTCCTCCTGGTAATCAGAAAGACGCTCTCTCATATGGTTCAGAACTTCTTTCGTAAACTGCTGTGTCTTCGGATCCTCCAGACCCTTTCCGAGCCATGCGGCATTTAAGCCGGCCTCGTTCATACCGATCAGACCGATGGTTGAGAAGTGGTTCTCAAACGTTCCAAGGTACCGTTTTGTATATGGATACAGTCCCTCGTCCAGGAGGCGGGTAATGACCTCACGTTTCGTCTTTAACGAACGTGCGGCAATATCCATCATATGATCGAGACGGCGGTAGAATTCTTTCTCATCTTTGGACTGATATGCGATACGCGGCATATTGATGGTGACAACGCCGACCGATCCGGTGCTCTCGCCGGAACCGAAGAATCCGCCGGTTTTCTTTCGAAGCTCACGCAGATCCAGGCGGAGACGGCAGCACATGGAGCGCACGTCGCTTGGTTTCATATCGCTGTTGATGTAGTTGGAGAAGTACGGGGTACCGTATTTTGCAGTCATTTCGAACAGCAGACGGTTATTCTCCGTATCGGACCAGTCAAAATCGGATGTGATGGAGTAGGTCGGGATCGGGTACTGGAAGCCTCTTCCGTTGGCATCTCCCTCGATCATCGTCTCGATGAACGCTTTGTTGACCATATCCATCTCTTTTTTACAGTCTTTGTACTTGAAGTCCATCTCCTTGCCGCCGACGATCGCAGGAAGCTCTGCGAGGTCATCCGGTACGGTCCAGTCGAGTGTGATGTTGGAGAACGGTGCCTGGCTTCCCCAGCGGCTCGGTGTGTTGACGCCGTAGATAAACGCCTCGATGCACTTCTTCACTTCGCCGTAGTTTAAGTTGTCCACCTTGACGAACGGCGCCAGATACGTATCAAACGAAGAAAATGCCTGCGCACCTGCCCACTCGTTCTGCATAATGCCGAGGAAGTTGACCATCTGGTTGCACAGAACCGAAAGATGTCTTGCCGGAGAAGAAGTAATCTTTCCGTTGATGCCGCCAAGTCCTTCTTTGATGAGCTGTTTTAACGACCATCCTGCACAGTAGCCGGTCAGCATCGACAGGTCGTGGATGTGAATATCCGCGTTGCGGTGTGCCTCGGCGATCTCGTCATCATAAATCTCTGATAACCAGTAGTTGGCTGTGATCGCGCCGGAATTGCTTAAGATCAGACCGCCGACAGAATACGTTACGGTCGAATTCTCTTTGACACGCCAGTCCTCTACTTTTACGTAGCTGTCCACGATCTCTTTGTAGTCTACGATCGTTGATTTCATGTTGCGGATTTTTTCCCTCTGCTTGCGGTACAGAATGTAAGCTTTTGCCACTTCTGCGTAGCCGCACTGGATCAGCACGTTCTCCACGCTGTCCTGAATTGCCTCCACTGAAATTTTTCCGTCTTTGATCTTGGACTGAAAGTCCGCTGTTACGCGCAGTGCCAGCATCTGAAGCATGTCATCGCTGAACTGCATATCTTTTGCGCCGAATGCTTTTCCAATCGCATCGGTAATCTTTTTCATCTGGAACTCTGCAATCGTTCCGTCTCTCTTTTCTACCTGAAACATGGAATCCCTCCTGTTAATTCAACCGTTTCTGCAAGGCCTTTTTAAGGTTCCACTCTTTGCAGTGTCTGAACCATATGATAGCAGAGCATGTTTCTCCCGTCAATAGTAAAAAGTACCATATCTAGTGTGAAATTTTCTAACATCACTAGATATGGTACTTTTACTTGTGTTCTGTCCCTTCCATTTTTCGGCGCTGTACGGCGCTTAAAGGGATGTACTGCCGTTTTTAAGCCCGCTTGCCATACCTCTATACCCTCGGATAGATATCCTTCGGTACATAGGCTTTTACGCGGATGCCTTCCGGCAGATATTCTTCTTCGAGCAGAATTCCGTATCCGCGGATCAGTGAAATCGTTCCCGCCTTATCGTACGGATAGAGGCGCTCGATATAGATTTTTCCCTCCATCATCCACGAGGAGAGTAAATTTTTGAGGTCTTCGAGTCCCTGTCCTGTTTTGGCAGAGACCGCAAGGCTCGCGTCTGCCCGGAAATCTTTTACAACCACCGGGGCAAGAAGCTTATCCTGTTTGTTCAGCAGGGTGACGATCTTTTTGTCCTCAACTTTCAGTTCCCGCAGCGTATCGTACACGACCTGCATCTGCAGCTCCATCTGCGGATTTGACGTGTCCACAACGTGGAGAATATAGTCGGCATACCGTGCTTCCTCCAGCGTACTGCGGAATGCATCGATCAGATGATGTGGCAGCTTATTGATAAATCCAACCGTATCG